>Ga0070728_10003966_pt1 | contig 15821 bp, 14 predicted proteins | sample tdDd471_FD_66723 | JGI IMG/M metagenome (GOLD analysis project Ga0070728, IMG submission 66723) | Marine sediment microbial communities from the Atlantic coast under amendment with organic carbon and nitrate - tdDd47.1 | ecosystem: Environmental > Aquatic > Marine > Coastal > Sediment | place...
GCTGTTTTACCTCAGGTGCGCTTTGGCGCGTCAGGGACTCTGGGGTTTGCTGTACTTTTGTCGCGGATTCGCTTTGGTTCAGCATGGGAACAAGCTGCAAATACCAGACGCCAAGCAAGGCGAGTAGCATGACAATCGCGATGACAGGAGGTAGCCTGTTAAGAATGTTCATGTCGGCAGAATCCTTTCGGATTTCCAGAAAGCGCAGCGCTGGCCATGTTGATTTGCGAATAACATCAATTTGCCTTATTGATAAAAACTGTCCGGCGGATTATCTGGAATCCGAGGCTGATGATAATAGAAATGTTAGCATAAGATTACTTTGATGGATGCAGACACAGTCGCGGATACTGATAGAGGAAACTTAAATACTTTACAGGTGCCATCCAGTATTCATCTCCAGGTCAATTGTTGTGACAGGAAATGGCTGTTCAGACTGGCTTCAAGAGGAGGCGCACGGCCAGGCTCCTGTTTGATCGCTACGCCATGCAGTCGCTGGGACAGGAGCCTGGTTACGGGTTCAAATTTTAAACTTGCTGATAAGCTCTCGCAGAGAATTCGTGCTGGCCGTTAACTCGTCACTGGCAGATAGGGCAGAGCCCGCATTGCTTTCGGTTTCATTGCCCAAATCAATAATTTGCAGAACATTGCTTTCGATATTTTTCGCAACGGCACTTTGCTCTTCAGCGGCGCCGGCAATTTGATGACTCATATCTACAATGGTTCCGACGCTGGTGACGATTTTTTCCAGCGCGTCGGCAACTTTTCTGGATTGGCCAACGGTCACTTCCGTCGTTGTATGACTGTTGTGCATCGACGAGACGGCGCTTGCCACCCCTTTCTGGAGTCGCTCAATCATACTTTCAATTTCCTCCGTCGAGCGTTGTGTGCGTTGCGCCAGAGTTCGAACTTCGTCCGCAACGACCGCAAACCCTCGGCCCTGTTCCCCGGCGCGTGCCGCTTCAATTGCAGCGTTGAGGGCAAGCAGGTTGGTTTGTTCGGCGATGGCCTTGATTTCGATCAGTACGTGATTTATCTCATCACTGTCCTTGCTCACGCGGTTTATTTTTTCTACCGATTCGGCGATTTCCCGCGATAGGGTGTCGATGGTGTGTAGCGTTTCGTCGACTACGGAATGCCCCTGATTTGCTTCTTCGTCTGCTACGGACGCGGCGTCAGAGGTGTTCTGGGTGCTGCTTGCAACGTCTTCTACTGTGGACACCAGTTGCTGCATGGCGTCCGATATCTGGTTCGTCTCATTCATCTGCCTGCGGACTGCATCAGCATTGGATTGTGCGGTGGCGTTTACGTTTCCGGCCTGGGATGAAACCGAATCGACCGTGTCGCTGACGACATGGATTAAGTCATGTACCTTTTGCGTCATGGCATTGAATTCGGTCGTTAATTGCCCCAATTCATCATCGGACTGCTTTTCGAGTCGAACCGTCAAGTCCCCTGCCGAAACCTGTCTGGCCGCTTTGCTGAACGATGCGATTGAGCTGCGAACGGACAGGGAAAAGCCCGTATACAGATAGGCGATAACGAGCAACACGATCGCCAGAACAATAAACAGGGTACCTCTGGCAGCGGTTTCGTCGTTCAGGCGGCTTATCAGTATCTGATGGATTTCTTCGGTAACGCGACGGTTGAGCTGCGTAAACTGCGCAATCGTATCAGATACACGTGCTTCATATTGCTGATAGGGCTTTTCGAGGCGAATGGGATTGATAATGTCTGCATCAAGCGTGCTTTGAATATCTGCTATTGCCGAGTCGAGGCGGGCAATGTCTTTCTCCAGTGCTTCACGAAGTGCCGGGTCTTTGTTCAATACCAGCTGAAATACAGATTTGAGTTGGTTGTCGAGATTGGTTAGCCGATCATAAATTTCATTCAGGCTGTCACTTAAGACATAGTCGAGCGTGCCTTCATTGAGGGCGTACATGCCCAGGCTGCGCGCGTAGCCCAGTTCTTCGGTGGCTTCCAGAAGATACGTCTGACTGAGTTCCCTGAGAGCATGAACCTCGGACTGGCTGTCCTGTGCGAGGCCCGAAACCTGCAGTATCGTGTCCAGCAAACCGTTCAGTTTGTCGGTGAATTCCTTAAAGTAGCGGTATTGGGTGTAGTAGTCGGATTCCTGATTGTCGTTTCTCACAATGCTTTGCCATGCCGAGGATAATTTCTCCAGCTGGTCTGTCAGAACGGATTGATTGTCTGGATATGTTGCATTCACTTGTTCTTGGATGGTTTCGATCTGCCCATTGATTTGAGTCCGCAGATCCAAAGTCTTCTGATCGAGCTCAGGTACTGTGCGTTGCTTGGAGATGGCACGAAAATCACGATACTGCTGGGCTTGACTCGCCAATAGATAGGTTTGCTGGTAAAGGTCGAGACCTTCAATTTCATGTTCAATCTGATTGACTGAGGCGTTTAGCTGGCTGACCAGAAGATAGGTAAGGCCGATAATAGGAAGTAACCACAGGATACTGATCAATATAAATTTATAGTTATAAGCCAATCGGTTCATCAGAACCATGGCAGGCTTCATAATGCTGGTCACTCAGGCCTCCAGTAATAACACGCTTTAACTGCACCGCTGTGCTGGATCGATTTCATCTCGGGAGGATAAGCCATCCCATGTCTTCCTGTTGCTCAAGTTGGCTCCTCTCAACCTTGCAAACTATAACGACGAGAGCCGCTGTTTCTTTAAAAGTCTAGTACGCTCTTGAGGAACCGGCGGATTAAAATTTCTATCTGGCAAATTCTTGAATTGAAGCCGACACAATTCGTCGTTACGATGTTTTAATGTCGTTGCTATTGTCGGTGATCACAACGGCATATGATAATCGCCGCTCGCTCAAGCGCTCTGCTATTATTTTTCATTGATGAACAAGAATACAAGCACCGATACCACCGATCATGACTCGGGAGAAAAACAGGTGACAGACACTGCAGAATTACCCTCAGAAGATCAAAGTCGGGTTGTTCCCGATTTAGACAGTGAAGCTTATTCGGCGCCAGCGCACTATGATCGCTTGCCCTTTACCTTCGCCAAAAAACAGGGCGTTGTGCTTCAAAAAGAGGGTGATCATTATCAGGTGCTATACCGTCCGGGCCTCACGCCACAAACATTTGCTGAAGTAAATCGACTTACGCATGGGCGGGTGGCGTTCAAAATGGTGGATGACGGGGAGTTTGATTCTGCGCTCGGGATTGCCTATCAGAATGACTCAGCCGAAGCGATGCAAATGGTGGAAGGGCTGGGCGATGATATGGATCTTGCCAGTCTTGCAAACTCGGTTCCCGAAACGGAAGATTTGCTGGAGCAGGAAGATGACGCACCCATTATCCGGTTGATCAATGCCATTTTAACTGAGGCGGTCAAAACCAACGCGTCCGATGTGCATATAGAAACCTTTGAGAAACAGCTTGTTGTCAGATTCCGGATCGACGGTGTCCTGCGCGAGATCGTAAAGCCAAAGAGAGCGCTGGCTCCCCTCCTTGTTTCCCGTATCAAAGTAATGGCTAAACTGGATATTGCCGAGAAACGCGTTCCGCAGGATGGCCGTATTTCCCTTCGTGTCGGTGGAAAGGAAGTGGATATCCGGGTGTCTACCATGCCGTCAGCCAATGGCGAGCGCATTGTGCTGCGTCTTCTGGACAAGAATGCCGGACGTCTGAGTCTGGATAGTCTGGGCATGAAGTCTCGTGATCTGAATTTGATTAAAGACATCATTTCCCGACCTCACGGAATTATGCTGGTTACAGGTCCTACCGGTTCAGGTAAAACCACCACTTTGTACTCCGGTTTGTCCCACATAAACGATCGCAGCCGCAATATACTGACGGTGGAAGATCCCATTGAATACAATCTGCCCGGTATCGGGCAAACGCAAGTGAATACCAAGGTCGATATGACCTTTGCTCGGGGGCTTCGTGCCATCCTGCGTCAGGATCCTGACGTCGTCATGATCGGGGAAATTCGGGATCTGGAAACAGCAGAAATTGCGGTGCAAGCTAGTTTGACGGGCCATCTGGTTATGTCGACACTCCATACCAACAGTGCGGTGGGTTCTATTACCCGGATGATTGATATGGGGGTCGAACCGTTCTTGATCAGCTCCAGTCTGATCGGAATTATTGCCCAGCGTTTGGTGCGGGTATTATGCCCGAGTTGCCGGGAACCCTACACTCCGGACGAGACAGCTTGCGAATTCCTCGGTCTGGATTCGGCTTCGCCCCAGACGATTTATCGCGCCACCGGTTGTGCTGAGTGTAATCACTTGGGTTACAAAGGCCGACTCGGTATTTACGAAGTGATTCAGGTGGACGAAAAAATGCGCGAGTTGATCCATAACCGGGCGGGCGAAATGGAGCTGGAACAGCATGCTCGGGCGTGCGGTCCCAGTATTCATGCAGACGGGGTAGACAAGGTTCTCACCGGTTTGACAACGCTTGAAGAAGTTCTGCGCGTGACACATAGAGACTAGTCATGGCTGCATTCGAATATAAAGCTCTTGATGACAAGGGACGACAGAAAAAGGGCGTGTTGGAGGCAGACAGTGCCCGTCAGGTTCGTCAACAGCTAAGAGAGAAGGGCTGGGCGCCGCTCGCGGTGGAAATGACCGCAGAGAAAAAAAGCGGTTCAGGTCTGTTCAGTCGCCGACGTAGTATCGGTGTCAAGGATCTGGCCCTGCTGACTCGGCAGATTGCGACGCTGGTTCAATCCGGTATCCCGGTGGAAGAAACCCTGAGTGCCGTGGCCAGTCAAAGCGAAAAACCAGCGATTCGCAGCATGATGCTTGCGATACGCTCCAAGGTACTTGAAGGCCATACTCTGGCGGACAGCCTGGCAGAATTTCCGGGTGCTTTCCCGAAACTGTATCGCTCTACAGTTGCTGCCGGCGAACACGCGGGGCATCTCGATCTGGTGCTCAACCGTCTTGCGGATTACACCGAGTCCCGACAACAGGCGCGTCAAAAAATCCAGCTGGCAGCGATTTATCCGGTTATCCTGAGTGTCGTGGCTATTGCGATTGTCGTGTTCCTGCTGACCTACGTGGTTCCGGATATTATCGAGGTGTTTGTCAATAACGGGCAGGAGTTGCCACCGCTGACACAAGGCTTACTCGCTGTGAGCGGCTTTCTGGGCGATTGGGGGCCAGCATTGCTGGTTGTTCTGATTCTCTTATTTGTTCTGTTCCGCTTTATGCTAACCAAAGACAGTTTTCGTTTTGCATATCATAAGCGCTTGCTCTATATGCCTTTTATCAAACGGCTTTCAAGAGGAACCAATACGTCCCAGTTTGCAAGTACGCTCAGTATTCTCAACAGTAGTGGCGTGCCATTGGTCGATGCAATGCGGATATCCGCAGAAGTGCTGACTAATGATTGTCTGAAAGCCTCACTGGGTGAATCGGCTTTACGGGTTAGTGAAGGGGCGAGTTTATACAAATCGCTTGAACAAACCGGTTATTTTCCACCGATGATGATTCATATGATCGCCAGTGGCGAATCGAGTGGTGAACTGGATCAGATGCTTGAGCGAACGGCGGCTCATCAGGAAAGTGACCTTCAGGGCCTGATCGAAACCATTGTCGGATTGTTCGAACCCCTCATGCTTTTATTCATGGGCTTTGTTGTCCTGATCATTGTGCTGGCGATCATGTTACCGATACTCAATATGAGTAATCTTGTGGGGTGACCGTTTTGGCCGGTTCCTTGTATAAATGGTTGACTTGGAATCGCTCTCACAGCAGGTAATTTACGTATACAAAAACAACCAATTCGTTATTCAAAGGAGTCAAAATGAACACCCTAGCGCGTAAACAAACCGGTTTTACTCTTATCGAGATCATGGTCGTCATGGTAATTCTCGGTCTACTGGTGGCGGTTGTGGCTCCAAATATTCTTGGGCGAGGCGAAGAGGCTCGAATAGGCGTTGCCAAAACCCAGATACGGAATATTGCCAACTCATTGGACTTGTACAAGTTGGATAACTTTAACTATCCCAGCACAGAGCAGGGACTGGATGCATTGGTGAACGAACCTTCTGGCTCGCCCGAAGCGAAAAACTGGAGCAAGGACGGATATTTGCCCAGTGTTCCGGTAGATCCCTGGGGAAATGAATACCAGTATGTTAGCCCGGGATCTGAAGGGCCCTATGATTTGTATTCGTTTGGTCCTGACGGGAAAGAGGGAGGCAGTGATGAAGGTGAAGATATCAGCGTTCACGATCTGAACTAGCGAGAGCGTTTCCGGGCATGCTTTCCCGCCGATTAGTCCATGGATTCACCCTGATCGAACTGTTGGTCGTGCTCGTACTGCTCGGGCTCGTCGCGGGGATAGGTGTGTCAACACTGGGGGGGAGCAACCTTTCCCGTGAAATGAATAATGAAATAAATCGTCTCCATGCCTTACTGCGTATGGCACAAGAGGAAGCAGTTTTCAGCAATACGGAAATCGGTTTTTTAATGGATGAAGATGGGTATGAGTTTCTGGTGTATGACGAGGAGGAGCGCTCCTGGGAAAACGCCAGCCAGCACGCTTTAAGATCCCGCAGCTTTCCAGGTTGGTTAACGGTTGATTTCAGACGCGAAGGCAAGGAAAAACGTTTACTTGATGAAGGTGAAGAAGGATCGTCTACGGAAACGGACGGGACCCGGCGGCCTCAGATAATGTTGTTGTCCAGTGGTGAAGTCACCGGGTTTGAGATAGGTATGCAGGTTGAAAACGATGCAGACAGTCGACTGGAAATCCGGACCAACGAAAACGGTGAAATTGTTTTGCCCCATGTCGAAGCGCGAAATGATGAATCACGCTAGCAGGGCCGGACTCGCCCAGACGGGTTTTACCTTGCTTGAAGTGTTAATGGCGCTGGTGTTTTTCGCTCTGGTGGGTGTCGTGCTTCAGCAGGTGACTGCGTCAACAGTAGGGCAACTCCAGAAAATAGAGCTCAAGACCTTATCGGCGTGGATTGCAGAGAATAAGTTAAGCGAAATACGGCTGGCAAAATCCCTTCCCAAAGCCCGTCAGTACAAGGAAGATATAGAATTCGGACAGTTTGACTGGCAGCTTGTCACTCAGGTCAAAACCACCAATAACCCGGATATAAACCGTGTGGAAGTGGAGGTGTTTCATATCACGCCTGGCGCAGGCGACACGCGTAAAACCTACTTTATGACTGGCTTTGTCGGCAGATACTGATGATTCATTCAACGCGCGCCCACTATCTCTGCCCTGAACGCATGCAAATGCGTGGCTTTACGCTGCTTGAGGTATTGCTCGCAATAATGGTCACGGCGCTGATAGGGCTGGGCTCGTGGCAACTGCTGGGTAGTGCGATACGCACGGATGAGCTAACAGAAAAACGTCAGACGCAATTGTCCGAACTCCAGAAAGCAATGTTGATCATTGAACGGGACTTGCAACAAATGGTGCCGCGCGCAATTCGTGATGGATACGGTGATTACCGTCCCGCCCTGTTTACGCGGGACGAATTTTATAGCTTGGAGTTTAGTCGTGCCGGCTGGCGAAACCCTCTGGGAGATAAACGTTCTGAAATCCAGCGGGTCGCATATGAGCTGGATCAGAATGAGTTGGTTCGCCATTACTGGACTGTATTGGATCGGGCTCAGGACAGTGAAAGTATTCGCCGGGTTTTGCTAAAAGACGTAGAAGAGGTAGCTTTTCGTTTCATGAACGAAAGCGGTGGATGGGTAGACGAGTGGCCATCGGATCAGTCGAGCGGTTCTACCGGCAGTTCTGCAGGCGGATCGGTAGATCCGATGGAAAAATACAATGCCTTGCCAAAAGCAGTTGAGCTGACTATCGAGCTGAAGGCATTCGGCGAGATACGACGACTGTTCGAGCTTGTAAATTATATGCCCCGAGCAGCCTTTCCCGCGAAGTCGGGTGGTGGGAATACCAATAACGGACAAAACAATACCGGCCAGAATGCCAACAACAATCAAGGCGCGGGTGGATGATGGCGGGTGTCGCGGATTCGAAAAGGCCTTCATCTGCAATCCGGCTGAATCAATTGCCGAAGCGTCAATCCGGTGTCGCCCTGATGATTGTGATTCTGGTGTTTGCTCTCGTGTCGATTCTTTCGGTGGGAATGTATAACCGGCAAAGCCTGTTTGTTCAAACCGCATCAAATATGCTGGCGCAAAAACAGGCTTACGAATACGCGGTCGCGTCAGAAATTTACGGACGTCGCCTTCTAAAGGCCGATTGGGACGAAGATAGCGAAGAGAAGGAGTTTGTGGATGACCTGGAACAAACCCAGAATTCAATTGTGATCCCTGTAGAAGAGGCATTGCTGGAAGCGCAGTTTAACGATGTTCAGGGAAAGTTGAACCTGAACGACATGGTCAACCTGGACGGATCTCCCAATACCCTGATGCAGAAACGACTTGACCGTTTATTAAACCGCTTGGCAATTGATAGCATCAAGGTTGAAATGATTCAGGACTGGATCGATGAGGATCAGGACCCCTATCAGTTTGAGGGTTCCGAGGACGGTGATTATCTCGCACAGGAAACGCCCTATCGCACCGCAGGCCAACCTTTCCAGCATTTGTCCGAGCTGCTTCTGTTGCAGGGGGTGACACAGAAAGATTATGAAACCTTGCTCCCTTTTGTTTCGGTTCTGCCGCAGGGTCAGGCGCCGATCAATGTAAATACTGCTCCGCCAGAGGTGTTGCAAACCCTGTTTGAAGGGATGAATGATCAGCAGGCGGAAGAGCTTGGTTCAAAGCGGGAGAATGAGCCCTGGAAAGATATCAATGCTCTGAAGAGTGACCCCCTCGTTGGCGGGTTGGCGTTTGATGATCACTATCTGTCCGTCAATTCCGAATTCTTTGAAATCGCGACGCGTATTACGCTTTCAGAGCGTGTCGTTCGTTTGGTATCGTTAATTTATCGTAAACAGGCCGATGGTGAAATGCAGGTGCTCTCCCGGGATCAGGGACAGAAATATCTGATCACCAAGGAAAAGATCGCGGTGCCATAGCCGAATGCCGCGCTATAATTTATTGGAACACGCCCCCGTTTTATGTGGGCAAGGTATTGAGAAGTGACACCGTTTCGCGAAGTGCATAGAAACGGCCTTCTGCGATTGTGTCATTATTGAGTTGAAATTTATGCCAAACAAGCTTTTTGTTCGACCGGTATCATCACTTAACAGCACGTTATTGCTCTTTGATTGGGCGCTTTTTGATATCGCCAATCAAAAAATCAGTCACGGTGAGCAGGCAGAGTTCGATAGCATCGAGCAAACATTAATGCAAAATGGCGTTGAAAATGTCGATTTATACGGCATTTGGCCCAGTAGCGCCGCGTTCTCGACGCATGTTTCCTTGCCGGGAAACCAGACCCGATACATTCAGCAGGCCTTACCTTTTGCCGTAGAAGATCAATTGGCTCAGGACGTAGATTTGTTACATCTTGCGCTGGGGAGCAAAACCAAAGACGGACAATTTCCGGTCGTCGGTGTAGATCAGGAGCTGATTGAGCCTTTTTTTGAGCTCTTGTCCCTGCCAACTCACGGCTTTCTCCTGAAGGGTATTTTTCTCGATGCAGATCTGTTGCCGATGGGCGAAGCAGATATGGTGCTGGCTATTTATGGCAATGAGGTCCTGATCTTCAGTCATAATCATCTTGCTATCGGTATTTCGCTCTCCAATCTTGGTGCCTACATGGACTCCATTTTTTTGGGCACTCCGGAGGAGGGTGACGCAGATGACACGTTTGCTATAAAGGTATTTCTGGCTAAGGATCAGCAGGAAGAACTTAAAATCCAGCTGGCCGAGCTTGAACAGTACCCGCATGCCCAACTGGATGTTGAGCCCACGTCATTCGAATTATTGGATATCCTGTGCGAAAGTCTGCTAAGACACGAGAAAACCCCGATCAATTTGTGTCAGGGGGATTTAAGGGTGACGAGTGTCCGCGATAGCATTTGGCATCGCTGGCGCTATGTCGCAGGCATTGCAGCGCTCGGGTTTCTGGTCCAGCTTGGCGTTTTTATCGGCAAGGGAGTCATGTATGAGCAGCAGGCAGTAGCGCTGGGTGATCAGGCCGTGTCAGCTTACCGGAGTGTTGTCCCGGGATCCCGAAGCATATCCGTTGATAAATTGCCGAGAATAATTAAAGGCAAACTCAATCAGGCGAATCAATCCGGGGGCGCAGATCTTGGGTTCCTGGCTTTGCTGGGTGAGGCAGGTTATCAGTTCCAGCAGGCACCCAACAAATCAGGGCTGGCATTTAGAAGTATTAATTATAATGCTCAGCGCGGCGAATTAGTGATGGAAATGCAGGCACAGAATTTCGATCAGCTGGATAAATTGAAACAGGCAATTGTTGATGCCGGGTATTCAGCGAAAATAAGCTCCGCAGTGCAGGAAGACAATTTCTTTCGCGGTCGTATCAGTGTTAGCGGCTCGTAGGTGAATATCATGATGGAAAAACTGAAAGAGACCTCCCTGTTTATCAGTGTTAGCAAACAATACGAAATGATGTCTTCGCGAGATCAGAATGCACTGAAAGCGCTGCTCTGTGCCTTGGCCCTGATATTTTTGTATTACGGCATGTGGAGCCCGGCACAGGGATATATGCTGGAGCAGAAAGAGACGCTTGAAGCACGGAGGGAATTGTTGGCCCTCGTTCAGGAGAACCAACAAACGCTCAAAGCCTTGTCCGGGTCGAGTCAGTCGAGTCAGGCCGGCTCTCTCGATAGCCAACAGTTGGTGTCTTCTGTGACCAATCTTGCGAAACGTCACGGACTCGCACTGAAGCGCTTTGAGCCCAGCGGTGAAACAGAGGTCAAGGTTTGGGTAGAAGATGCCTCTTTTGACAAAATGATTGCCTGGCTTGGTGATCTTAAGAATAGTCTCGGTGTGATTGCCGAGCAGGTTTCAGTTGAAAAAGAGGATGCTGAAGGTTTGGTCAGTGCCCGTCTGACCCTGGGTACCTGATCCAGTCACGACGCAGCGGGATAATCTAACTGGCAGCCAAGTTATAAAGCAGGCGGATAGCGTGCAATGACTGCCTGTATTTCGGACGAAAGTAACGGAACGCACTATGACAATAATAACCGAAGAGACCGAAGCAAGAGTCGTAAGGCTTGAAGTCGGTGCCCTGACGGAAGCAAAAGCCATTCTTTATCGTGCATACAAACATGAGCCCACGTTCAAATATCTTTTTGAATCCAACAGGCCCGGCTATGAACAGCGTGTACGGGCGACCATTCGCGAATTGATCAGTTTGCATTTCTCAACGCAACAGGACGTAATCGGACTGGCGCTCGATAATCATCTGATTGCCGTCGCGCTGATTGGTAGTCCGGATGTGCGCCTTGATCTTGCCAAGCAGCTGAACTGGCGTTTCAGGATGATGTTAACGGCCGGAATGGACTGTACCTGGCGATATATTGACTATCACAAGCAGATTCATAAGTGTTTAACAAAAGACCAGCACCACGAATTGCCACTGATTGGTGTGGATTCAAAATACCGCAATATGGGGTATGGCAAGCAATTGATGCAGGCGCTCGAGGATATTTGCGCTGAAAACCCCAAATCTGTAGGGATTGCATTGGACACAGGGAATGCCCGCTATTTGAACTTTTACAAACAGATTGGTTACGAGGTTGTAGGCACGGTGAAACTCGGTGATGTCACTGAGAGCGTGCTATTCAAACCGTGTAGGTCCCGAGAGACTCAAGTCAACTAGAGTATTTAAATGTCTGACTATGATTTCGACGTACTGGTTATTGGCGCCGGGTCGGGCGGTGTGCGATTTGCGCGCATGTCGGCTGGAAAAGGCGCAAAGGTAGCCGTCATTGAAGCGCGTTACCTGGGTGGTACCTGTGTCAACGTGGGATGTGTGCCCAAAAAACTCTTCGTTTATGCCTCGCATGTCGCTGAAGAGCTCGAGGATGGCGCAGGATTTGGTTGGTCAAACTCTGGCAAATTAAGTTTTGACTGGTCGACCCTGGTCAAAAACAAGGATCGGGAAATCAAGCGCTTGAATGGTATCTATGAACGGCTGCTATTGGATTCCGGTGTGACGATTTTTTCGGGAACAGCACGTTTCGAAAATTCGCATCAGGTAGAGATCAATGGTCAATCCGTTTCTGCTGACCGGATTGTCATTGCAACAGGGAGTTGGCCTTATGTGCCGGATTTTCCGGGCAACGATCTGGCCATCACATCCAATGAACTCTTTTATCTGGATTCGCTGCCTGAGACGGCTGTTGTGTTGGGTGGTGGTTACATTGCGGTCGAAATGGCCGGTATTTTGAATGGTTTGGGACTGGATACGACTTTAATTTATCGTGGCGAGCATTTTTTGCGCGGTTTCGACGGTGAAATACGGACGTTTGTCGCCGACCAAATGCGACTTAAAGGTGTTAATCTTGTCTTTGGCGATAATATATCCGCGTTACGAAAGTCGGATCAGGGTGACGGGTTAACGATCGAGTTGCTGTCAGGTAAATCGGTGGCCGCCGGCCTGGTGCTTGCTGCAACCGGGAGAAAACCGTTGACCGATGGATTGAAGCTGGAAAATACAGCGGTAAAACTGAACGACAAGGGAGAAATTCTTGTTGATTCAAACTTCCAGACCGATGATCCTGCCATTTTTGCCTTGGGCGACGTGACGGGAGGCCCACAGCTAACACCGGTGGCGCTCGCTGAAGGGATGCACCTGGCACATATGCTGTTTGGTGAAGCGCCATCGAAGCCGGTGGATTACACCAATATCCCAACAGCCGTTTTTTGTCAGCCCAATATTGCGACCGTTGGACTGACTGAAGAAGAAGCCATAGACGCTGGGATTGATCTTTCGGTTTATGTTTCACAGTTCAAACCCATGAAACACACAATGTCCGGGCGTGAAGAGCGGAGTTTGATGAAATTGCTCGTTGATCGGGATACAGACAGGGTTATTGGTGCACACATGGTCGGGCCTGAAGCAGGTGAGATTATTCAAGGTATTGCCGTCGCCATCAAAGCAGGCGCAAGCAAACAGGATTTTGATCGAACCATCGGCATTCATCCTACCGCAGCGGAAGAATTCGTAACGATGCGTCAGCCGCGCTGACACATAGCTTGCAGAGGGATTTGCTATTCCTGTACAGATTCCCGAAAAAGGCGCTTCTTTTTAAGGGGTGGTTCACTTTATACTGCGCGTTTTAATCAAGCTAGGAGATTGTTTTGAGTTCTGTCGAGTCGCAGCAACGCGTACTTTCAGGTATGCGGCCAACCGGAAAACTTCATCTTGGGCACTATCACGGTGTGTTGAAAAACTGGGTGGAGCTGCAACATGATTACGAGTGCTTCTTTTTCGTCGCCGACTGGCACGCACTCACGACTCATTACGAAGATCCGTTCAACATTGAGCAAAGTGTTTGGGATATGGTGATTGACTGGCTGGCGGCCGGTATTAATCCGGGTTCCGCCACGATGTTTATTCAGTCGCACGTTCCCGAACACGCCGAATTGCACCTGCTCCTTTCCATGATTACCCCGCTGGGCTGGCTTGAACGGGTGCCGTCCTATAAGGATCAGCAGGAAAAACTAAAAGAAAAGGATCTCGCCACGTACGGATTCCTTGGTTATCCGCTTCTGCAAAGTGCTGACATACTCGTTTATCGCGCTGGTCTTGTTCCGGTGGGCGCCGATCAGGTCGCCCATGTGGAAATGACTCGGGAAGTGGCCAGACGGTTTAATCACCTTTATGGAAAGGATCCCGGCTTTGAAGAACAGGCGGAAGCGGCCATTAAAAAGATGGGGAAGAAGAACGCCAAGCTTTATCGTACCTTGCTGAAACGATTTCAGGAGCAGGGAGACGATGAAGCGTTGGAAACTGCTCGTGCCCTCATTAAGGAACAGCAGAACATATCCCTCGGTGATCGGGAGCGCTTGTTCGGGTTTATTGAGGGCGGTGGCAAAGTGATCCTTCCTGAACCTCAGCCATTGCTGACGCCTGCATCCAAGATGCCTGGTCTAGACGGACAGAAAATGTCCAAGTCCTACAACAACACCATAGGGCTCAGAGAAGAGCCGGATGAGGTCGCAGCGAAGATAAAAACCATGCAGACCGATCCACAACGCGTTCGTTTAACGGATCCGGGCGATCCGGAGAAATGCCCGGTCTGGAAACTTCATGAAGTCTATTCAGACGATGCGACAAAAAACTGGGTTCAGAACGGCTGTACCAGTGCCGGAATCGGCTGTCTGGAATGCAAGAAACCTGTCACGGATAAAATTCTTGAAGAACAGCGTCCCATCAGAGAACGTGCTCGACAATATGAAGATAATCCCGAACTTGTGCGAAGCATTATTTCCGAGGGCAGTGAGCGGGCACGGGATGCTGCAAAAAACACGCTTGAAGAAGTTCGTCGCGTGATGGGACTTTCGTTCGGGGCATGATATTTCAGCGGGTATGTTAATGATTCAACGCGAAGCTTGAGGCCAGTTTAATGACGTCGATGCAGCAGGAATTGCCTTTAGCCCTTGTTGACGGGAAACCCGTGAACGATATACCGCAAGATCTGTATATCCCACCCGATGCACTATCCGTCATTCTGGAAGCGTTTGAAGGTCCTCTGGACCTTCTGTTGTACCTGATTCGCCGGCAGAATATGGATATTCTTGAAATCGATGTCAGTGAGATTACCCGGCAGTACATGGAGTACATCAACCTTGCCAAAATGCTGCGTTTTGAACTGGCTGCGGAGTACTTGTTGATGGCAGCCATGCTGGCGGAAATCAAATCACGAATGCTGCTGCCCAAGCCGAAAAATGAAGAGGATGAAGAGGTTGATCCCCGCGCCGAGCTGATCCGGCGTTTGCAACAATACGAGCGTTATAAGAAAGCGGCAGAGGATATTGATGCCTTACCACGGGCAGATCGGGATTTTAGTCCCGTCCGGAATCACGCTGATGGTCGCACTAAAGTGCGTCCTCACCCGGAGGTGTCGATGGATGAGCTGCTTTTGGCTCTAAAGTCCGTATTACAACGTTCAGATCTGTACGAAAGTCACCATATTGAAAAAGAGCGACTGTCCACACGAGAGCGAATGTCGCAGGTTTTATCGCGCGTATCCGCAGACAGGTTCGTTTCGTTTCAGTCGCTGTTTTCCTGCGAAGAAGGGCGGGAAGGCGTCGTGGTGACGTTTCTAGCCATTATGGAACTGGTTAAGGAACAATTACTGGAGTTGGTGCAAGCAGAAATGCTGGGCCCCATTCATGTTAAAGCGAGAGCCGCCATATGAGTGAGACAGAACAAACCCGGATGAATTCCGGGTCCAGCAGTGCTGATGTGGATCTTGAGCACATTATTGAAGCGCTGTTGATGGCGTCGGATAAACCTTTGTCGCTCGATCAGATTCTAGGCTTGCTGGAAGGGGATGTTTCGCCTGCGCGGAACGAAATACGCGCTACCCTGGCGGGGCTGCAAGAAGTCTATTCCGGGCGGGCCATTGAACTGGTAGAAGTGGGTAGTGGCTACAGGTTTCAAACCCGTTCCCGCTACAGCCAGTGGGTGGGGAGGCTCTGGGAGGAGAAGCCCCAGAAATATTCCCGGGCCCTGCTTGAGACGCTGGCCCTGATTGCATACAGGCAACCCATTACGCGTGGTGATATTGAGGAAATTCGAGGGGTTTCTGTCAGCTCCGGTATCATAAAGACCCTGCAGGAAAGAAACTGGGTCCGTGTCGTTGGTCATCGGGAAGTGCCGGGAAGACCGGCGATATACGCGACGACGAAGCAATTCCTCGACTATTTCAAATTGAGCTCGCTGGAACAGCTGCCGCC
>Ga0070728_10003967_pt1 | contig 15818 bp, 12 predicted proteins | sample tdDd471_FD_66723 | JGI IMG/M metagenome (GOLD analysis project Ga0070728, IMG submission 66723) | Marine sediment microbial communities from the Atlantic coast under amendment with organic carbon and nitrate - tdDd47.1 | ecosystem: Environmental > Aquatic > Marine > Coastal > Sediment | place...
TCGGAACCACCAGCCTTCTCGACTACGCCGCCGATTTGGAAGAGGATATCCGCAGTCATGAAACGCCACCCATCATTATCGGACATTCCATGGGCGGCTTGCTGACTCAGATTCTGGCCGCTCGCGGCCTCGGTCGAGCCGCTATCTTCCTGACCCCCGCGGCGCCAGCCGGAGTTATTGCGCTAACGCCATCGGTGGTGAAAACCTTCCGCCGTGTGCTAACCACCTGGGCATTTTGGCGTCGCCCAACCTTCCCCACCATTAAAGAGGCGGCCTACGCAGTTTACAATCTACTTCCCAAGGACGAACACGACGCCGAATACGGTCGTTTGGTTCATGAGTCCGGGCGGGCCGCCGCAGAGATCGCTTTCTGGCTTTTCGACAGCTCCAATGCAGCGACGGTAGATGAAAATATGATTACCTGCCCCACGCTGACTATCGCGGGAACCCAGGACAACATCACCCCAGCTTCGGTGGTCCGTAAAGTCGCCCGGAAGTATGCCAATAACGGCGACTTTTACGAATTTCCCAATCATGCCCATTGGGTTCTCGGCGAACCCGGTTGGGAAGAGGTCGCCCATCATTGTCTCAAGTGGATCGAAAACAAAAAGTTATAAGATCAAAAAAAACCGCCCCCAAAAAAGGGAGCGGTGAGTTGCAAACAGAGTTCTGAACAAAGCGGCCCAAGGGACGATGGGATGGGAACGGATGGGAAACCCGCCTTGTCCATGCGTTTAAAGCTATCCACTTACCCGACGGCACGAAGTGATGTCCGTCACACAAGAAACCGAAAAAAAACAAAAAAACGCCCTGGCCGGATGAGGCCAAGGCGTTGATTTGATTGGTGGGCACTATAGGATTCGAACCTATGACCGTTCGATTAAAAGTCGAATGCTCTACCAACTGAGCTAAGTGCCCTTAAACAAATTTTCCCGGCAACGCCGGGCGAGGCGAAACATAGGGACAGCGCCTCCACTGGTCAACAGGGAAAAACGCCTTTTTTTCAGTTTTTTTACTATTCCCCTGCCGCCCGCTTTTCGGCGAACTTTTCTTCCATCTTCCGTTGGACGAATGGCGAAACGAAATGAGACACGTCGCCGCCCAACCAGCCGATTTCTTTTACGAAGCGTGAGGCAATCAATTGGTGCTTGTCGGAAGCCATCAAAAAGACCGTCTCGATCTCTTTGTTGAGCTTTGCGTTCATTCCCGCCATCTGAAATTCGTATTCAAAATCGGAAACGGCGCGTAACCCCCGAATAATCAGCGAGGCCCCCTCTTTTGCGACGAAGTCCATCAGCAGGTTATTAAAAGGCTTAACCGTAATTCGGCCACCGATTCGGCCATTCAATTCGGCGGCCTCCTGCTCAACGATGGAAACCCGCTCCTCGACGGAAAACAACGGCCCTTTACCGGGGTTTGTCGCGACGGCGACGATCAGCTTATCCACCACATGAGTGGCTCGCGTGATCACATCCAGGTGCCCATTGGTCGCAGGATCAAAGGTGCCCGGATAAACGCCAATCCGTTCAGTCATAGTCAATTCCTCAAATTCGGCCGATAGGCCAGTAGGCTATTCGTTTCCATTGTCCGTGTCTACGGGCGCTTCCGAGGATGCATCGCTATCGGAAACGGGAACGCCTTCGGCCTCGCCATCTTCCGCATCCTCTTCATCCATCTCATCGCCGCCCATATCACGGACCCGGGTGACGGAAACGAGTTGTTCGTCTTCAGCCACCTTGAACAGCGTGACGCCCTGTGTCGAACGCCCGGCGATACGAACGTCATCAACGGAAGTGCGGATCAACTGGCCGCCCTTTGTCACCATCACCGTCTGATCGCCCTCTTGAACCGGGAACGAGGCAACGACGAGGCCGTTACGCTCGGAAGTGTCGATGGTGGTGATCCCCTGACCGCCGCGGCCCGAAACACGATATTCGTAGGCCGATGTGCGCTTGCCGAAACCGTTCTCAGTCACAGTAAGGATAAACTCTTCATTCTCCTGCATATCGGCAAACGGCATTTCCTGAAGCTGGGCGGCAAGCTCTTCGTCCCGCGCTTTATCTTCGGCCTTGCCAGTATAATCGACAGACCCAAGCCGCCGTTGCGCCGCCTTGGCCCTCAAATAACCATCCCGCTCTTCAACACTGTCCTCACGGTGTTTGAGGCCGGACATATTGATCACATGGTCGCCATCGGCCAATTTGATGCCGCGTACGCCCATGGAGGAGCGGGAATTGAATACCCTGAGATCGGCCACCGGGAAGCGAATGCACTTGCCGCTCTTGGCGGTCAGCATCACGTCATCGTCTTCTTCGAAAACGCGGACACGGACCAAGCCATCCCAATCCTCGGCATTGTCGAACTTCATGGCGATCTTGCCGTTAGCCATGACGTTGGTGAAATCGGAGAGACGGTTACGGCGCACGTTGCCGCCGCGCGTGGCGAACACGGCGAACAGGTCGCCCCAGGCCTCTTCATCCTCAGGCAGCGGCATGACCGTGGAAATGGTTTCGCTGTCATCCAAAGGCAGCAAATTGACCATGGCCTTGCCTTTGGACTGAGGATTGCCCAAGGGCAGCTTGTAGACCTTGAGTTTGTAAGCGATGCCGGTCGAAGAGAAGAACAAAACCGGCGTATGAGTATTGGCGACGAAGACCTGATCGACGACATCCTCATCCTTGGTGTTCATGCCCGTGCGGCCTTTTCCGCCGCGCTTCTGGGCCCGATAGGTTGCCAGCGGAACGCGCTTGATGTAGCCGGTGCTGGTCACCGTCACCACCATATCCTCTTTCTGGATCAGGCTCTCGATATCGTGCGAGAACTCGCCTTCTTCGAGCGTCGTGCGGCGGTCGGTGGCGAACTGGTCGCGAACCTCACGCAACTCACCGGTCAAAACTTCCAGCAATCGCTCCCGAGATCCGAGAATTTTGAGAAATTCCTCAATCTGCGCCCCAACCTCGCGCAGATCGTTACCGATCTTCTCGCGCTCCAGCCCGGTCAGGCGGTGCAGACGCAAATCGAGAATGGCTTTAGCCTGAATTTCGGAGAGCTGATAGGTCCCGTCTACGACGCCGCGTCCCGGCTCATCGATCAACTCGATCAACGGCGCCACATCGTGGACCGGCCAAGCTTTCGCCATCAATTGCTCTTTGGCTTCCTGCGGATTAGGCGCTTTGCGAATCAAAGCAATCACCTCATCGACGTTAGCCACGGCAACGGCAAGACCAGCCAATACATGAGCCCGTTCACGCGCTTTGCCCAGTTCATATACCGTCCGTCGGGTAATCACCTCTTCACGGAACTGAACGAAAGCCTCGATCATCTGCTTGAGGTTCAACTGCTCCGGCTTGCCCCGGTTCAGCGCCAGCATATTGATGCCGAAGCTGGTTTGCAGCGGGGTGAAACGGAAAAGCTGATTAAGGACCACTTCCGGCTGATGATCGCGCTTGATTTCGACGACGACCCGGACGCCATCCCGGTCCGATTCGTCGCGCAGGTCGCCAATGCCTTCGATGCGCTTATCGCGAACGCAGTCGGCGATGGATTCGACCATCCGCGCCTTGTTCACCTGATAAGGGACTTCGGTAATGATGATCGCCATCCGGTCCTTACGGATTTCCTCGATAGAGGTGCGGCCACGCATCATGATGGACCCACGACCGGTATTGTAGGCTGAGACAATCCCGCTTTTACCCAGGATGATCCCGCCGGTGGGAAAATCCGGGCCCGGCACGTAATTCTCGATCAATTCCTCAATGGTGATGCCGGGATTGTCCACATAGGCCAGGCAGGCATCGACGACTTCGCCCAGATTGTGCGGCGGAATATTGGTCGCCATACCCACGGCAATACCACCCGCGCCGTTGACCAGCAGGTTGGGGTAGCGCGCGGGGAGAACTACAGGCTCGGAAACGGACTCGTCGTAGTTGGGCTGAAAATCGACCGTTTCTTTTTCGATGTCTTCGATCAGGGCATGGGCCGAGCGGGCCAAACGAGCCTCGGTATAACGCATGGCGGCCGCCTTATCGCCGTCCATGGAGCCGAAGTTCCCCTGCCCGTCGACCAGCGTCAGACGCATGGAAAATTCCTGAGCCATGCGAACCATGGCGTCGTAAATGGCGCTATCGCCATGGGGGTGATATTTACCCATGACGTCACCGACGATGCGGGCCGACTTACGGAATGGCTTACCTGCCTCGTAGCCGCCTTCCTTCATAGCAAAGAGGATGCGCCGGTGAACGGGCTTGAGGCCGTCTCGCACATCCGGAAGGGCGCGACTGACGATCACGCTCATGGCGTAATCGAGGTAAGAACGCTTCATCTCCCCTTCGATGGCGACAGGGGAGATATCATGATCCTGGGGCGTTTCGGGGGTGGTCAAATGTCGTTTCCCAACTCTTTAAGGGGACGAGAGAACAGTCCCGGTTCAGGTCCCTGTTAGATACGTTTGAAGGGGCCTTTAGCCCCTCCGAATCCATTGCCTTGTTTATAGCAGATCGCCCCCATTCCACCAAACCTCTAGAGGCACTTATCCACACCAAAAAACACCCCAATTTCACCCTTTATTATCAATGCGCTAGAGCCATATCAGCTCGACCAAACCCAGCCATTCGCACCCCTTGCTGAAAAAAACCAAACCGAAGCGGTGTTGGGCCATCGAATTTCATCAAGATTCGCTAAGGCGCATATTGGGATTACAGCTTTCGTCACCAAGGATCGGGGACCAGCATTACCGGCTCCTCAACAGCCATGCGGGCGCCATTAAAGCGACCAAGCCCATTGACTCGGATGGCTTCGGAAAGAACATTCAAATAGGCCTCGCCTTTCTCCGAATATGCGCTTAAGCCACCAACCAGATCGAGGCCTTTCAAAACTTCTTCCCCTTGAGCCCTGAGGGTGGCGCGGCGCATCCGGAAATCTTGATAGGCTGGATGGGTATTCAGATTGAGAAGGTAAGCCTCCACCGACGCCAGAGGGCTTTTGAAGGCGGCCACCCGGTAATCGCCTTTGCCGCTCCGCTGGTCGGCAGGTTCCATCCCCTTCCCCCAGGTCCACTGACCAAAGAGCGCATTACCCTCACGGGCAAAACGCGACCGCCCGTAGGCGCTCTCAACCGCGGCCTGAACCAGAGCTAAGGAAACGGGGACCGCATCGACGCGCCTGACCAACCGGTCAAACTCACTGGGCTCATCGATGCCTTGCCAATCTTCAAGTTCGTATTTTTCAGCCAATTGGCGCAGCCATTCCAGATCATCCCCTTTAAGGGACAGGTCTTCTTTGACACGCTCCCGCAGTTTCAGAAGGCGCGTTCTGTCATGGGTTACCTTGCCATTGGCCTCCAGCACTAAAGGCAACATAGTGCGAAAAAAAATATCTTTCCGCGCATCCGCCCCATGAACGCCTCGCCATTTGGAGGGAACTTTCTCAAGCAACAAGCGCGGCACGACCGCTCCCTCCGCAGCCACCCCAGTAAGGGTATAGCCCCGCGAATCGTAATAAGCCGTCAGTTCGACGCCATTGGCGAAAGAAAACTCATCGGAGGGAAAAAGCACCGTCTTGACCGAGACCCCCGCGACAAGAGAAACCGTCACGGCAATCCCACCCAAAAGTTTTTTGTTCTTTAAGAAGGCCACGCCGCTTTCCGGTGACTATTGACGAGGATCAGGACGCCTTATGTATCCCATTGACAAGCTCAGTCAAATCGGGAACCGCAGACCAATCTATTTCACCCTGCTGACGGGGAACGGAGACAATGGATATACCAGGAAGCAATCGCACCAAAGTCGCTACAGTTTCTTCGACCGGTACGGGGCATTCTTCACTTTCCGAAACCACAACACCTGCAAGGGGAACGCCGCCGCTCTCAAGCGCCTTCACCGCCGTCAGAGCATGGGACAAACTGCCCAGATAGCTTCCCGTCACCAGAAGCGCCGGAATTTTAAGATCCGACGCCCAGTCTAGAACCGTCCTGGGCCCACCCAACGGCACCATAACCCCGCCGACCCCCTCGATAAGCAGCGTTCCCGTATTTTGAACAATCGCCTTGCGACAAAAGGATATCAGTTCATCGTAAGGGATGGATCGACCGTCCCGTTCAGCCGCCATATCCGGCGACAAGGCTTGTTTAAACCGCCAGGGAGATATCCCCGCAATGGTTTCCTCATCGATTGGCGATCCGAGCGCATCAAGCAGAAGGTAGGTATCGCTCTCACTGGCGGTTTCAGCATCGTAACCGCTGATCACCGGCTTGAGCGCTTTGACGGCCCGCCCTTTTTTTCGCAACTGACGGCACAGAGCTGAAGTTACCAAGGTCTTGCCGATTTCAGTGCCGCAGGAGGTGATAAAAAACGCGCTCACACGACCGCTCCATTGTGGAACAAGGGCTGAAACTTCATACCGTCAATCAGCTCGGCCAGCCGCAACACATCCTCATCGCGGTGTTCGGCCGAGAAGGTCAGGCGCAGCCGCGCCGTCCCTTCAGGTACGGTGGGCGGTCGAATGGCCGTAACCAGAAAGCCTTGATTTTCCAATTGCGCCGAAGCCGCCAAGGCCTCCGCAGCTTCACCCACAACCACCGGCACGATGGAGCTTTCCGCTTCCGGCAATCCCAATGCGCGGGTAAACAGCCTGGCTTTCTCCAGCGGTGCGGCACAACGCCCCCGATCCGCCTCAATGATTTCCAACGACGCCAAGACCCCAGCCAACAGGGAAGGCGGGAGCCCGGTGGTATAGATGACACTGCGCGCTCGGTTGAGCAAAAAGTCTATGACGCTTTTGGAAGCGCAGATATAGCCGCCGTAGGCTCCAACAGCTTTCGAAAGCGTCCCCATTTGCAAAGGGACCTCCACATCATTTCCCAGACTTCGCCAATGGGCGGTCGATCCACGCCCCTCTCCCAGAACGCCGAAACCATGGGCGTCGTCGGTCATTAACCAGCCATCGAACTCCCGCGCAAGATCACTCAGCATGGGCAAAGGGGCCAAATCGCCGTCCATGCTGAAAACTCCTTCGGTGAGGATCAGACAATGGCGGTAGTCGCCCCGCAGCGTTTCGAGCTTGGCCTGGCAATCCTCCGCATCGTTGTGACGGAACAAAACAATCTCCGCCCGGCTCAAACGGCTTCCCGCATGCATGCAGGCATGGGCGAGTTCGTCCATCAAAATCAGGTCGCCCGGCCCCACCAGTGCAGGGATAATTCCAAGGTTTGCCAAATAACCACTACCGAACAGCAGAGCGGCTTCACTCCCTTTCAAGGTCGCCAGTTTTTGCTCGACCGCGCCATTGAGCGAATGGTTGCCGGTAACCAACCTCGACGCCCCAGCCCCGAAGCCGTGCCGATCCAAGCTCTTTCGTGCGGCTTCAATTACTTTAGGGTGGGTGGAAAGATTGAGATAGTCGTTGCAGCAAAAGGAAAGATGGTCTTTTCCGTCCCGCCGGGCAGCCGCTCCGGCGGAACGATCCGTATCTTTCAGGCTGCGTTTGAGGCTATTGGTTTCCAGCTTGGCGAGTTTCGCCTCGACCATCGCATTGAGCGACCGGTTGATCATTTTTCGTCCTAATTTTGACTCCGTCGCCCATTCCCCAAATTTAACACCCAGGCCTTAGGGGCGAGCGGAATACTACTTCATTTACCGTGTAGACCGACAACACAAACCTTCAAATCGCTTGTTGATTTGCATATTCATCACAGTTATGGGCATGTTGTAACCAACAGGTCGTAAAGACGCCAGTAAAACAAAGCAAAATCCTTCGCCGAGGAACGCCATGATGACAAACGAATCCGCAGCCGCAAACCATCTGTGGCGACCCTACACCCAAATGTTGACTGCTCCGGCAGCCATGCGGGCGCTGGTAACGCAAGGAAGCCGCATCCGTCTCTCAACCGGCAAAGAACTGATCGATGGCATCTCCTCCTGGTGGTCGGCTTGTCACGGCTATAATCACCCCCACATCATCCACGCGATGGAAAGCCAGCTCACCTCCATGCCCCATGTGATGTTGGGAGGGCTAACCCATACCCCGGCTGAAAAATTGGCGACCCGACTGGCCAAACTTCTGCCTGGCAATCTCGACCATGTATTTTTGGCCGATTCCGGCTCGGTTTCGGTGGAAGTGGCGCTCAAGATGGCGCTGCAATATTGGCTCAACAAAGGGGTGACGGGTCGCCATAAATTCCTCTGTTTCAACGATGCCTATCACGGCGACACGGTTGGCGCGATGAGCGTCTGCGACCCGGAAGAAAGCATGCATAGCCTATTCGCCGGTTTGCTGCCCGAACAGATGATCACTCCCCTTCCCCAGACCGAAGAACAGCGACAAGCTTTTGATACCCTTCTGGCGGAAAACAAAGATCGGTTGGCCGGTATCATTATCGAGCCCCTCATCCAAGGGGCGGGCGGCATGAAAATACACAGCCCGGAAACCCTGAAATTCATCCGAGAAACCGCCAAAAAACACGACATCCTTTTTATCGCCGATGAAATTATGACCGGCTTCGGCCGTACCGGCCGCATGTTCGCCTGCGAAGAAGCCGAAATCGTTCCCGACATCATTTGCCTCGGCAAGGCGCTCACCGGCGGCACGATCACCCTGGCCGCCACGGTGGCCACCACCGAAGTTTTCAACTCCTTCCTCTCCGAAGACCCGGAGAAGGCCCTCATGCACGGCCCAACCTTCATGGGCAATCCTTTGGCCTGCTCCGCCGCCAACGCCTCACTCGACCTGTTCGACAGCGAGCCCCGCTTGGCTCAAGTCGCCAAGATCGAAAAACACCTCAAGGAGGCTCTTGAACCCTGCCGTGCGATCAAGGGCGTCGTCGATGTGAGAGTCAAAGGGGCTATTGGTGCAGTACAGGTCGAAAGCTTAAAAGACAACGATTGGCTGAAGGCCCGCTTCATCGAAGAAGGTGTCTGGCTTCGTCCCTATGGCGATATCGTCTATACCGCCCCGCCTTTCATCATATCGGCAGAAGATTTGGCTCAGCTAACGGGGGCCATGGTTCACGTACTGAAAGAATGGGAAAAGCTCTAAAGCAGCCACTCCAAGACGCCCAAATATAGTGAAATCAGGGTCAGCCCGAGAAGGGTATAGACCCCATTCCATTTAATCCCCACCGTCGGCGGAGAAACCTTGGCGATTTGGCCGACGAGAACCGTCGTTGCCGTGAAAGGCGATGATGCTCCGGTGACCGACCATCCGGCAGTAATCGCAACAGCCATGACGACAGGCGATAGGCCAAGGGCTTCCAAATCAGGCAGAAGTCCTCCCAAAAGGGTGACCGATAAGATTGGGTTCATCCCCCCTTGCCCGGCCAGCGCAACGAGCCATGCGGCTAAAATGGGGACGAGCCAGGGAGCCGCACCCGCCACGCCTGAAACGATGTCATTGCCGTCCATCAGATATTGACGAACCAACACCGCGCCTGCGCCGCCGATGACGGCCGCCGACCAAAGCAAAGCGATCTCGTTGCGGTAGCTGGGAAACGCATCCCGCAGATGCCGGTTAATCCGGCGGCCGGACAGCATAACGGCGCGCCCCAGACCATGCCCCAAGAACTGAATGCAAAGCCAAGCCGTCGCAATCAGCGGAACCACGATCATCACGGCCACGGCCATGCGAACATCGGCCAGATGCTTCACCCCATAGGCGAGGCAAAAAACCAACACAACAAGCCCAACAACCGGCAACAACAGATGCCAGCCGCCGAGGACCGTTTCACCGGCAAGACTACTCGGGCGACCTGTCGGCTTGAACAACCGGTCGAGAAACCAGCCGAGGAAAGCGAGGCCGAAACCGGTGACCAAGGTAAACGGCAGGACTGCTTCCCAATGGGTTTCCGGCAAAATCGACAGGGTCACCGCCATCGACAAGGCCAGGGGCGACCATGTCAGGGTCGTGGTAAAACCGCGCTGAACCGCCACCAACATGCGCTGCAGGCGTAACCTGCGAACAATTTCATCTTTCTCCCGCGCATTGCTTTTTTCGACCATCGTTCCCAACAAAGCGATAGAGCCGTAATTGAGCACCATGCCGAACAGATGGCCGCCAAGAGTCAGCGCCAAATAGCGTCGGCCGGGCTTTTGGCGGGACAGGAAAAGCCCGCATCGCCGGATCATCGGCGAGGTCTGCGAGGCGAACCGCAAGGTTCCGAGCACGGCGAAAAAAGCGGCGACGAAACACCCGCCAAACAGGATTTTATCGATATTGCGCCAAGGGTCGGGCGAACTCACCCCCACGGCCCCAAGCACCAAGGCCGAAACCGATAAAAAAACCAACCCTTTGGCGCCCATTCCTCTCAGAACCGAGAGAAAATAGACAAGGACTGCGGCTTCCGCGCTCAAGCGGAGAACCGACGAAGACAAAGCCTCTCCCCCCACTGTAGCGATGGCTGTTATCGCCAGCGCCACAGCGGCAAGAGTTTTCCGTCGACCAGCGGAAAAGACATGAGAAAACTTCGCCATAAACTCACTATATGGGATTTCGTTTGCAGTGGAAAAGCAGGACTAACGTTCCAGCAGAAGCGGAACCAACCGGTCGAGCATGGCCTGGGTTTCTTCTTTGTCGATATAATCGCGAGCCAAATCCTGCAAGCGATCGAGGTTTTTTGGCGTGGCGTCGTCAAGTGCGGCGTTGGCTTTTTGCAATTTTGGCTGAAACCGGAAATATCGCCCGCCTTCTTCAAGCGCCCCAGGCAACAGCTCCTTTAACTGGTGATCCACCGCATCGGCCGGACCATTGAACAGGATATCGACGAGAGGACGGGCCCACTGAATGCCCCCCCAGTTTTCCGCCTTCTTGAAATCGACGGGAGGAACATACCAGCCCGTCCCAAGAGAAACGATGACTAAATCCTCTGCTTCGGGGAAGGTCCGGCGCGCCTCAGTCACCGCACAGAGCGCCGGATTATGGGCCACCACGCCGCCATCTATATAGCCGTGCTCCGCCGCACCGGCCAAATCCTTGAAATGAACCGGCGGAAAATAAGTAGGGGCGGCCGATGTCGCCTTTGCAACATCTTCAATGCGGAAATCTTCGGACTTATCGGCTCGGGCGTGTCGACGCTTGAAGAACTTTGCACCGCCGCCATCAAGGCAATAAGACGTGATAAGCACTTCACGCAGAGCTTCTGAGAGAATGCCGCCGCCAAGGTAATCACCAATTAGTTTTTCCGCCCCATCCCAAGGATATCGGGACGATCCGACAGCTTTGAGCGCACGAAAATCCCTGAACAGAGAAACATCGAACACTTCACCACCACGCTCCACGTACATATCGGCCAGGGCGCGCGCGTCATGGCGCGGCCGTCCGTTCTCACCCATAACAGTCAACCCCAGGGCCAACACCCCACCGGTCGAAGTCCCCGCCACCATGTCAAAACAATCGGCGAGACGCAGCCCCGGATCGCCAGAAGCTTTTTGCAGTCGGCGCTCAATTTCCAGCATCATCATCGCCGGAACGACCCCGCGGATTCCCCCACCGTCAATGGAGAGGATGCGCACCTGATTATCGGAAATTAATTCTTCATCGGCCCGCCGTGGCCGTTTGGGTCGCCGCACCTCTTCAAAGCGCTTACGGACCCATTCCCCCCAACCTGAAAGCGTTCTATCGAGGTGTTTCTGCATGGTGTTTAAGCAACGGCGTTTCTAGCAACGCCATCCGTCACCCGGGCCTTGCGGGCCGTTACCGCAAGGTCGCAGATTTCACGCACACAGCCTTGGCCGCCCAATCTTTCCGTCACATAATTGGCCGCCGCGCAGACCGACGCCACCGCATCGGCAGGCGCCAGAGCCAAGCCAACCGACTCGAAAATTGGCAGATCGTTAAGATCGTCGCCCATGTGAGCAACGGCTTCGGCAGCAATATTCAGCCGTGCGCAAATGTCTTGCAGCGTCTCAACCTTGCTCTTGCAACCGATATGGACGTGGTCGATTCCCAGGCGCTTTGCCCGATGCTCGATAGCCGGGGTGATGCTTGCGCTGATAACAGCAAACTCAATCCCTGCGGCCTGAGCGAGCTTGATGCCCATTCCATCCTTGACATTGAAGCGCCGAAGCTCGGTTCCGTCTTCGGCGTAGTAAAGGCCGCCATCGGTCAGCACACCATCCACATCCAAGGAGATGAGTTTGATGCCTTTCAGAGCCTCGGCCAATTCGGCGCGGGTAAGTTTCACCATGGGAAATCCTAAAAAGTCCGTCCTTGCAGCGGCAAGCCTACAAGCGTTTTCCCTCGATGAGCAAGGCTTTGAATTTCTCTGCATCAAGAGGTCTGGCGAACAGGAACCCCTGGATTTCGTCACACCAGTGCTGTTTGAGGAAAGCCAATTGTCGCTCCGTTTCGACCCCTTCGGCGATAACCTTCAGGTTGAGGCTTTGACCAAGCGCCAGAATAGCCGCAGCCAGCCGAGCGCTTTCCTCGCTGCTCTCGATGTCGTTGACAAAACTACGGTCAATTTTCAACGCTGAAATAGGGAGGTTTTTCAAATAGCTGAGCGATGAATAGCCGGTACCGAAATCGTCGATGGCAAAGGTAATTCCCTGTTTCCCCAGCGCTTCGATAACGGCGATGCTTTTAGCCGTGTCGGTCATGATTGCGCTTTCGGTGATTTCCAACTCCAGGTGCTTGGGATCGAATCCGCTTTTATCGACAATCGCAAGAATGGACTCAACCACAGCATCGCCCTGTAATTGGCGCGTCGAAACATTGACCGAAAGCCGCAACGGCGGAAGCCCTTCATCATGCCAGCGTTTGGCTTGAGCACAGGCCTCCTTCAAGACCCACTCGCCAAGAGGGACGATCAAGCCGGTTTCTTCGGCAATGGGGATAAAATGATCGGGACGGACCCTTCCGCGTTCCGGATCGTCCCAGCGCACCAAGGCCTCCATGCCAACAACAAATCCGCTCCGAAGATCGACCTTGGGCTGATAGTGAAGGGTGAATTCCTCACTTTCCAGCGAACGCCGCAACCGGCTTTCAATAACCAACCGGTCTTTAGCCCGCCGATCCATACCGTTATCGAAAAGAGCGATGCCTTCCTTGCCGTTTCGTTTGGCATAAGCACTGGCGATCCCGGCCTTACGAAAAAGCTCTTCACCATCATCGCCATGGTCGGGGGAAAGAACCGCACCGATGCTGGCGCTGATGATCAAGCGCTCCTCATGCCCTGAAAGCTTAATCGGGGAAGAGAGGGCCGTACTGATTTTCCCGGCAACGGCGCGACAGGCTTCGGCCCCTTCGACGGCGGGAACAAGAATGGCGAATTCATCCCCTCCGGTGCGCGAAACCTCACAATCATCATCGACCGTATTGCGGATCCGCTGGGCCGCTACGATCAACAACTGGTCGCCTCCCGCACTGCCCAGACTTTCATTGAGAAAACGGAAATTGTTGATATTGACGTTGAGCAGCGCCAGCCGCTCTTCTTTTCCTGTCGTTTTTGCCAACTTATTCTTTAAGGCATGCATGAAGGTGCGGCGATTTTCCAGACCGGTCAGCACGTCAGTTTTAGCCCGATGATGGACCTCTTCCTCAGCTTTTTTGCGCCGGTCGATATCAGCTAAAATTCCGACATAATTGCGGACTCGTCCCTGTTCGTCATGGATGGCGATGATCGACATCCAGGCAGCGAAAACCTCACCATTACGCCGACGATTCCAAATCTCCCCTTCCCAACGCCCATTCTTCTGGAGACGCCGCCAAAGCACCTTGTAAAAATCGTCATCATGACGTTCGGAGCGCAGAAGAGACGGCGTTTTCCCGAACACGTCACGGCTTTCATATCCGGTGATGGAGGTAAAGGCGCTGTTGACCGAAACGATTTTGTTGTCCGGGTCGGTGATCATAATCCCTTCGGAAGTCGCCTCGAAAACCGCCGAGGCTAAGATAAGATTGTCTTTCACCCGGCTTTGTTTTTTGAGGCTTGCCCCCGACGTTTGCTGAGAAACACCCATGCGGGAGGCTAAAAAAGTTAAGATAAGAATCCCCGTGGGAAGAGCGTAGGTCGCAAAATTCGCTTCCCCATCAGTGCCGCCAAGCCAATAGAACGCCGAGCCCGCCAAAACCAAACCGAGCATAATACACAGCAGCGGCAATCCTTCTGAAACTCCGCGTTTCGGGGCTCCCGTTGCGGTCACTGAAGACAAAACGTTTTCGTCAAACTGATTCAAGCTCTATCGTTCCCACCGATTAATCTCTTGAGCCTTACGCTAGGGTCGGATCGCTTAAAGCATCAATCCGCCCCGATCAATAGTTGAGAGGCGACAATAACCCTCGGGAATCATTGCCGCAATGCCCGATCCAGTTAGAATTAGTGGGTTTCGCTTAGGCTGCCGTGCCGTCCTGTCGGATTTTTTCCCTATGGGCGTGCCACTCCATCGTTTTGAGGAGGGTGGCGATAGTGATCGACTTTAGCGTCGCCTTGGCGATTTCATCGATTTCCGACAACACTCGACCGAGCGCCTGTCCGATTTCGGTCATGTCGCCATCTTCCCGACCTTCTTCGGTGGTCCCAACATCTTCAAAGAGTTGAATGAGATCGTAAAGAGTCGTCCTCTTGGCGTTACCGCTGAAACGGTATCCACCGCCTGCGCCACGCACCGATTCGACCAGCCCCGCACGCCCCAAGTCCCTCAGTACTTTCGCAAGGTGGTTGGCGGATATGCCGTACTTCTCGGCAATATCGGTCGCCGAAAGCTGCCGATCCGAATTATTGGCCAACTCCAGGACCGCGAAAAGTGCGCATTTCGTCGCCTTTTGAAGTTTCATTGCCTTGCCTACTCCCCTAGCAACACTCAGTAAGCGGGATTCGCCCCATTCAGTCCAGCGGCATTTCCAATTGAATGAACGGCCCGCCCATCATCCCCTGACTTCTGAAGAAAGCCATATTGAGACTGTCGTCCCGAGCCAGCATGGTTCGAACCTGATCGACGCCGCTATCCTTCAAGCGCTGGCAGATAGCCGCAAAAAGCTGACTCCCGGTCTTCTTCAGGCGGGCATCCGGATCGACGCCGATGGCGAAAATCCACCCACAGGGCGGCGAACCAAATTCCCAGGCCCGCACTTCGCCAATAATAAAACCGCAGGCCTCTCCACCATATTCAGCGATGAGAAAAAAGCGGCCTTCTCGCCCCCCGTAACGATTGAACATATCTCGCCAATACACGGCTTTCTCGAGCCCAGTATTCTTAACGTCGATCTCCGTCACCCGGTCCAGGTCAGCCTCTACGGCTGGCCTTATTTTTATTTGTTCCGTTTCCAATTTCGCCTTTTCCCCTCTGACTTGATTGAGCTTTTTCAAGCACCCCTGTCACGATAAAGCTAAATCGCCTTGACAGGATGCGGGGGAAACTCCAATATGTAAATAGGTATTTCGGTACCGATTTACAGCTACCCTCAAATAAACGCTGCGAGGGCTCCTCAAAAACCAGGGAATTGAACATGGCCTTTGGCCGACAGCCCCGCCAAGAAAAAAAACTGTATTAATTCTAAAAGGCACTTGCGATGATTGACTACAGGACGCACCCGGAAAATTACAAACACTGGAAACTCTCCATTGATGGGCGAATCGCCAGCCTGACCATGGATGTCGCCGAAGACGGCGGCTTGGTTCCCGGTTATGAGTTGAAGCTCAACTCTTACGATCTCGGCGTCGATATCGAACTTTACGACGCAATTCAACGGCTCCGCTTTGAGCATCCGGAAGTTGCCTCGGTGATCGTCACCAGCGCCAAGGAGAAGGTTTTCTGTTCGGGCGCCAACATTTCCATGCTCGGCCAGTCGACCCACGCCTGGAAGGTGAACTTCTGCAAGTTCACCAATGAAAC
>Ga0070728_10003970_pt1 | contig 15816 bp, 11 predicted proteins | sample tdDd471_FD_66723 | JGI IMG/M metagenome (GOLD analysis project Ga0070728, IMG submission 66723) | Marine sediment microbial communities from the Atlantic coast under amendment with organic carbon and nitrate - tdDd47.1 | ecosystem: Environmental > Aquatic > Marine > Coastal > Sediment | place...
ACGAGCACCTGCAGCGAGCACGGGAACACCGGCTGGCCCACGAGCACCTGCGTCTCCGGTGAGAAGCGGCAGTAGTCCGCGTCCCAGCCGAGCGTGCGGATGAAGTTGCGCTCGACCTGCGACGAGAGGATCGCGTTCGCGACGCCGTGCTCGATCAAGCCCTCGCCGATGGCGCGCTCCATGAAGGTCAGCAGCGGGCTGGGCCCGGGGTCGTTGGCGACCGCGGCGACGAGCGTCTGGTACTGCTCGCGCGACACCACCAGGTTGTCGACCAGGTAGGCGCCGATCGTGCGGCCCAGGTTGCTCTGCTCGACGAACACGAGCCGGCCGCCCCGGAAATACAGGAGCGCGCGGTCGGTTTCGCCCCGAACGTCGAGGATCCCGGTGTCCGCGCGGCGCTCGATGGCGAACACGGTGCGGAGCAGCTGTCGAATGTGTCTAACGGACACGGCGGGTGCACCCTAGCGGGCTCTCAGAAGTCCAGTGAGCGGAAAATCCCGACCTCGTCGGAATTATCTCGTTCCCCCTCATCATCCTCACCCGAAGCACCCCGCCGCGTCGACCCCCGTCCGCCGCCGCGGCGCCGCCGGGCGCCGGCCGCGACCACGTCCGGAGGCGTCCGTCCCCGGATCTCGGGGGGTTCGGTGAGCGGCTCGAGCGCCACCGCCACGTCGCGGTCGGCGTCGGCCACGAAGCCGAGCTCGAACGGCTCCATGCCCTCGGCCTCCACCGTCAACCGATGGCGTCGCCCATCCCTGGCGACCCTGAGCTCCGGACCGGCCACGAGGCGTCCGTCGATGTTCACCCGCGCGGAGTCGGGGACCCCGCGCAGGGTCACGGTGATGGGCGGCGGGTCCTCGGTCCCCGGCGGCTCGTCGGTCACGTCGGGGGCCGGCGCGGCCGCGACCTGGCCGGGCGGCGACGGGCGGCGGGGCTCGGGCTCGCGCAGCGCCATCATCCCCCCGAGGAAGCCCGCGACGGCGACGGCGGCGAGACCGCCGAGCACCACGGCCCGCCGGCCCGCGGCGGGGCGCTCACCCCGCACGTCGGGCGGCGCCTCGACCTCGGCCGAAGGGATGTCCTCGGCCGGGGGCGGCGGAGGGTCCGACGGCAGATCGTAGCTGACCTCGAACGGCTCGCGGTCCCACGGCAGCGGCACCTCGTCGTCCGGCTTGTCGTGCGTGATCGGGAGCTCGTCGTCGATCGACCCGACCCGCCGCGTCCTCTCCTCGTCGAGCCCGGGGTGCGCGGCGCGGATCGCGTCGAGCTCCGCGCGCATCTCGGCCGCCGTCCCGAACCGGTCGGCGGGGAGCTTCGACATCGCCTTGTCGACGAGGTCCGACAGCGCGCGACCGAGCTCGGGGCGCTGCGAGTACACCGACTCGGCGGTGCCGGTGGCGATCTCGATCACCAGATCACCCATCAGCTCGGCGTCGAACGGCAGGTGCCCGGTGAGGTACTCGTAGAGCACCACGCCGATCGAGTAGACGTCGGTGCGCGCGTCGAGCTGCGTCTGCCCGCGCGCCTGCTCGCTCGACATGTAGTGCGGCGTGCCGACGAGGTAGCCCTCGACGGTCGTGGACGCGGAGACGGTCCCTTCGACGGTCGTGATGCGCGAGACCCCGAAGTCGAAGATCTTGGGGACCAGGCCACCGGGCCCCCGCGACAGGAAGATGTTCTCGGGCTTGATGTCGCGGTGAATGATGCCCGCCTCGTGGATCGCCTCGAGGCCCGAGAGCACGCCGCCGATCACGTCGAACAGCTCGCGCAGCGTCATCAGCGGCGGCTCGTTCGTGCGCTGCGCCAGCGACACGCCCTCGAGCAGCTCCATCACCATGAAGGGGGTCTCGTCGGCGACGCCGAAGTCGAACACCTCCACCACGTGCGGGTGGCGCACCGCGGCCGCGATGCGGGCCTCGCGCAAGAAGCGGCGCTCGACCGTCGCCTTGTTCCGGTGCTCCGCGACGAGGAACTTCGCCGCGACGCGCCGCTTGAGCGTGACGTCGAGCGCCTCGAAGACCGCAGCCATCCCGCCCGAGCCGACCTGGCGGCCCAGGCGGTACCGATCTCCGATGAGGTCCCCGGGGCGCGGCAACATGTGACGGCTCAGGGTACCAACGCGCTGGCGCCGCCGCGAATCATGCGAGCGACGCGCGCGCCTTCTTCACGAGCGCGACGAGCGCCTTTCGCGCGTCGGTGGGGGTCTCGATCGGCGCGTCGAAGGCGATCCGCGCGGGCCGCGGGCCGCGCTCGGTCTCGACCGACATCTCGAAGCCGTAGCGGTCGACCCCGGTCATGACCGACGCCTGCGCGGTCGTCGCGCGCGTGAAGGCCCGCGCGTAGGCGACGAGCGCGTCCGCGTGGTCGGCGTTCATGTGCTCGAGGATCCCGCTGGCGTGGGGCGCGAGCGGGTCGGGGCTCGCGCCGCGCCAGGCGTCGACGTCGACCCAGGACATCCGGCCGTAGCCGCCGATGTACCGCACGGCCTGCACGTCGAGCCGGTAGAACCCGAAGTCGGTGAAGTCGACGTAGTAGGCGGCGCCGGGGTGCGCGGCGAGGAAGGTCTCGCGCGCCTCGGCCGGCTCGTCGACCGGCTCGCACGGGCCGACGAGCGTGACCCGGCCGTTGGCGAGCGGGTCGGCCTCGGAGTCCTCGGCCACGAGGAGCGAGGCGCGCGGGTCGGCGCGCAGGTGCTTGGTGTGCGCCGCCATCTGGCTGACGAGGAAGACCGGATCGGGCCCGAGCATCGCGAACGTCACGAACGAGCCGTACGGGAAGCCGGCGGGATCCTGCGCGACCGTCGCGAGCGTGCCGACCCCGCGCGACGCGGCGAGCGTGCGGGCGCGCTCGGCGTGGCTCGGCGCGGGCGTGTCCTCGGGCGTCAGCGGCGCCTCGGCGGGCGCGCCGCCTCGGCCGTGCTCCTGCGGTGGGCTCATGGACGGACGAAAGCGCGTATATTGATGGCTGTCCATGACCGTCTCCGAAGCCGACCTCGAGGAGCACCTCGCGCGCCTGTCGCGCCGGATGGGGGATCGGCGCGCGGGGCTGTACGGGCCCGGGACCGTGTCGTGGGAGGTCAACCGCGAGGGCGTCACGATGCTCGGGGGCGGCTGCGCGGCGCTGATGCAGCTCGCGCACCCGTGGGTCGCGCACGCCGTCGACCAGCACAGCAAGACGCGCGCGGACCCGGTCGGGCGCTTCACGCGGACCTTCGAGCACGTCTTCGCGATGGTGTTCGGCGACCTCGACCACGCGCTCGAGTCGGCGCGCCGCGTCCACGCGCTGCACCGGACGATCCGCGGCGCGATCCACGAGGACGTCGGCCAGTTCGCGCGGGGCGACCGGTACCACGCCAACGACGAGCAGGCGCTGCTGTGGGTGCACGCGACCCTGATCGACACCGCCCTGCGGGTCTTCGAGCTGCTCGTCCGGCCGCTGTCGCCGCTCGAGCGCGAGGCCTACTACACCGAGGCGAAGCTCTTCGGGTACCTCTTCGGGATCTCCGACGAGGTGCAGCCGGAGACGTTCGCGGACTTCGAGCGCTACTACGCCGACACCATCGCGTCCGACGTCATCGCGGTCGGCGAGCCCGCCGCGACGATGCGCAGATTCCTGCTCGCCCCACCGACCCCGCTCCACGCGCCGGGGGTGAAGTGGTTCGAGGCGTTCACCGCGGGGCTGCTCCCGCCCAAGCTGCGCGAGCAGTTCGGCTTCCGCTGGGGGCGCACCGAGCGCGCGCTGTTCCACCGCTCCATCCCCGTGCTCCGCGCGGCGCACCGGGCGACGCCGGGCCGACTCAAGTACTTCCCGGCGTACATCGAGGCCAAGCGCCGCCTCGCGGGCCAGCACCCGCCGGACTACGTCGGCCGCTGGCTCGAGCGCACGGCGCTGCGCAGCCTCGAGCGGCCCGCGTAGGTTTTCTCTCGCAAAGCCGCGGAGGCGCGAAGGGGACGCGATGGAGGCCCGCCGGCGGTTCGATCGCGGCGACGCCCTCGACGGCTCGCCGCCTCGGCAGAACGGTTTGAACACCCGTCCCGCCACGCTTGGCGCCTTTGCGCCTTTGCGAGAGACCTTCTCTCTCGGCGTCCTTTGTGCGCCTATGCGGCCGGCGGACTGGCCTCGGAGGTCGGCTTCTTCTTCTGTGTGGTGTGCAGGCCGTGGCGCTTGAGCTTGTCGATGAAGGTCGTTCGCTTGAGCTCGAGCAGGCGCGCCGCCTCGGACTTGTTGCCCTCGGCGCGCTCGAGCGCGCGGCGCAGGACCTCGCCTTCGATCTCGGCGTAGGTCCCCTCGAAGGGATCGGCCGGGGCGAACGCCGGCGCGAGCGGCGGCACGTCCCCGAGCTTCACGTTCTTGCCGCGCGCGTCCGCGACCGCCCGGTCGATCACCGAGGCGAGCTCGCGGAGGTTGCCCGGCCAGTCGTGCGCCGCGAGCGCCTCGAGCGCGTCCGGGTCGATGCCCATCACGGGGCGGCCGGCCACGCGGCACGCGCGGTCGAGCGCGACGAGCACCAGCGACTGCAGGTCCTCGGCGCGATCGCGCAGCGGCGGCACGTCGATGCCCAGCGGCTCGAGGCGGCGGAGCAGCTCCGCGTCGAACGCCCCCGCGGCGACGAGCGGCGCGAGCGGCACGCGCGAGGTCGCGATGACGCGCGCGTCGGTGGCGTAGCCGCCGGCGCCGTCGGCCTGCACCGCGCGGCGGGTCGCGAGCGCCTCGGCGAGCTTCGCCTGCGACTCGAGCGACAGCGCGGGCACGTCGAGCAGCAACAGCGTCCCGCCCTCGGCGAGGCGCAGCCAGCCGGGCGAGTCGTCCTCGCCGAACAGCGCGGCGTCTCCGCGCTCGGGTCGGACCGCGACGCACTCGGCGACCACGAACGCGCCCTCGCGCCGCCCGCTCGCGGCGTGGACGCGGTGCGCGACGCGATCGAGCGGCGTGCCCTCCTCGCCGACGATGAGGGCCGGCGCGTCGACGGGCGCGAGCGCGTCGACCTTGCGCATCAGCGCGCGCATCGCCGGGCTGTAGGCGATGACCGGCTCGGTGTACCGCTCCGACGCGGCGCCCGCCTTGAGCGTCCGCGTGTCGGCGCGCAGGCGCGACAGCTCCTCCTTGTGGGCCTCGAGCTCGTCGGCGAAGCGCTCGCGCTCGAGCATCGCGTCGCGCGTGCGCCGCCGCGCGCGCTCCTGCGCCGAGAGCATCGCGATCTGCGCGCCGAGGTGCGCGCCGAGCCGCTCGAGCGCGTCGATCTCCTCGAGGGTGAGCGCGCCGCGACGGCGGCCTCGGGGCACGACCAGCGCGCCCTCGAGCTCGTGCTCGACCGACAGCGGCACGACGCAGAGCGCGTCGAGCGACTCGAGCCCCGCGACCAGCGACCGCAGGTCCGCGCGGCGGACGACCTGCTCGACGAGCGGCGCGGCGACCACGATCTCGCCGGGCGCCTCGTCGAGGCGCGCGCGCAGGCCCTCCGGCAACGGGCGGTCTTCGACGTGCGGGATCGACGCGGCGTCGACGCGCACCGCGCGGGGCGGGTCGAGCGCGAACAGCAGCGGCTCGGCCTCGAGCGAGTCGGCCGCGCGACGCAGCGGCGGCAGCACCGTCTCGCCGAGCTGCTCGAAGGTCGTCGCGCCGACCGTCTTCACGAGCGCCTCGCGGGCGCCGCGCACCAGGCGCCCGCCGTACGGCGCGAGCAGCACGTCCACCGCCCCGCGCAGCGCGAGGTGCACGAAGGCGCCGGCGACGAGCGCGAAGGCGACGGCCACGCCGAACGCGATCGGCTCGTGCGGGATCTGGCGGGCGAGCAGCGCCGCGCCGGTGCCCGCGATCGCGACGGTGAGCGTGGCGGAGACCACCGCGCGGGTGTTGCGCCCCGCGTGGACCTGCCGCCGCACGCCGAGCATCGCGGAGTGGCCGGCCAGCAGCGCGAGCGCGGCCGCGACGCCGAGGCCGCGGACCCCGATCGACGCGACCTCGAGCGTGCCCGTCCACAGCAGCGCGACGCCGGCGCCCGCCGCGAACAGCGCCGCCCACGTGCCGAGGTGCGCCGAGCCCCCCGACGCGAGCGCCTCGGGCGTGCTGCCCATGCGCCGGCGCAGCAGCCGAAGCGTCACCGCGACCAGCCCGCCGACGAAGAGGTACCCGGCCCCGGCGAGGCGCCAGCGGGCCGGGATCACCACGCCGCCGACCCACTCGAGCGGCAGCTCGGCCACGACGGTGATGACGGTGCTCGCGAGCCCGAGCGCGGCGAAGGCGTAGAACCACGCCCGGCGCCGGGTGAGCGCGGACGGCTTGTCCGGCGCGTCCATCGCCAGGTGCGCGGTGAGGCCCCCGAGGGCGGGCACCGCGACGGCGGCGGCGAGGTCCAGGTAGAAGGACGGGAGGTTCGGGGTCGCGAGGCGCACGAGCGCCATGCCCGACAGGACGCCGAGCAGCGCCACGCGCCGGGCGCCCGTTCGCTCGCCGCGCTTGCGCAGGACCCAGAACGGCAACGCCGAGGCGGCCAGCGCGCAGGCGCACACGATCGCCGCGACCGGATCGAAGCTCGGGCTCGAGCCCAATGCCTCGAGGGTCAGGTACAGGACCAGGAGCGGTCCCACCAGCGGTACGATGCGGCCCTGGTTCATGAGAACCCGCGCGAATTCGGGGACGTAGGCGTCCCGAGGCGGTGAAGGTCTCGATCTTTACGGGCGGAGCGCGGCGGCGCAAATGGTCGGGCGCGTCGCGTCAGGCGAACCAGCTGATGTCGATCAGCGTCTGCGGGTCGTCGAGCGCGCGCGCCGACAGCAGGTTCACCTCGACGTCGTCGGCCCCGAAGCGCTCGAGGCTGCGAGCGAGGAAGCCGATCGTGGCCACCGAGAGCGTGAGCGACGGCTCGGCCTCCTCCTTGAGCTCGAGGCGCCCGTAGCCCCGCCCGACGCGCCGCACCTCGAGGTCTGCGCCGCGCATGATCTTGCGCATGATCTGGGGCATCTCGGCGACGAGCAGCTCCGGCGGCGGGGCGGGCGGGCGCAGCTCGCGCATCAGGTCGAAGGCCCCCTCGGCGGCGGCGCGGCCGGCCTCGAGGACCAGGTGCAGGTCGTCGGCGCCGAAGCGGGCGTCGATCTTCTCCACCAGGGTGCGCACCGCGTCGAGCTCCACCCAGTCGTCGGGGCCGATCCCCTGCTCGAAGACCTTCCGCGGGTGGACGGGCATCGAGTCGAGCAGCTCCTTGAGCGCCCGCTCGCCGAACTTGCGGGCGACGAACCGCAGGATCGCGAGCACGGCGCGACCGGCGTACCACCCTCCGTCGGGCAGCTGAGCCGGCTTGGTGTCGTCGGTGCGGCTGCGCGGCGGCGCCGACTCCGGCTTGGGCTTGCGCTTCGCCTTCGGCTTCGGAGGGAGGGGCGACCGATCGATCTCGGTGATGTCGTCGTTGGACTCGCGCTGGGCGCGCTTGCCCGACGGCGTGCCCACGCGGGTCTTGGGCCGCCCGACGTTGCCCTCGAGCTCCGCGATCATGCGCAGCGCCTCCTGGGCGCTCATCCGCACGGTGTGATCGGCGGACTCGTGCGACGGCGGCGGCTCGGTCGCCGGCTTGTCCTCGGTGCCGACGCTCGACTCGCGGTGACGCTCGCGCGCCTTGATCCGCATCATCTCCATCGTGAACGACTCCGACGGCTGCTCGTCGCGGAACGGGACGCGCAGCCCGCCGAACGGGAACAGCGCCTCCGCGAAGGACTCGGCGTCGTCCCACCGGGCCTCGCGATCCTTCGCGAGCGCCCGCATCACGTTCTCCTCGAGCACCATCGGGACGTCGGGGCGGATCTGACGCAGCGGCGGCGGCGGCTCCTTCCTCACCTTGCGCGCGAGCTCGCGGAAGGTCGGCGCGTCGAACGGCCGGCGTCCGGCGAGCATCTCGTAGAGCACGACGCCGACCGAGTACACGTCCAGCCGCGGGTCGCGGCGATCGTCGCCGCGCAGGCGCTCGGGGGCGGCGTAGGCCGGCGTGCCGACCAGGGTCCGCTCTGGCGTGAGCGACTTGGCGCTCTTGGCGCTCGCGCGGGTCAGCGCGGCGAAGCCGAAGTCGCAGACCTTGACGAAGTTCCGGTCGCCGAAGCGCACCACGAGCATGAGGTTCGCGGGCTTCAGGTCCCGGTGCAGAATGCCCCGGTCGTGCGCCGCCTGCAGGCCAGCGAGCGTGTGGATGGCGATGGTGCAGGCGCGCTTGATCGTGAGCTGCCCGTCCATCGCGATGACCTGCGACAGCGAGCGACCGCGCAGGTACTCCATGACCATGTAGGGCGACTGGCCCTCGCGGCCGAAGTCCATGATGTCGATGATGTTCGGGTGCCCGATCGCCGCGGCCGCGCGCGCCTCGCGCTGGAAGCGCTCCACCGACGACGGGTTCTGCGCCACCGCGGGGTGCAGCAGCTTGATCGCCACGAACCGACGCAACACCCGGTCCGCGGCCTTGTAAACCGCGCCCATGCCGCCATCTCCCAGCAGGCGCACCAGGTGATAGCGGTCGGCGATGACGCGTCCCACCATCTCCGGGTCGCCCGCGATCGGACGGCCCGTAGCCGTACAGCGAAGGGTGCCTTTGGAGTGGCGCGCGCCGCAGTGGGGGCATTTGCGGACCACGGCCGGAGCATACTACGCGAACCGCCGTTGACCTTCCTCGTCCCACCAATCGCGGTACTTCTTCGCGATGCGCTCGCGGTCGCGCTTGGGCGAGCCGGGGTGGTAGCCGTAGTACTGCTGGGTCAGGCGCTTGAGCTCTTCGCCCGCCGAGCGACGGATGCGCTCGTTGTTCGAGAGCAACGCGTCGATGAGCCACTCGATCCGGTGCCGGTCCCGGTTGCGGTCCCACCAGGCCTGCCACTTCTTCGATGACGTGCCGAAGTCCGCGCCGGTGAGCGTCTTGAGCGCTCGCTCGAGGTGCTTGTGCAGCTGCTCGTCGTCCTCGCGCAGCAGCTCGATGAGCTTCGGGATCATCTCCACGTCCCGCAGCGCGGCGACCGCGTCGACCGCCTCGTGCCGCCTCGACAGATCGCGACCGCGGATGCGCGCGGTGCGCCGCAGGACCGTCCGGATCTCGTCGAACCCCCGGAAGCCCGCGAACCGCGGCAGCAGCTGAAGCGCGATCCTGCGCACCGCCGCGTCGGGGTCGTGGAGCCGCTCCGCGATCGGATCCATCAGCTCCGCCGACACCATCTCGCCGGCGACGATCGCCGCGTAGAGCCGCACGTCGGCGCTGCCCGAGCTGAGCAGCGCGCCGACGTAGGGCGCCGCGCGCTGCCCGAACGCGACCATCGCGCGGGTCACGGGCGACAGATCGCCGGCCTTGGGGATCCGCCCGCCCTGCTCACGCTCCCAGGTCAGCGGGCCCGGGAACGCCTGCGCGAGCGCCGGCAGGGCCGCCTCCCCGATCGCGACGACGGCGCGGATGAGCTGGTCCTGTCGCGCGACGTCGGGCGCGTTGACGAGATCGTCCACCACCGCGTGGACCTGCTCGCCCATGTCGACGATCACCGAGCGGGTCTCGGCGTCCACCTTCGGCAGCGGCCGCGGCGGGTTGGACTCGATCGAGTCCGGGACGCGAATCACCTCGGGCGGCGGGGGCTGCCGCGGGCCCGCGTCGGACAACGGCGGGTTCGACCCCCGCCGGGGGGGCCGGTCCGAGCGCGCCCGCGGACGCACCACGTCCACGGGCGCCTCGCGGCTGCTGTAGCCGCCGCCCTTGCGCCGGGGCGTCGCGAAGGCCGGCGCCTCGAGCTCGTCGTCGGCGTCGTCGGGGTCGTCTTCCGCCGCCGCCTCTCCGGCCGGCTCGTCGTCGTCGTCGTCGTCGTCCTCGTCGCCGACGTCGATCTCGACCGTCTCCCCTTCGTCGTCGAGCGACAGCTCGACCGCGTCGTCGTCGTCGAAGGTGAGCTCCGGGACGTCCTCGTCTTCGTCTCCGAGCACGTCGAGGGCGAGCGACGCGAGGTCGAGCTCGGCGGACTTCGGCGGCGGGGGCGCGCGCCGCGGGATCCCGAGCACCGCGTTCGGGGTCCGCTCGCGCAGGGGCTCGGGGACGCTCGGCTCGGTGGGCCGCTCGCGCTTGGTCCGGGCGGCGCCGGCGGGTCCCCACTGGTCTTGCTCGGTCCCCGCGTCCGGCGCCGCGAATCCGTCGGGGGACGAGATGCGCCCCGGCTTCCACGCGCCCGAGTCGGCGGGGACGCGCTTGATCTCGCCGCTCTTGCGGGCGAGGCGCGCGGCGGCCTTGAGGGCCGTGCGCTCCTCCTTCACGCGCTCGCGCGCGCCGGCCTCCGGCGGCGTCGAGTCGTGATAGCCGGCCCGCTTGCGCCGGATGATGAGCTGCTCGAACGCCTCGGAGACGCGCGGGCCCATCTTGACCAGCTGCATCACCTCGCCGATGTCGAACCCGTCACCGTCGCGGTCGCCGTACAGGATCATGACGACGCGCGTCCGGATCGCGAGCGGCATGAGGAAGGCGGGCGGCGTGGCCGGGCGCCGCATCGCGAGCGCCAGGTCGCGGTCGGCGTCGGTGCGATCGAGGGCGCGGACCATCGGGGCGCGCGTGCGGCGGACCTCCGAGAAGCCGCCGGGATTCGAAAGCTCGGAGGAGATCGCCCGGACCTCCTGCGTCGGCGCGCCCGCCCCGTGGGCCATCACGCCGTCGGCTCGCTCGTCCTGGACGACGAACAGCGCCGTGTAGTCGAAGAACTGGTGCGCGTACGCGAAGAAGACCTCGACGATCTCGTCGCGATCGGACGCCTGCCGGAGGAATCGCTCGGCGGCCTCGACGGTGAGGGGCCCCCGGTGCCGCCGGAGCGCCGCCGGCAGACGCGCGTCGTCCTCGGGCTCCGCCGCCGGGGCGTCGTCGTCCTCCATGGGGGCGGGCTGGAGCAGGAACGACCCCGATCGGCGCAGGCCGCGCCCCTCGGGCGCAACGCTCGGTGGGGCGTTCTTGTCCGGGAGGTCGGCCACGTGCCCGGCCAGCTCGCCGCCCGCGACCACGCCCACCTGCGGCACCGCGCCCGCGTCCTTCTGGTCGACCCGGTCGACCAGGCGCTTCATCCGGGGCGCGATCTCGGCCCCGTACCGCGCCGCGAGCCCGGCGGCGATCCGCACCTCGCAGGCGACGTGGACCTCGAGCTCGAAGCCGAGCAAGAACCCGAGCCGCTCCTCCTGCTCCTCGCTCAGCGGCTCGTGCGCCGCGAGGTGCAGGGTCCGGTCGTCGAGGCGCATCGGGACGATGCGGTGCTCGAGCGCCACGTCGCGCGGGACGAGCCGCACGATCTCGTCGGCGACCGCCTCGATGTCCTCCCGGGTGGCCACGGGGCGCTCGAACACGGCGGCCCGATACGCGGCGAGCACGTTCTCCGACACGGCCCCCATCTCGAGGAGCACGGTCTCGACGTCGCCGCCCGAGATGACTTGGCGGGATAGCGCCTCCTCGATCTTGCGTACGGGAACGACACCGTCCCTTACCAGGAGCGAGGTGAGCGCGGACATCGCAGCGCAGCGATGTTCGCTGTGAATGTCCCGCCGCGTCAACGATCACGGGCGCTTGGCCCCGCGGCGCGGTGCGTAGACTCTCTGTGGCGCGGAGGCTCGAGCGGCGGCGGCGGAGCCGCGCGATCCGGCCCCGACGGGTCCTCGTCGAGGTGCGGTGGTCAGCGACGCAGGCGATCGAGGACGATCGCCGGCGCGACGACGCCGGCCGTCTCGGTCCGCAGCACCGTCGGTCCGAGCCCGATCGGGACGAAACCGCGTCGCGAGAGCGCCTCGAGCTCGGCGTCCGAGAGGCCGCCCTCGGGGCCCACTACCAGCCACGCCTCGTCGCCGTCGCCGTCGAAGGCCTCCGCGCCCGGCGCCGCCACGAGGCGCAGCGACTCATCGGGCGCGCGCGCGGCGACCTCGTCGAGCGGGGCCGGCGCCACCAGGTCCGGCACCGTCGCCCGCCCGGACTGCCGCGCCGCCTCGGCGGCGACCCGCGCCAGGCGCTCGAGCTTCTTCTGCGCTTCGCGATCGGGGCGCGCGACGCAGCGCTCGGTGAGGGTCAGGTGGATCGCGGCGACCCCGACCTCGGTCGCACCGCGGATCACCTGGTCGAGCTTCTTGTTGCCCTTGGGGACCGCGTAGCAGAGGACGAGCCGCGGCCCGGACTCGGCGGCGTCGCGGGCGGGCTCGACCGCGAAGCGGAGCGGGTCGACGCCGATCACCCGCGCGTCGGCCTCGCGCCCGCGCCCGTCGAACAGCACGAGCGCGTCGCCCTCGCGCAGCCGCAGCACGCGCGCGTGGCGGGCGGCCTCGGGGCTCGGGGTCACCTCGGCGGCGGCGTCGGGCAGCGGCGCGTGGTGCAGCCGCCGGGTCACGCGGGCGCTCGGTACGTCAGCGAGAGCCACTCGCCGTCGACGCGCTCGCGCTCGAACGTCGCGAGCGGATCGAAGCGCGCCCTCACCTCCTCGCGCTCGGGCTCGAGCAGACCGCTCAGCACGAGGTGGCCGGTCGTGCGGGCCACGAGGGCGTCGGCCATGGGGATCAGGATCGGGCTGCGGATGTTCGCCAGCACGAGATCGAAGGCGCCCGCGACGTCGCCGATCGGCGTGGTCGACGCCTCGATGACCACGCCGTTGATCTCCGCGTTCTCGGCCGCGATGCGCGCCGCGTCCGGGTCGACGTCGACCGCGACCACGCGCGTCGCGCCGGCGAGGCGGGCGGCGATCGCGAGGATCCCCGAGCCGCAGCCCACGTCGAGCACCGCGCCGGCGCAGCCGAGGCGCTCGACCTCGAGCAGGACCAGGCGCGTCGTCTGGTGGGTGCCGGTGCCGAACGCCGCGCCCGGGTCGAGCGTGATCACCCGATCGTCGGGCGCCGCGTCCCACCGCTCCCACGGCGGGCGCACGACGAAGCGCGCCCCGACGCGCGCGGGGCGGAAGAACTTCTTCCACTCGTCCTTCCAGGCGTCGCCGACGATGAAGTCGAGCCGCGCGGCGTCGCCCAGCGCCTCGACCGCCGCGCGCGCCGCCGCCTCGTCGGCGAAGTGCCCGATCAGCTCGACCTCGCCCTCGCTGCGATCGAGGGTCGTCTCGTCGCGCTCCTCGATCCCGGTCGCGCCGAGCTCGAACAGCGACGCGCCGACCTCGTCCGCCTCCGCGGCGTCGACGCGGACGCGCACCGTGGGATACCGGGGCTCACCCATCAGCGCCTACTCGACGGTGATGACGAAGGTGCCGGTGGCGGGCTCGCTGGTCTGCGACACCTGATCGGCGATCACGACCGCGGCGACGATGCCGCCGGCCACGACCACGCCGATGATCGTCCAGAACCACCACTCCTCGAGCACGTTGCCGCCGCCGGGGACGGTGATCCGCAGGGGCGCCGCGACGTCACCGCGGGCCGCGATCGGCAGGCCCTGCGCGTCGATCGCCTCGAAGTAGTACTCGACCAGCGGCGGCGCGACGTCGTCGGCCGGGATGGTCGCGGTGTAGACGCCGTCGGGCTGACGCACCGTGTTCAGGCGCGTGAAGACCGCGCTCGTGCCCTGGCGGTACGCGAGCACGAGCTGGTCCACCGCGCCGCCCGGGTCCTCGAGCTCGGCGGAGAGCTCGACCTCGGTCTCGCGCTCCGCCTCGGGCGGAGAGCGGTGCTGGATCTCGACGGTCGCCGAGCCCGTGGCGGGCGACGCGATGCCGGGGCGACCGTCGGCCTCCCACTGCTCGCGCACCCCGTCGAAGAACTCGCGCGTGCGGGGGGCGACGTCCTGGCCGGGCTCGTAGTCCGGCGCGAGCGGCAGCATCGAGCGGTACGCGCCGGAGGCCTCCTCCTCGCGACCGAGCGCGAGGTAGGTGAACGCCAGGATCCGGTAGATCGTGGCGTAGTCACTCGGCGAGTTGCCGGTGCGCACCAGCGCGGCCGACAGCGTCTGCAGCGCCTCCTCGAAGCGCAGCTCGTCGTACTGCGACTGGCCCTGCTCGATCAGCGGGTTCTGCGCCTCGACCGCCGCCGGGGCGAGCAAGAAGGCGCCCAGGGCGATCGCGCATGCAGCCAGACCACGCAGCATGGCGGCGACGATATCATCCTTCCAGCAGGCGCAGCACGACGTAGGTGATGAGGAGCACGCCCCACACCGACAGCGCGATCCAGCGCTTGGCGCGGACCGCGAGGATCGGCGCGGCGACGGGGATCAGGGCCCACCAGCGTTGGTTGCCGAGCTCCTCTTTTTCGCGCAGGACGCGCCACACGAGCACCACGTGCGCGACCAAGACGGCCGCGCCGACGACGATCCATGACAGCAGCAGCCACGTCCGCGGGGTCACGCCGCACTGTTACCACGCCTGCGAACGAGCTATGAACGCGCGCGTGACTGGCCCGATCCGAATCGGTCTGCTGGGCGCCGGCGTCGTCGGCGAAGGCATCCTGCAGCTGCTGTCCGACAACGCGGGGTCCATCGAGCGTCGCCTCGGGACCGCGATCGAGGTTCGAAAGATCGTCGCGCGCAACCCCAACAAGGCGCGGGGCCCGCTGCTGGAGGGCCGGGTCGGCTACGACCCCGACGAGGTCCTGAACGACCCGGAGATCGACATCGTGGTCGAGGTGATGGGGGGCCTCGAGCCGGCGGGCGACTACGTGCGGCGCGCGCTCGAGGCCGACAAGTCCGTGGTGACCGCGAACAAGGCGCTGCTCGCCGAGCACGGCCACGCGCTGATCGAGCTGAGCGAGACGCGCGGCGTCGACCTGTACTTCGAGGCGGCGGTCGCCGGCGGCATCCCCGTGATCCGCGTGCTGCGCGAGGCGCTCGCGGCCGACACCGTCACGGGGCTGCGCGGGATCGTCAACGGGACGAGCAACTACGTCCTGAGCGAGATGCGCGATCGCGGCGTGGACTTCGCGGTGGCGCTCGCGGACGCGCAGGCGGCCGGCTACGCGGAGGCGGATCCGACCCTGGACGTCAACGGCGGCGACGCCTGCCACAAGCTCACCATCCTCGCGACGCTCGCGTTCGGCGCGGTCGTGCACCCCGACGACGTGCAGCAGGAGGGGATCGAGACGATCGGCGCGATCGACATCGCGATGGCGCGGCGCTTCGGCTACGTGATCAAGCCGCTCGCGGTGGGCGCCGAGCGCGCGGACGGCACGCTCGACCTGCGCGTGCACCCGGCGCTGGTGCCGGAGACGAGCGTGCTCGCGAGCATCGGCGGCGCGCTCAACGTGGTCGTGCTCGACGGGACGATGCTCGGGCCGTGCCTGCTGTCGGGCTACGGCGCGGGCGCGCTGCCGACGGCGATGTCGGTGGTCAGCGACATCGTCGACGTGGGCCGCAACCTGGTCTCGGGATCGAGCGGCCGCGTGCCGCAGCGGGCGTGGCGCGGCGAGCACCTGCAGTCGCGCCCGCACGCCGAGCCGGGCGCGCACGTGTGCCAGTGGTACCTGCGCTTCAGCGTGCTCGACCGGCCCGGCGTGCTCGCCCGGATCGCCGGCGTGCTCGGCGCGTTCGACGTGTCGATCGAGCAGATGTTCCAGCAGGGCCGCGGCAAGGAGTCGGACGCGCCCGTCCAGGTGGTCATGCTCACCCACGAGGCGCGCGAGTCGGACATCCGGCACGCGGTGCGCGAGATCGAGATGCTCAGCGGCGTCGTCGAGCCCACCCGGGCGATCCGCATCGAGCCGTAGCCCTCGCGCGGTCCACGCGGTGCGGTAGGCTGCGGCGCATGTCGACCATGCAAGCGCTGCTCGAGGACATCCAGGCCCGCAATCCGTCGCAGCCGGCCTTCCACCAAGCGGTCGAGGAGGTCGTGGAGAGCGTCTGGCCGGTGGTGCAGGCCACCCCGGCGTACAAGC
>Ga0070728_10003971_pt1 | contig 15811 bp, 16 predicted proteins | sample tdDd471_FD_66723 | JGI IMG/M metagenome (GOLD analysis project Ga0070728, IMG submission 66723) | Marine sediment microbial communities from the Atlantic coast under amendment with organic carbon and nitrate - tdDd47.1 | ecosystem: Environmental > Aquatic > Marine > Coastal > Sediment | place...
GGCCAGTCGATGCCGAAGGACAATATCGAGCGGGCGATCAAGAAGGCCGACGCCGGCGACGCGGAGAGCTACGAGGAAGTGCGCTACGAGGGCTACGGACCGGGCGGCGTCGCGGTGATCGTCGAGGCGCTGACCGACAACCGCAACCGCACGGCGGCCTCGGTGCGCGCCTGTTTCGCCAAGAACGGCGGCGCGCTGGGGGAAACCGGCTCGGTCGCTTTCGGCTTCAACCGGGTCGGCGAGATCCTCTATCCGGTCGAGGCGGGCGATGCGGAAGCCGTGTTCGAGGCGGCGATCGAGGCGGGCGCCGACGATGTTTCAAGCGACGAGGGCGGCCACACGATCACCAGTTCCTTCGAGGAGCTCGGGGCCGTCGCCAAAGCGCTCGAGGAGACGCTGGGCGAGCCGGAATCGGTCAACGCGGTGTGGCGGCCGACCAACATGACGGATGTCGACGAGGACAAGGGCGGCACCCTGATGAAGCTGATCGACGCGCTCGAGGACGACGACGACGTGCAGAACGTCTATTCTAATTTCGAGATGTCCGACGAGGTGCTCGCGAAACTGACCGCGGCGTAACATCCCGGGGACACGCATCCGGGGAGGGGAACGATCATGACGATGCTGACCATCGGGGTGGCGCTGTTCGCGCTGATCCACCTGTTTAAGACCTTCGCGCGGCCCGTCCGGGCCGGCATCATCAACCGGATCGGCGAAGGGCCCTACAAGGGCCTGTTCTCGCTGGGTCTCGTCGCCTCGATCGCGATCATCGTCTGGGGCTGGTGGCGGGCCGATACCAGTTCCCTCTACGTGCCGCCCTCCTGGGGCCGGCACGCGGCGATGTTGCTGATGCTGATCGCCTTCATCCTGCTCGGCGCGGCCAACCGGCCGACGGCGATCCGCCGCTATATCCGCCATCCGATGCTCACCGGCGTTATCGTCTGGGGCATCGGCCACCTGCTCGCCAACGGCGAGGTGCGCTCGACCATCCTGTTCGCCGGCCTCGCCATCTGGGCGGCGATCTCGATCCCCGCGATCAGCGCCCGGGAAGGGGCCTGGGTGAAGCCGCAGAGCCCCGGCGCCACCCGCGAGATTATCGGCCTCGTCGCCTCGGTGGTGGTCTATGCGGTGGTAATGCTGCTGCATCCCTATTTCGCCGGGCAGCCGGTGATCTCCATGAGCTGAACCCGGTTCGGTCAGAATTCTGGCGTTGCCGCCGCATCGGCGGTACGTAGGAGCATGATCGGCGAGACGATTCGCATATTGGGGATTGACCCCGGGCTCCGCAGGACCGGCTGGGGGGTGATCGAATGCCAGGCCAACGTCCTGCGCTTCGTCGCCTCGGGCACCGTGACGCCGCCGACGGGCGACGACATGGCGCGGCGGCTTGCCCATATCCATGCCGGCCTTTCCGAGATCCTTGGCTTGCACGCCCCCGACGAGGCGGCCGTGGAGCAGACCTTCGTCAATCGCGACGGCTCGGCGACCCTGAAGCTGGGTCAGGCGCGCGGCGTCGCCATGCTGGTTCCGGCGCAGGCCGGCCTGCCGGTCGCCGAATACGCCCCGAACGCGGTGAAGAAGACCATCGTCGGCACCGGTCATGGCGACAAGAAGCAGATCCGGATGATGGTCTCGGTGCTGCTGCCCAAGGCGACGTTCAAGACCGACGACGCGGCCGATGCGCTCGCCATCGCGCTCTGCCACGCCCAGCACCGGCAATCGGTGACGGCGAAGCTGATGCGGGAGAGCATGGCGGGCGGGGCGGGACAATGATCGGGAAATTGAAGGGGCTGGTCGATTCCCAGGGCGAGGACTGGGCGATCGTCGATGTCGGCGGCGTCGGCTATCAGGTCCATTGCGCCTCGCGCACCCTTGCCGGCCTGCCCGAACCCGGGAACCCTGTGACGCTGTCGATCGAGACCTATGTCAGGGAAGACCAGATCCGGCTGTTCGGGTTTTCGAACGACGTCGAGCGGGAATGGTTCCGGCTGTTGATGACGGTGCAGGGGGTCGGCGCCAAGGTGGCGCTGGCGGTGCTCGGGGTGATGTCGGCCTCCGAGGTCGCCACCGCGATCGCCCTGCGCGACGTCGCCAGCATCACCCGCGCCCCCGGCGTCGGCAAGAAGGTGGCGGAACGCATCTGCGCCGAACTCAAGGACAAGGCGCCGGCCTATTCGAGCGCCGATCCGCTCGCCGCCCGGCTCCAGGAAGGCATTTCCGCCGGCGCCGCGCCGACGCCCGCGGCCGACGCGGTCTCCGCGCTGGTCAATCTCGGCTATCCGCAGGCGCAGGCGAGCGCGGCAATCGCCGCCGCGGTCAAGAAGGAAGGTGAGGATGCGGGCACCGAGACCCTGATCCGCATCGGCCTGAGGGAACTGGCGAAATGAGCGACGAGCGGCTGGTTTCCGCCGAGGCGCGGGCAGAAGAAGCGACGGACGGTTCGCTGCGCCCCACCGCGATCGACGAGTTCGTCGGCCAGGAGCAGGCGCGGGCCAATCTCACCGTGTTCATCGAGGCGGCGCGGGCGCGCGGCGAGGCGCTCGACCACGTGCTGTTCGTCGGCCCGCCGGGGCTGGGCAAGACAACCTTGGCCCAGATCGTCGCCCGCGAGCTCGGGGTCAATTTCCGCGCCACGTCGGGGCCGGTAATCGCCAAGTCGGGCGACCTCGCGGCGCTGCTGACCAATCTCGAGGAACGCGACGTCCTGTTTATCGACGAGATCCATCGGCTCAATCCGGCGGTCGAGGAGATCCTGTATCCGGCGATGGAGGATTTTCAGCTCGACCTGATCATCGGCGAGGGGCCGGCGGCGCGCTCGGTGCGCATCGACCTCTCCCGCTTCACGCTGGTCGGCGCGACGACACGGCTGGGGCTGCTGACCAATCCCCTGCGCGACCGGTTCGGCATTCCGATCCGGCTCAATTTCTACACGGTGGAGGAGCTCGAACGGATCGTCCGGCGCGGCGCTCGGCTTCTGGGCATGGACATCACGGCGGACGGCGCCACCGAGATCGCCCGGCGCTCGCGCGGCACGCCGCGCATCGCCGGCCGGCTTTTGAGGCGGGTGCGCGATTTCGCCGCGGTCGCCGGTGCGGCGGCCATCGACCGTCAGCAGGCGGACATGTCGCTCCTTCGGCTCGACGTCGACGCGGGCGGCCTCGACGCGCTCGACCGGCGCTATCTTTCCTGCATCGCCGAGAATTATGGCGGCGGTCCGGTCGGCATCGAGACCATCGCCGCGGCCCTTTCCGAGCCGCGCGACGCGATCGAGGAGATCGTCGAGCCGTTCCTGATCCAGCAGGGCTTCGTCCAGCGTACTCCGCGCGGCCGCATGCTGACCCCGCGCGCCTACGGCCATATCGGCCTCGCGGTGCCGGCTGCGACCCAGGAACAGATGGGTCTGTTCGCGGGTGACGAGGATGATTGATCGGCCGGAGCGGGAAGAGCGGGACTGGCCCGACCTCGCCGGACGGCTCGTCGGGGGCGGCCACGTGCTGGCGGTGCGGGTCTATTACGAGGACACGGATTTCTCCGGCGTGGTCTATCACGCGGCCTATCTGAAATTCATGGAGCGCGGCCGCTCGGATTTCCTCCGTCTCGCCGGCGTGCATCATCACGAATTGGCATCCGGAAGCCATGGAGGCGAACTGGTTTTCGCGGTGCGCCATATGGAGATCGACTTTCTCGGTTCTGCGAAGATCGACGATCTACTCGAGGTTCACACCCGCACCCTCGAGATTCGCGGCGCGCGGCTGATCCTGGCCCAGGAGGTTCGATGCGGCGACACGGTGCTGGTGGCGACGACCGTCACGGTCGCGGTGGTCGGCTCCGACCGGAAGCCGAAACGGGTTCCACGCATCGTGGCTGATCAATTAACCGGCATCGGCGATGCCCGAAAAGCTTGATTTTAAAGCTTCATTAACCCTGTTCACCGACTGCTAGGTTCCACGATGGTGCGCTGCCGCGCGGCAACCGCATTTTCGTCGAATTTTAACGGCAACGGAAACCGGCATGGCCCGCACCGTCCGTTGTCGGCGCCCTTCGGCGCATTCTGAGAACCCGGGACCGGCCGGGCCGGCGCGACGCCAGTATGGGGTTGGTTGGGGCTGGCGGGTCGTCCGCAAGATCGAGGTTAGGCGTTCATGGGCCCTGTAGTCATTTCAGCGGCGGCCGTTGCGCAGGTCGACATGTCATTCCTGGCGCTGTTCCTGCAGGCCCATATCGTGGTGAAGATCGTGATCGTCGGTCTCGTCGGCGCCTCGGTCTGGAGCTGGGCCATCATTTTCGACAAATTGCTGCTCTATGCACGCACCAAGCGACAGATCGACCGGTTCGAGAAAGTGTTCTGGTCGGGCCAGTCGCTGGAGGACCTCTACCGTTCGGTCTCCGGCAAGCCGGCGACCGCGTCGGTGGCGGTGTTCATTTCGGCGATGCGGGAATGGAAGCGCAGCCACGAGGGCGGCAAGCCGGCGCTGCATTCGCTGCAGACCCGGATCGACAAGGTACTGGACGTGACCATCGGGCGCGAAACCGACCGCCTAGAACGCCGGCTCTTGTTCCTCGCAACGGTCGGCTCGTCGGCGCCGTTCGTCGGCCTGTTCGGTACCGTCTGGGGCATCATGACCAGTTTCCAGGCGATCGCGGCGACCAAGAACACCAATCTGGCGGTCGTCGCGCCGGGCATCGCCGAAGCCCTGTTCGCGACCGCGCTGGGGCTGCTCGCGGCGATTCCGGCGGTGATCGCCTACAACAAGTTCTCCAACCAGGTCGGCCGGCTGACGCGGCGGATGGAGGCCTTCGCCGACGAGTTCGCCGCGATCCTGTCGCGGCAGATCGACGAACGGCTTTAGAACCGAGGGCAGGGTGAGATGGCAGGAGGATTGAGCAGAGCATCCGGATCCGGCGGCCGCGGACGGCGCTCGCATCGCCGCCATTCGGAACCGATGAGCGAGATCAACGTTACGCCCTTCGTCGACGTGATGCTGGTGCTGCTGATCGTGTTCATGGTCGCAGCCCCGCTGCTGACGGTCGGGGTGCCGATCGACCTGCCGGAAACCGAGGCCAAGCCGATCCCGCAGGACAAGGAGCCGCTCACCGTTTCGATACGGGCGGACGGCAAGGTGTTCGTGCAGGAAACGGAAGTCGCCGTCGACCAGCTGGTGCCGAAGTTGAAAGCGATCGCGGGCGCGGGATATAAGGAGCGTATCTTCGTACGTGGCGACCAGAAAACGCAATATGGCCTGATCATGAAACTGATGGGCCGCATCCATGCGGCCGGCTTCACACGGATCGGACTCGTGACCCTGACGGAACAGGATGGCAGTTAGAGCATTTCCCGGCTGGATTGGAACATTTGATGGAGCCAGATCGGTTCATATGCAAGGTGCGCCGGGTAGCGCGATGCGGGGCATCGGGCTGCACGGCGGAACACGGCAGATGGGCCGATATGGCCCACCGAAGGCCGATTTTCCAGGCCTCCCGAGCACCATTGCGACCCGCTCATGGACACCCGGTCCACCACGCGGCTCGCAATAGCACTCGGCAAGCCTGGAAAACCGGTCAAATGATCCACGCCAACCGGGAAATGCTCTAAGCAATGCGCAATGCCCTGATCCTGTCGGTGGTCGCGCATCTGGGCGTGCTCGTCTGGGGGCTGGTCAGCCTGTCCAGCGCCAGCACCCTGAAGACGCATGAGGTGCGGCCGCTGCCGGTCGACCTGGTCAGCGTCAGCGAGGTGGACAAGCTGCGCAAGGGCACCCGCAAGGCCAAGACGATCGAGGAGAACCCTGACAAGTCGGACAACGCCAAGAAGGCGACGGCGACCCGTCAGGCCAAGGCGAAGAACAAGGTCCGCCGCCGCTCGGCCAACCGCCACCGGCCGGTCTCGACCAAGACCGCGGCCCTGGCGCATACGACGAAGAAGAAGGCTCCGCCCGAGAAAGCACCAGCCGAGAAGGCCAAGACGACGGAAAAGCCGGTCAAGACCACGCCGGCCAAGGTGGTCAAACCGATGCGCCGCCGTCCGCCGCCCAAGGTCGTCAAGCACAAGAAGGCCGAAAAACCGAAAAAAGTGACCCGGACGGCGTCCGCCAATCCGGGCCGCAAGGATTTCGAGCCGGACAAGATCCGGGCGCTCCTGAACAAGACCCGCAAGGCGGATGGCGGCGACAAGAAGGCCGCCGGCCGCAAGTCGCTGGGCAGCGACAGCGATCGCGACGATCCGCACATGACCCAGTCGGAGATCGCCGCGCTGCGCGCCAAGCTGTCCAATTGCTGGAACCCGGCCAATATCCTCGACAGCGACCAGCCGCTTCCGGTCACCGTGGAGGTCGAGCTCAACCGCGACGGCAGTCTCGCCGACCGGCCGAAGGTGACCAATTTCATCGATCATCCGAAATTCCAGGCCGCGATCGATGCCGCGCGCGCCGCCGTGCAGAGCTGTGCGCCGTTCGACCTGCCGAAGAAGAAATACGCCGACTGGCGCAAGTTCGAATTCACATTCGATCTCAAGGACAGCCTTGGAGGTTAGCCGAGTTTATGACCCGTCCAGAGACCACCATCGTCTTTTTCCCGCTCCGGCTTCGCATTGCAGTCCTTGGCGTCGCGGCCTCGATTCTGCTCGCCCTGTCGCTGCCGGCCTCGGCAGTGATCAAGCTCGACGTCACCAGCGGCCGGGTGAAGCCGATCCCGGTTGCCGTCACCGAGTTTCTCGGCCTGGGCGCCAATGCCGAAATCGGCCGCGACATCGCCGGCGTGATCACCGCCGATCTCGTCCGCTCCGGCCGCTTCGATGCGATCGATTCCAACGCCTTCATCGACAAGGTCCGGGGAGTCGAGGCGACGCCGCGGTTCCAGGACTGGCGGCTGATCAAGGCCCGCGTGCTGCTGGTCGGGTCCGTCAACCTGACCGCCGACAACCGCATGCAGGTCCAGTTCCGGCTGTGGGACGTGCTCGACGGCAAGTCGATCGTCGGCCGGCGTTTCACCACCAGTCAGCAGAACTGGCGGCGGATCGCCCACAAGATCGCCGATGCGGTCTATGCGCGGATGACCGGCGAAGACGGCTATTTCGACACGCGGGTGGTGTTCGTCGAAGAGCGCGACCCCAAGGGCGACAAGACCAAGCGACTGGCGATCATGGATTCGGACGGCGCCAATGTCGAGTATCTCACCGGCGGCGACCATCTGGTGCTCACCCCACGCTTCAACCCGGCGATGAACACGATCTGCTACGTCTCCTATGAGACGGGCAAGCCGCAGGTCAAACTGATGAATCTCAACACCCGGCGCAGCGCCCAGGTCAATAGCGACCGCGGGCTTTCCTTCGCGCCGCAATTCTCGCCCGACGGCGGCTCGCTGGTGATGAGCCGTCAGCTCGACGGCTACGCCAACCTGTATTCGTTCGACCTGAGGACGCGGCGGTGGACGCAGCTCACCGATTCCGCCTCGATCAACACCGCGCCGTCGTTCTCGCCGGACGGCAGCCAGATCGTCTTCGAATCCGATCGCGGCGGCTCGTCGCAGCTCTATGTGATGAGTTCCGGCGGCGGCGAGGCGCGGCGGATCACCTTCGGCAAGGGCAGCTACGGAACCCCTGCCTGGTCGCCGCGCGGCGATACGATCGCTTTCACCAAGCGCTATTCCGGCAGTTTCATGATCGGCGTCGTCAAGACCGACGGCTCCGACGAGCGCATCCTCACCGAGGGCTGGCACAACGAGGGCCCGACCTGGGCGCCGAACGGTCGGGTGCTGATGTTCTTCCGCCAGGGTCGCGGCGCCAAGGGGCCGAACATGTGGACGGTCGACGTGACCGGTTATATCGAGAAGAAAGTCGACACCCCGACCTACGCCTCCGATCCCTCCTGGTCGCGGCTCAGAAAGTAGAGCCCTTTCCGACCGAATCCTTTCCCCGCCGCTTAACGGCGTGTTAACCACGTCCCCAAACCCGCTCTTAACCAAGTCCCCCTAGAGTTAACCAAGAGTGGGATCCCGGGACGGGCGCGCCGCGAGGCTGCCCCTTGTTCGGCACAATCGTCGGCCATTACCGGAGATCGACAAGGTTAAACCGCAAGGTAGAAGGGTGCGCCGGATATGTTTTCTCGTCGCGTAATTACCAGTTTTCTCCGCCCCGTGGCCATCGCCGCCGGAATGGTTCTGATCGCCGCCTGTTCGCAGACGCCGAAGGCCACCGACGGCATCGGCGGCGGCAACGCCCATGTTAAGCCGGGCTCGACCCAGGACTTCGCCGTCAATGTCGGCAACACGGTACAGTTCGAGGAAGATTCCTCCGATCTCACCGCCATGGCGCAGTCGATCCTCGACAAGCAGGTTCGCTGGCTCAAGTCCTACGGCAGCTACCGGGTCACCATCGAGGGCCATGCCGACGAGCGCGGCACACGCGAATACAACCTGGCGCTGGGCGCGCGGCGGGCGATTTCGGTGCGCCGCTACCTGATCAGCCGCGGCGTCAGGTCCTCGCGACTGAGGACCACGTCCTACGGCAAGGAGCGTCCGGCGGCGGATTGCGACGCCGAATCCTGCTGGCGGCAGAACCGCCGCGCGGTGACGGCGCTGGGCACCGCGGGAAGCTGACGCCGGGCAGGATAAACGGGAACAACGGACGGCGTCGGGCTCTCCCGACTCCGTCCGCCCGTGCCAAAATTTCGACGCAGTTTTACAATCTTTGAGGACGTGCGGGCCGTTTTTCGGGCTTTTCCCGGGATTTTGGGCCGCCGTCCGCCGAGAGGGAGCGAGAGCGACCGCCATGACTGCGAAAACGTTTCCTACCTGTTTTCGGAACGGGTCCGGGCGCCAATCCGCGCTGGTCCTGATGGTCGTGGCGCTGGTCGCCTTGTCGGCGGGAGATGCTGCGGCGCAGTGGTTCGGCAACAGCAACAAGAAAAACATCACCGAACTGCAACGGCGCATGGCGCGGATCGAAAAACAGAACCGCACTCTGACCGGCGAGGTCGAGCGCCTCACCCATCATATTCGCGAAATGCAGAAACAGTTGCGGCAGATGCAGGACGATTACGAGTCCCGCATCAAGGCGCTCGAGAGCGGACGCGGCGGGCCAGGCAAACCGTCGCGTTCCTCGCTGGCCGCACCCGACTCTACCAAGCGGGCGGAGAAGGCAACGACCTTTCGCACCGCTTCGGCCGAGGGAACGGACGGCAAGACCGCCCCGGTGACGAGGGAAAAGGCCGCGGGAAGCGGGACCGGGGATGACGGCGACGCCGACGGGGTCGGCGGCGACGATGCCGGCGGCGACGAAGGCGGCGGCTTTTCCTCCGAGGATACCGCCCGCCTGGGCGAGGCGATCGGTCGGCCGCTCGACCTTTCCGCGATCGCCGGCGGCGGTGGCGGCGACACCGATGAGGCGGACAAAACCGGCGAGGCGGACAAGACCGGCGAGGCGGACGGGACCGGCGGCGATACGGTCAAGGTCGCCCGCGCGCCGGCGACGCCGCGCGAAGCCTATGACGAGGCCTACAACGCCTTTCTCGTCGGCCGCTACAAGCTGGCCGAACGGCGCTTCCGCGCCTTCCTCGAGGAGCATCCCGACCACAAGCTCGCCGGAAATGCGCTGTTCTGGGTCGGCGAAAGTCTTCTGGCCCGCGGCAAGTTCAACGACGCGGGCGACGAGTTCCTGCGTTATTACGAGACCTATCCGAAGTCGCGCCGCGCGCCGGACAGCCTTCTGAAGCTCGGCCAGATCCTGGTCAGGCTCGAAAAGCCCGAGATCGCCTGCAAGGTGCTCGGCGAACTGAAGGCGAACTATCCCGATTCCCCCCAGACCATCCTGCGACGGGCCGAGGCGGCGCGAAAAGCCGCCAAGTGCGCCTGAGCGATGCGGCGCGTGCCCGAACCATGTTGACTCGGGCGCATCCGCATTCTCCGCTCGCCGATGACGAGCTCGATACCCTGTTCCGCGATCTAGAGGGTGCGCGGGGCGTCGGCCTGGCCGTGTCCGGCGGTGCCGATTCCGTCGCCCTCATGGTGCTGTTCGCCCGCTGGCAGGCCTTGCGCGGCGGCGGGCCGGACGCGCTGGTGCTCGGCGTCGACCACGGGCTGAGGCCCGACAGCGGCGACGATATCCGCAAGGTCGTGACCTGGGCGCAGGCGCTCGGCCTGCCGGTCCGGGCGCTCGAATGGACCGGCGCCAAGCCTGAAACCGATCTGCAGGCGGCGGCGCGACGCGCGCGCTATGCGCTGATGGCCGACGCGCTGGAAGCCGCCGGCTTCACCCATCTCGTGACCGCCCATCACCTCGAGGACCAGGCCGAGACCTTCCTGTTGCGGCTCGCCGGCGGCAGCGGGCCGCATGGACTGGGCGGTATGGCGCCGGTCGGCCGCCGCGGTCGCCTCACGGTGGTGCGGCCGTTCCTGTCGGTCCCCAAGGCGCGGCTGGTGGCGACGCTGGAAGCCGCCGGCCAGGACTGGGTCGAGGACCCGTCGAACCGCGATCCGCGCTTCGCCAGGGCCCGGCTGAGGGCGCTGATGCCGGCGCTGGCCGAGCTCGGGCTGACGGCGGAGAGGCTGGCGGACGCCGCGGCGCATCTGCGGCAAACCTCCGCCGCCATCGACGCCATGGCGGCGCGATTCCTGAGCGAAAACGGAACGGCGCATCCCGCCGGGCCGCACGTATTCGACTTTGCGGGCTTTTCGGCGCTTCCCGAGGCGGTGGCGCAACGGCTTCTGAGTGTGCTCGTCCGTTTCCACGGCGAGACCGGCTATCCGCCGCGCACGACGAAGCGCGACGATCTCCTCGGGGCGCTCGTCACCGGTGAAGGGGTCAAGCGGACCCTGGGCCGCGCCGTCGTCGAACGCAGCGGCGCAACGGTATGGATCTATCCCGAAGCGGGCCGGCGCGGGGCGAGGGATCTGGCGCTCGCGCCGGGCGAGGCGGCGGAGACGGGCCGCGCGGGGCGCGTGGCGCTGTCGCAGGAAGCGCCCGGCGCAGTGCGGATCGCCCCGCTGGGAGCGGACGGCCGCCGTGTTTTGGCCGGGGAGGGAATCGCGGCGCCGAAAGCGATGCCGCGCGCCGGATATGAAGCGTCGCTGGCCGTGTGGCATGAGGACGCACCGGTGTTCGTGCCGGTCTCGGACTGGGCGGCGGAGGCCTGGCGCGGGCAGGTGGAATTCGAGCCCGGCGACCCGTTCGGAGGGCCCCCGGAGGCTGCCGATCGCGCCCGTGCTTACCATTCTTCCAACTTCTGACGGTTAAATACCGTCTTCATCTTGGCTTTGGCGCCGGGGAGACCTATTTTAACACCAACGTGGGACACCACCGGATCCGCGCTTCGGCCTCCTCCAGAATGCGCTTTGTCCGGCACCGAAGGAATGACATGAACCCCAATTTCCGCAACTTCGCTTTGTGGGTGATCATCGCGCTCCTGCTGATCGCCCTGTTCCAGCTGTTCCAGAGCCCCGGCCAGCGCGGGCGGTCGAACGACGTCGCGTTCTCGACCTTCCTGCAGGAAGTCGGCGAGGGCCGCGTCCGGGAAGTGACCATCCAGGACCAGCAGATCTCGGGCATTCTGAACAACGGCACGCCGTTCCAGACCTACGCTCCGAAGGACGCGTCCTATATCGACCAGCTTCGGCAGAAGAACGTCAAGATCGTCGCCAAGCCGGCGGGCGAGAAGTTCTCGCTGCTCAGTACGCTGTTCACCTGGTTCCCGATGCTGCTCATTCTCGGCGTCTGGCTGTTCGTCATGCGCCAGATGCAGGGCGGCGGCGGCAAGGCGATGGGCTTCGGCAAATCGAAGGCGAAGCTGCTGACCGAGGCGCATGGACGGGTGACGTTCGAGGACGTCGCCGGCGTCGACGAGGCCAAGGAGGATCTCGAGGAGATCGTCGAGTTCCTGCGCGACCCGCAGAAGTTCCAGCGGCTGGGCGGCCGGATTCCGCGCGGCGTGCTGCTGGTCGGCCCGCCGGGAACCGGCAAGACGCTTCTGGCGCGCGCCATCGCCGGCGAGGCCAATGTTCCCTTCTTCACCATTTCCGGCTCGGATTTCGTCGAGATGTTCGTCGGCGTCGGCGCCTCGCGCGTTCGCGACATGTTCGAGCAGGCCAAGAAGAACGCGCCCTGCATCATCTTCATCGACGAGATCGACGCCGTCGGCCGCCATCGCGGCGCCGGTCTCGGCGGCGGCAACGACGAGCGCGAGCAGACACTCAACCAGCTGCTCGTCGAGATGGACGGCTTCGAGGCCAATGAGGGCATCATCCTGATCGCGGCCACCAACCGGCCCGACGTGCTCGACCCGGCGCTGCTGCGCCCCGGCCGCTTCGACCGCCAGGTGGTGGTGCCCAATCCGGACGTGGTCGGGCGCGAACGTATCCTCAAGGTCCACGTGCGCAAGGTGCCGCTGGCGCCCGACGTGAAACTCAAGGTGCTGGCGCGCGGTACGCCCGGCTTCTCCGGCGCCGACCTGATGAACCTCGTCAACGAGGCGGCGCTTCTGGCCGCCCGGCGCGGCAAGCGGCTCGTCACCATGAACGAGTTCGAGGACGCCAAGGACAAGGTGATGATGGGCGCCGAGCGGCGCACCCTCGCCATGACCGAGGACGAGAAGAAGCTCACCGCCTATCACGAGGCCGGACACGCACTGGTCGGCCTGCATGTCGAGGGCAACGATCCGCTGCACAAGGTGACCATCATCCCGCGCGGCCGCGCCCTGGGCGTGACCATGAACCTGCCCGAACGCGACCGGCTTTCCATTTCCAAGAAGGAGATGGAGGCGCGGCTCGCCATGATGTTCGGCGGCCGTATCGCCGAGGAGCTGATCTTCGGGCCGGAGAACGTCACCACCGGCGCTTCCAACGACATCATGCAGGCGACGCGGATGGCTCGCGCCATGGTCATGGAATACGGCATGAGCGACAAGCTTGGCCGGCTGCGCTACCAGGACAACCAGGAAGAGGTCTTCCTCGGCCATTCCGTGGCGCAGACGCAGAACGTCTCCGAGGAGACGGCTTCGCTGATCGACCAGGAGATCCGCCGCATCATCGACGAGTCCGAGGAGAGCGCGCGTCGGGTGCTGACCGAGAATATCGACGAGCTGCACACCCTGTCCAAGGGCCTGCTCGAGTTCGAGACGCTGAGCGGCGACGAGGTCAAGGACCTGCTCGCCGGCAAGCCGGTGTCGCGCGCGGACGACGACGAGGAAGCTCCGCCGCACCATACCGGCGCGGTGCCCTCGGCCGGCGGCTCGCGAAAGGGCGAATCCAAGGACGGCAAGCCCGACCCCGGCGGCATGGAGCCGCAGCCGAGCTGAGCCTTCGGCCTGATCTCAAAAGCCTTGCGACACCCGGCCCAGCGCCGGGTGTCGTCGTTTCCGGGTGCTTGTCGGGCCGTCAGTGGGCCATCGGCGCCTTGAGGAATTGCGTGCGGTCGGCTGAGGTGACGGTGACGTGGTGGGTCTCGCCGTCGCGGCCGATCTCCAGCGGCACGTCGATGCCGGCGGGGCCGAGGGTCCACACGCGGCGGAAGAAATCGCCCAGGTCGGCAACCTCTTCGCCGTCGACGGCGAGAACGATATCGCCCTGCTCGAGCCCGGCATCCGCCGCCGGGCCGTAGGAGGCGACGCCCATGACCACGACATGGTCGGCGATCTCGGTGGCGTAGAGGCCGAGCCACGGCCGCGGATCGGATTTCGGCCGGCCGAACTTGACCAGGTCGTCGAGCCGCGGTTTGAGGAGGTCGATCGGCACCACCATGTTGATGTCGTCGGTCTCTCCCTCGTCGTCGTCGCCGCCGCGGCTGCCCTGCACCAGCAGCGAGCCGATGCCGATCACCTCGCCGGCCGTGTTGAAGACCGCGGCGCCGCCCCAATGGCGGTGGGCGGGGGCGGTGAACAGCGCGTCGTCGACCCAGTATTCCCAATAGCCGGCGAATTCCTGCCGGGCGACGACCTGGGCGACCACGATCTCCTCGGAATCGCCATGGCCGGCGACGATCACCTTGTCGCCGATCTTGACCCGGTCCGACGAGCCCATCGCGGCGGTCTCCAGTTCGACCCGCTGCAGGACCTGCACCAGCCCGAAGCCGGTCTCGAAATCGTAGGAGATGACATGGCCGGGATAGACCTGGCCGTCGGCCGCGGTGACCCAGATCGTCTCGGCTTCCGCCGTCAGGTAGCCGATGGTCAGGATCAGGCCGTTGGGACGGATGACGACGCCGTAGCCGGAGCGTTCGGTGCCCAGGACCTCGGCCGTGAAGGCATCCTCGGGGATCGTGCTGCGAATGCTCACGACCGTGCTCAACGCGTCGCGCAGGCGGCTCGGGAATCTCTCGGGATCGGAGGAAACGGTCATGCTTCGGAGTGTGGCGCTCGCATGCGGCTCCGTCAAGGGAAGCGGCCGCGCTCCTGTCGATGGATTCGAGGCGTCGCTGCGACATCGGCCGTCAGGCGCCGTCCTCGCCGTCGATGGGGCCTGTGACGCTGACGATGCCGCGCATCATCGCCGGCCGGATGCGGATCCGCACGCCGGGCGCCTTGCGGAAGCTCAGCGCGTAGAAGGCGAAGACGAAGCGGCCGCTATAGGCGGAAATGTCGCCGAGCGGGATGAACAGCGGCGGATGGGCGAAGCGGAACGGCAGGATCGTGCGCATGAACAGCCCGCGCCGGTCGGCGGCGAAGACGAGGACGCTGGAATAGCGGGAGATGCCGATCCGGGCGCTCTGGAACCGCCAGACGTCCGGCGGAAACTCGCCGTCGTAACGGTAATGTCCAGCGAGCGTTCGCCAGCCGCCGAAGCGGGAGATGAGCCACAGCACGAAGCACCACAGGACGGGGAAGAAGACGAGAAAAAGGACAAAGGGAAGGAGGATTAGGGGGACGTCCATTGCCAGCCGTTCCTTTTTTCTGACCGTTCCCGCCGATGGCCATACGCCGTCGCTGAAAGGTCGCGCCCGCCGAGCGCATGTCGTGCATGGGCGGGTTCGGTGAAATGCTGCACCGGAAACGGGGAACGCTCAAGCCGATCCGTCGCTCTCATGCGCCACGATTCCGGCTGTAACCTGGTGTTGCGTCATTGACCTGTCGTCAACCTTGGTGGAAATAGAGAGGCTCCTCCGAATCGGGTAATCGGTTGGAAGCGGGACGACCCAAACATTTCCAGATACAGGTAGAATACCAATGGACCTTTCCAAGAAAACGTGTCGCCACGTGCTGATGGCGCTCGCCGTCGCCGGTATCATGCTCACCGCCGGCATCTCGGCGTCCAGCGCCCAGTGGCAGCAGGCTTCTAACGGCTTCGTTCCCCGCGGTGCCATGAGAGCCGGCCAGGAATCCAACGGCGCGCCGCTCTTCGTCTGCCGGGCGTTCTTCAACGGCGGCCTGCATCCGGGTAAGATCCGTCCGGAGTTTCGCGGCTGCAACATTCCCTACGGCGGTCGCGAGAACCGCGTCGGCCGCTACGAGGTGCTGATGGATGTCCGGGGAGTGCGCTGGGTCATGCGCCGGAACGGCAACGTGCCGCGGCGGGCGCTGCCGGCGGGTCGCGAGGCCAATGGTGCTCCGCTCTATCTCTGCCGGGCGTTCTTCAACGGTGGCCTGCATCCGGGCAAGATCCGGCGGGAATTCAACGGCTGCAACATTCCCTACGGCGGTCGCGAACAACGGGTCTCGAACTATGAGGTCCTGATCCAACGCCGATAATCCGGGTTTCCGGCAAACAGAAGGCGGGCGGACCGGGATCAGCCGGTCTGCCCTCTTTCTTTTTGAGTTCTAGAGCGTTTCCAGTCAATATTGAACCATTTGATGGAGCCAGATCGGTTCATATGCAAGGCGCGCCGGGTAGC
>Ga0070728_10003972_pt1 | contig 15808 bp, 8 predicted proteins | sample tdDd471_FD_66723 | JGI IMG/M metagenome (GOLD analysis project Ga0070728, IMG submission 66723) | Marine sediment microbial communities from the Atlantic coast under amendment with organic carbon and nitrate - tdDd47.1 | ecosystem: Environmental > Aquatic > Marine > Coastal > Sediment | place...
TGTCTTACTAGAAATATGGGAAAAAGAAAAGATTACAGCCATCCAAATCACCCATGATGTAGATGAAGCGATCTTCCTAGCCAATCGCATCATTATGATGACCTCTGGGCCTAAGGCACAAGTTGGGGATATTCTTACTATCGAATTTGATCGACCAAGGGAAAGAAAAGAGATACTCAATCATCCGGATTATTACCATTACCGAAAACATTTGATTGATTTCCTAGAACATTAGCGAAAGGGACCACAGTCAAACCTATTGGTCTGAATAGCGCTTACTTTTGAATAACAATCATCTTTTTGTTGAGGTGTCCTCCCTCTTTTGTTTTAACTTTGTCTATATAACACTTCGTTTTGGCTAGTAAATAGCCCGCATTCATTGTAGCCTTCAACACAACAACAACCAGATTTCACCTATTACCATCATTGGTTTGTTCATAACGTTCAAGCCCAGAGGAGTATATTATGAAGTACACGACACACAAATCAACTTGCTCTTACTGCGGAGTAGGTTGCGGGGTCTTAGTCAAAAAAGATAGCCGAGGTAGAATGAAGGTGGAGGGTGATCCCGATCATCCCGTCAACAAGGGTATGCTCTGCTCCAAAGGGATGAACCTTCATTATGTAGTCCAGGACTACAGTGATCGTTTGCTCCAGCCACAAATGCGATGGAGTCGAAATCATCCCCTGCAAAATGTAAATTGGGATACGGCGCTAGAACGAGCAGCAGCCGTTTTCAAATCCCTGATTAAAAAGTTTGGACCTGATAGTGTTGGGTTTTATGTGTCGGGGCAATGCTTGACCGAAGAATACTACCTCGTCAATAAATTAGCTAAAGGATTTATCGGCACCAATAATATTGATACCAATTCGCGATTATGCATGAGTTCGGCGGTGGTCGGTTATAAAAAAACTTTTGGGGAGGATAGCGTTCCCATTAGTTATGAGGATATAGAATTAGCGGATTGCTTTATGATCACCGGTGCCAATCCAGCCTGGTGTCATCCAATCTTATTTAGACGCTTAGAAAAACACAAGGAGGATAATCCCGATGTGAAAATCGTGGTGGTCGATCCCAGAAGAACACAGACCTGCTCCATTGCTGATTTACATCTTCAAATCAAACCCGGAACTGATGTTGTCCTGTACAATGCCATTGCTCGGAGGTTGGTGGAGACCAAACAGTGGGATAAGGCGTTTATTGACGAGCATACGGAGTTTTTTGAGAACTACCGCAAACTCATCATGCGGACTTCTATACGAAAGGCCGCCGAGTATTGTGGGGTAAAAGCGGATGATATCCGACTAGCCGCTCGGTATATTGGTCAAGCAAAAGGGTTCATTTCGATGTGGGCCATGGGGCTCAATCAAAGCGTTATTGGGGTGGATAAGAATTATGCGCTACTAAACCTTAGTTTAATTACAGGGCAAGTAGGTAAGCCAGGTAGCGGCCCCTTTTCCCTTACGGGGCAACCCAATGCTATGGGGGGAAGAGAAGTAGGAGGAATGGCCAATCTCTTGCCTGCGCATCGAGTGCTCTCAAATCCCTTACACCGAAAAGAGGTAGCTAACTTTTGGAAGGTCTCCAATTTACCAGCGGAAGCAGGGCTGACGGCTACGCAGATGTTTAAAGCGCTAGAAGAAGGAACCTTAAAAGCGATCTGGGTAATTTGTACGAATCCTGTCGTCAGCTTACCCAATGCTCGGCAAGTAGAAAGGGCATTAGAGAAAGCGCGCTTTGTCGTTGTGCAAGACATTTCCAATCGATCCGATACTTTAAAATATGCCGATTTAGTGCTGCCCGCAGCGGGTTGGGCCGAAAAAGAAGGCACGATGACGAATTCTGATCGCCGCATTAGTTTTCTCCCCAAAACCATGGATGCACCTGGTAAAGCCCTTCCCGATGCAGAGATTCTTTGGCGCTTTGCTCAAAAAATGGGGTTTGAAGGTTTCGACTATAATAATACCAGCGAGGTCTATGACGAACATTGTAAACTCACCAAGGGGACCAATATTGACATTTCGGGACTGAGTCACCAACGATTAAAAGAACAGGGCACTTTCCAATTCCCCGTACCCTTTGACGACCATCCCGGTACCCCTCGGCTGTTTAGTGATAAGCAATTTTATACCCATACCAAAAAAGCTTGGTTCAACACACCTTCCAACATCCATAATCTTTCACAAAAAACAGATGCCGACTTCCCATTGGTACTGACTACGGGCCGCATCAGAGACCAGTGGCATACGATGACCCGTACCGGCAAAGTCAACAAACTGCTCAAACATATTGGCATGCCTTTTCTCAGCATCCACCCCATTGATGCAGCAGTACGCGGCTTAAGAGATAATGATGTAGCTGTGATTAACAGTCGTGGAGGAGAAGTCAGGGTTAAAATCAAGCTTTCCAATGTGAATCGAGAAGGGCTTGTCTTTCTTCCCATGCATTGGGGGAAAATTTTGCAAAATGACTTTGGCCGTGCTAATAACCTTACGAGTCAGCTTATCGATTCCAGCTCAAAACAACCCGATTATAAATACACTGCTGTTCAGGTAAAAAAATATACTCAAGCTGCACAAAAGATAATCGTCGTTGGAGCCGGTGCTGCAGCCTATCGCTTTGTGCAAACCTATCGAGAAATCAATGATAGAGATAGTATCAAAGTCTTTTCACTCGAAGCCCATCCTTTCTATAATCGCGTCTTACTTCCAGAGTATGTGAGTGAACATTTGAGTTGGGAACAGCTACAAAAGTTAAAAGCGGGGGAGCTAGACAAGCTCAATATAGACCTAGTTCCAGAAATGAGTATTAGCGAAATCGATAGGGAAAATAAAACAGTCACAGATCAGGCAGGTAATCAATACCCTTATGATCGCCTGGTATTAGCCATGGGGAGTCGCCCCTTTATCCCCAGAGATGTCCCTATTCATATGGAGGGCGTTTTCACCATTCGACATAAAAAGGATGCGGATAAACTCAAAAGTTACTTGAATAATACCGGGCTGCTTCCCTCCGAACAACAGATCATTATAGTCGGGGGTGGCTTATTAGGCTTGGAGATAGCCGCGGCCTTGAAGAAAATCGGTATCAACATTACCCTGATTCAGCGAGCCTCTCGCCTGATGGAACGCCAGTTGGATACCGTAGCTAGTAAATTACTGGCTGAAGATGTTAGCGAGCGAGATATTCCTATCTTTTTTGACAATGAGGTCAGTACTATTTTTGAGGAAGAGGGAAATCATCAGCTTAATGTTACCCTCAAAAGTGGAAGAACGATTATCGCTAATGCCGTCGTTTTTGCGATCGGTACTCGCCCCAATATTGAGTTAGCAAAAACAGGAGGGGTGGAATGTAGTCGAGGTATTATCGTAAATGAATATTTGCAGACTTCGGATGCTTCGATTTTTGCCATTGGGGAGGTAGCTGAATTCAAGCAACAACTTTACGGTATAACTGCCGCTGCTGAGCAACAAGCCGATATTACAGCAAGATTCATGAATGGTGACCTAGCCAGTACCTATAATGGATCTACCCTAATGAATATTCTAAAGTTTGAAAATTTAGACCTATGCAGCATCGGAACTATTCATACGCCCGCAAATGATCCTACTTATGAAGAAGTAATATTTATGGACATCAGAGAGCGGTACTATAAAAAATGTATCATCCACAACGATTTATTGATTGGAGCGATTTTAATGGGTGACAAAACGGAATTTGCAGAATACCGCAACCTAATTGAACACCGGATTGAATTATCCGATAAAAGAACTGAACTGCTCAGGTCACAACAAGCTAAAGATCCTGTCTTGGGGCGGCTGGTCTGTAGCTGTAACAATGTTGGGATCGGGAATTTGGAGCAAAAGATTAGAGCGGGATGTCACGAATTTAAAGCCCTCTGCGAAAGTACCGGAGCAGGCCTAGGCTGTGGCAGTTGCAAACCAGAAATAAAGACCGTCCTTCAGCAAATCGCACCAAAGGTGGGTCTCGTTCAATAGTCATAAAAATGATCATCTATGACCAGTGAATTGCTAAGAATATTAATCAAAGGAGGCGTGATGTCTCCCAGTGAACTAAAGCAGATTATCCACCTTATTGAGAGTAGCGGACTAGACTATTTTCATTTTGGGTCTCGGCAAGATATCTTATTTCCCAAGACGCAAAAATTGGAGAGCATTCAAGAACAGTTTCCTCATTTTGATATTGAAGCTCTTTCCAAAAAGAAGCATCAAAATATTGTCTGCTCTTACGTTGCTGCTGATATTTTCCCCTCCACTTCCTGGTTGACGGGAACCTCTTATCTCTATATATTAGAACAGTTTCGCTATGCCCCTGCGCTAGAAATCAATATCTGCGATCCGCAACAACGTCTGGTCCCCTTGTTTACAGGCAATCTCAATTTTATTGCTTCTACGCATACCGATTACTGGTACCTATACCTACAACTCCCCGAATATGAAAAAGAAGGCTATTATCCTGTTCTGATTCATAGCTGGGACATTGCCACTATCGCCCAACATATAGAAGAGTTTTATCAAGAAGTGAATCACATCAGTGACCTGTTTAACCTCATCAATATATCAGTAGATACCAATAACCGAACATTTAGTGAAGGGCTTTCTATTCCTTTTTATCCATTTCCTTACTATGAAGGAATGAATCGAATGGGACTCGACCTGTACTGGCTAGGCTTGTATTGGCGAGACAATAAATACAGTACTTCCTTTCTAAAAGCGCTGTGTGATTTGTGTTTAGCACATAAGATTGGAAAAATCTGCATCACTCCTTGGAAATCTTTTATTGTCAAGGGCATTCCTAGTAAACATAAAGTTAGTTGGGAGAAGTTTTTAGGTAAAAATGGAATCAATGTCCGGCATTCTTCCCTAGAATTAAATTGGCACCTTCCGGTTAATGATACGGAAGCTTTAAACCTGAAGCGGTTTATGATTCGGACATTTGATCAAAATGATATTAGCACCTATGGACTCACCTTTGCCGTAAGTAGTTATTACAGTAAGAATTTCACTTCGATCGTTATTGTAAAAAATCCACAACCTAAGCTCGTTGGCGACTTTGAAGTCCGTCCTACTTATAATGTAATGTATAGTCAGAATTTTGACCCCAATACTTGTATATACAAAACCTACGCCCAGGATGTTGATAAAATAGAATTACCGCCACTGCTCATGGAGCTTAGCCAGCTATATTTCGACCAATTGGGAGAATCTACTAACCTTGTCAGTACTATTGAGGAAGGAAAATCGGATGACAAGACCATTGAGTTAGATGCTTTTCAATGTTCAGCCTGCTTCACCATTTATGATAGTTTGTATGGCGACTCTTCACAAGGCATTTCGGCCGGCACACCATTTGAGCAGCTACCCGCAACTTATCTTTGTCCTACCTGCGATGCGCCCAAAGACAGCTTCAAAAAAGGCAAAGGCACTCCCCTACCTCACCAACAAGCCATTAAAAATTAGATCGTTGATCAAATCCGCATGTTGTTCTACCTCTTTTTCATCATAAGAGTCGACACCAAATTGTGTCTCCATTTGGTAGGTTCTAGCAAAAAAAGTGGTAATCGCCCCAAACATGAAGCTGATTAAATTGGCGGGAGGAATGTTTTTGATGGTGCCCTTCTCCTGCTCTTGCTTCCGCACCGATTCATGAAAAGAATAAATAGGAATCAATAAATTTTCTACCAGCCATTTGGAACGCTCCGATTTGGAAAAAACTTCTTGTACAATTATTTGCTGAAATTCAGGATTCCTAGCCGAGATGTAGACAATTTGCCGGTTAAGTATTTTCAACTTTTGCACACCATCTAATTCCTTGATCAGCGGGACTAAGTTTTTCAATTCATTGAATATTTCTCCGCCGACCAGCTCAAGTGCTTTTTTCCAAATATTCTCTTTAGATTTAAAATGATAATGTAAGAGTGAATCTGCTACTCCTGCCTGTTTAGCCAAGCTACTTAAACTCACACCGCCATATCCATTCTTAGCAAAACATTTCATAGCCACTCGTAAAATACCATCTAGGTTGGCACTTTGTTTCTCTGTAGGCCGTCCCGGGCTTCGTTTCTTCTTCTTCTCTGTCATGATTGAAACTTTTAAGTCCTCGTATTTCTCCTGCACAATGTAATGAAAATGAGAAACAAAATAAATTAATTAAGAACTCCATACAATTAATTGAGACTATACAAATCATTTTATACTTTTGTTTTGTTATAATTAGAGTAAGACCTTAATAATACCCAACAAGACTTAAGCCATGACGCTACTTTTTATTTCCCTAAAGGCTGTTTGAAATCTAAGTGCTTGTTTTGAGTAGCGAAGCGCTAAAAACCACCACCACCACTAAGGTAAAATTCGTTTTGCCTTATAGATATTCTCAGTCCTCAATCATATATATCACTAAAACCAAATTAGATGTTCACGACGGATAAACTGAAAACCACCTCATTCTTACCCACCAAAAAGGAAGTTTTGGAAGATTTCAAGTGGGCTTGTTTAAGTCGGAAAATCAGTGCTGCCGTAAGAAAAGAAGTTTTATCAGGAAAGGCCAAATTCGGATTGGGTAGTGCGGGAAAAGAGATCCCGCAACTAGCCATGGCTCGAACTTTTAAAAAAGGAGACTTCTACTCTGGCTACTACCGTGATCAAACTTTTATGTTAGCAAAGGGACTAACTGATTCCCAAAAAATGTTTACTGCACTATATGCTGATACACAGCATGACACCTATTCTGGAGGTCGGCAAATGAATAATCATTTCAGTACGCCCTTGGTCGACAAAGCAGGAAACTGGACCGATCAGAAGAACCTTTACAATGTGGCCTCTTCTCTCTCACCGCTTGCAGGTCAAATTCCCCATGCATTGGGCATTGCACTTGCCTCCAAAATGTATAAGGAGAATGCAGCGCTACAAACGAGTAAGCTCTCTAATGGCGGCAAGGAAGTGAGTTTTTGTACATTAGGAGATGCTACAACCTCTGAAGGTGTCTTTTTTGAAGCAGTGAATGCAGCAGGTGTGATGCAAGTGCCGATTGCATTTGTGATTCTCGATGATGGTTATGGCATTTCAGTACCTGCTAAATACCAAACCACCAAGGAAAATATCTCAACCGTTCTTGAAGGTTTCCGTATAGATGAAAGTGGAACGGGCTTGGATATTTATACCCTAGAAGCATGGAATTATGAAAAACTTTGCGCGACTTTCGAGAGAGGGGTCCGCAAGATCAGAAATACACATACGCCTGCTATCTTCCACATCAGAGAATGTACCCAACCTTTCGGACACTCTACTTCTGGTTCTCACCAACGTTATAAATCAAAGGATAGATTGATGTGGGAACAGGAAATGGATGGTATCCTTAAAATGGAAGAATGGATACTTAGCACAGCATTGGCTACTCCCGAAGAGTTGGATGAAATTAAGCTAAAAGTTAAAGAGGCCGTCAAAGCAGGTAAGCAAAAAGCATGGAATGCCTTCCATCATCCCAATCAGGCCAACCTAAATCGCCTCCAGTCTATTTATCAAATCATCTTACAGCATACGGATCGTAAGGAAGTTGCATTAGAAATCAATCGAGCCTTGGATGAATTACTCCAACCCGTTTTGAGCGAGCTCATGCGGAGTGCCAAAAAGATGAAGCGGAGCCTATTAGGTGAAAGTCACAAGGGAATAATGGCCCTAAATGCCTGGTTGGAAGAATCACAAGAGAAATTACAAGAACGTTATCAACCGCATTTGTATAGCGAAACCGATAAATCAGCCTTAAAAGTTCCTATTGTAGCCGCAGAATACGCCGATGATGCGCCTTTGAAAAATGGCTTTGAAATACTCAATACTTTCTTCGATCAATCGCTGCAACGATATGATAATCTCTACGCTTTTGGCGAAGATGTAGGGAAAATTGGGGATGTCAATCAAGCCTTTGCTGGTCTTCAAAAGAAGTATGGAGAAGAACGGGTATTTGACACGGGTATTCGAGAATGGACCATCGTCGGTCAGGCCATAGGAATGGCTATGCGTGGCCTCAAACCTATCGCTGAAATTCAATATATCGATTATCTGGCCTATGCTTTTTCCCCTTTGACCGACGACTTGGCCACCCTGCGCTATCGCACCAATGGGCAACAAGCAGCTCCAGCCATTATTCGTACTCGCGGCCATCGCCTAGAGGGTATTTGGCATACCGGATCTCCGATGGGAATGCTGATCCAATCCATGCGGGGGATACACCTCCTAGTGCCCCGCAATATGACACAGGCAGCCGGCATGTACAATACAATGCTACAATCTGATGACCCAGCGATTATCGTGGAATGCCTGAATGGCTATCGCTTAAAGGAGAAAGTCCCTGCCAATTTAGGTGAATTTACTGTTCCATTAGGCGTTCCAGAAGTACTAGAGTCAGGGACTGATATTACCTTAGTCACCTATGGTTCTTGTGTCAGAGTTGCCGAAGAAGCTATTATTGCCTTGAAAGAAATGGGTATTTCGGTAGAACTCATCGATGTGCAAACGCTACTGCCCTTTGACCTAGAGCACCACATTGTTGCTTCTTTAAAGAAGACCAATCGCATTTTGTTTCTAGATGAAGATGTTCCAGGAGGGGCTTCTGCTTTCATGCTGCAAGAAGTGTTGGAAAAACAAAACGGTTACCGTTATCTCGATGCGGCTCCTCGAACATTAACCGCCACCGCTCATCGCACCCCTTTCGGAGATGATGGGGCTTACTTTTCAAAACCCAGTGCGGATGATGTCATTGACACGGTTTATCAGATGGTCACAGAAGATTTCGGCTAAGAGCATGTTTGGGCAATGCTTTTGGTGCAAAAAAGTGGCATTTTTTTGTTAAGACAAGGCCCTTTTTGAAGCGCATATCCATAGATACCGGCAAAAAAAGGAACGACGAAGTATTAGCGAAAAAAGGACGTTTTAGGCCTGCCTGGTAGTCAGACAGGCCCAAATGGTGTTGCCTAAAGATGCTCTAAGCTTTGGCCAAAACCATACCTAGGTAGAAACAAGCCAAGCATACCATTATACTCAAGCCGATATTTAGCAGCGCGGCTAGGTGGTTGCCTTCTTGCAGGAGCAGGAAGGTCTCCCCTGTAAAAGTTGAGAAGGTGCTGAAGCCCCCACAAAACCCTGTCATTATGAGTAGTCGATAATGGATAGAAATACTATCCCTAAACGCCAATGCTGTAAAGTACCCTAATATTATACAACTGATAATATTGGCGATTAAGGTGGCATAAGGAAAATCAAAGACCTGGGTAGTCAATAAGCGCGCAATTCCATACCGACAAAGGCTACCCAAACCTCCTCCTAAAAATACAAGTGCAATTTGCATCATTTATACGGTGGATTCTTTCGGTTGCGGTTTCCGCTGGGGCTGTAGTGGAGTCCTATCCCATTTTTTACGAACCACTGCGATATGCAGGACATAAGTTAGCGTTGTCGCAGCTATCAATACCATAAATAACAGCATATGCAATTCAACAATATTATGAAAAGCAAACACAAAAGAAATAAAGATAACATTCACAAACAACAAAATACCTGTTGCTCGCATATGTGTACAGCCATAATCTAGCAATAAGTGATGGATATGACGACGATCAGGATGGAAAGGAGAATATCCCCGCAGAATTCGAGTAATAAATACACGAATCGTATCAAAAAGAGGAATGATCATAATACCAATCGCCACTACCGGAGTAGCGCCTAATTTATATTCCACGCTGTCAGGCAAGTGAAAATTCATATCAATAAACTGGATCACCAGAATCGCACATACCAACCCAATATGCAATGAGCCCGTATCTCCCATAAATATTTTAGCAGGCGTAAAGTTGTATTTCAAAAAAGCAACAATCGCTCCCACACAAGAAAAGGCCACAATCGCATATTCAAAATGATCAATCAATATAAACCAACATCCCAGGGTAGAAGCAATCAAGGAGCCGATGCAACCGGCTAGTCCATTAATCCCATCAATTAGGTTGAAAGCATTGACAATCACCAATATGGTAAATACCGAAATGACCGCACTCAACCAATAGGGCAAGTCTCCATCCACACCAAACAAACCGTAGAGGCTCGTCAGCATTATATCAGATTTGAAAACCAATATGCAAGCGGCTAGAATCTGGGCTACCATTTTTTTATTGGCAGACATGGGCATAATATCATCCCTTGCTCCCACCAAAAATAAAATGAGAAAGGCACAGAGGATATACTGCAATTGATTGAATTCGCCGAAAGGAGTCCAGAGAACGATCGAGAAAAGCACCCCGCCGAATATAGCTATTCCGCCCAATGAGGGTGTGCTGACATGATGAGAACTTCGGTTTCCAGGTTCATCAAAAATTCGCTTTTCCCTTGCCACGTAGATGATGGAGGGGATGGCAAAATAAGTCAGTGTAAAGGCCGTCAAGAAACTAAGTAAGATTACGTCCATTGCTATTTGGATTGTGATTCACAATAATACCAGGCTAATACCCTACGGGTAGAAGCAAACGGTGATGAAACAGTAACAAGAAACTGGTTACTTAAAATAACCAGCACGATCCAGGCGACTAGATTGTGGGGCTAGAAGTCACTGTCATCAATCGAATCCAACCATGTTTTGATGTCCTTAACAACGGAAGCTATACTCTCATCCTCGAAGGGAGAATTCAAGTCAGCTAACTTGACTAATTCGAGGAAGGATAAACTTCCTCCAGCTTGGCACAGTCGAAGATAATCCGCCCATGCCTGCTTATGATTTTTTTGATCTTTAAGCCAAAATTGGAATGCACAAATTTGAGCCAAGGTGTAATCAATATAATAAAATGGCGAAGCATAAATATGGCTTTGTTTTTGCCAAAATCCTCCGTCCTCTAAATATTGATTCCCGTCGTAGTCTCTATGCGGTAGATATTTGTGTTCTATTTCTTTCCATGCTTGGTTTCTTTCCTTCGGGCTAGCATCGGGATTTTTATACACAAAATGCTGAAATTCATCCACCGCTACGCCATAAGGGAGAAAGCATATAGCATTGCTCAAGTGCGCAAACTTGTATTTATTAGTGTCTGTTTTGAAGAACAAGTGCATCCAAGGCCAGGTAAAAAACTCCATACTCATGGAGTGAATTTCGCAAGCCTCATAGGTAGGCCAGTTGTATTCATTTATGCCAATATTTCTACTGGCATAAACTTGAAAAGCGTGACCCGCTTCATGCGTCAAGACGTCAATATCGCCACTTGTCCCATTAAAGTTAGAAAAAATATATGGAGCTTTAAATTTCCCAATGTAGGTACAATAACCTCCGGTAGCCTTACTGGGTTTTGTTTCCAAATCCATCAGCTGGTTTTCCTGCATAAAATGGAAAAACTCCTTGGTTTCTCCGGAGAGTTCAGTATACATTTCATTTGCATTCTTAATAATCCACTTTGGATTTCCCTTTGGAGCCGGATTACCTGATGCAAAACGGAATTCTTCATCGTAAAACTTCAACTTATCAACTCCTAAACGCTTGCGCTGCCGCTCATACAATGATGTGGCTAAAGGTACAACATATTGTCGAATTTGTTCCCTAAAACGTGCAACCATTTCCGCATTGTAATCAGAACGCAGCATCCGAGCGTATCCTAACTCAATAAAGTTATCAAAACCTAATTTACGTGCAATACCGTGCCGCGTCTTCACCAACATATTGAATATAGAGTCGAAAGAATCGGCATTAGATTCAAAAAAGGCCCATTTGGCGGCTGATGCAGCCGCCCTCGATGCTCGGTCTGGCCCCGTTTCCTCAACAAAAATGGAAGATAGATTGTGTTCTTTTCCCTTAAAATCGATTCGAGCACTCGCCTTTAGCTTAACATATTCACTACTCAAGCGATTTTCTTCCTGCATATCTTCTAAAATGGCCGGCTTAAAGGTTTTTAGACTCAATTCGGCGATCGTAAACAACTGGCTCCCCCATTTAGCTTCTAATTCCTTCCGAAATTTTGACGCCAAGAGCAAGCGATAGAATTTGGTATTCAAACCTTCGTAGCTAGGCATCTCCCGATCAAAAAAGGAATTCTCTGCTTCATAAAACTTATCCTCCGTATCAATCGTATGTCGGATATAGCAAATATTGTACATCGACATAAACTCGGTCCGCATCTCATTGACACGGCTAAAACAGTCATTCTGCACAGCAAAACTGTCGGCCTGCTCAAATTGGGAAAGCAATGACTCAAATCGGCTGGTAAAATCGACCATCTCTGGTCGTTGGTATTGATAGTCTGGAAATTTCATTTGGTGTCGTTTAGAGTGCACAAAATACGACAGATTTAACAAAGTGGTCGATTTTACATAAATCTTCTTAACTTTGTGCGAATTTTCGAGAACCTGGAAGCTTTTTTGCAAAAGCTGAGCGTCGAAGCCAAGCAAATGGATCTTAAATCAGAGATAATACCTGAAAAACTCCCAAAACACATTGCCATTATTATGGATGGCAATGGGCGGTGGGCTAAACAACATGGAAAACCCCGTGTGTTTGGCCATCGTAATGGAGTAAAAGCCGTGCGTGAGACGACTGAAGCCGCCGCTGAATTAGGCGTCTCTTATCTTACACTCTATGCTTTTTCTACCGAAAACTGGAGTCGCCCCAAAGTGGAAGTGGGGGCGCTAATGCGCTTATTGGTAGAAACCCTTCATAAAGAGATTGACACCCTAAATAAAAATAATATCAGGCTACAAGCCATTGGTGATATTAGCCTATTACCTAAAGCGACACATCGCGCCTTGTTGAAAGGTATTGAAAATACTAAGGACAACACTCGAATGACCCTCGTCCTAGCATTGAACTATAGTGGTAAATGGGATATTTCGCAAGCTACTAAGAAGCTAGCCGAACAGGTAAAGGAAGGTGTTATTTCTCCTGCAGATATCAACGAAGATCTTTTGGCCCAATCACTCAGCACGCATGCTATTCCCGATCCCGAATTATTGATCCGAACGAGTGGTGAAAGACGGATCAGCAATTTCTTGCTATGGCAGCTGGCGTATTCAGAACTGTACTTCAGTCCTGTTTTCTGGCCTGACTTTAGAAAAGAACAGTTTTATCAGGCCATTATCGACTTTCAAAGAAGAGAGAGACGTTTCGGAAAAATTAGTGAACAATTGGTTTAAGCATACAACCATTCTCCTAAGCCAACTCTCTTTCATTTGAACATCGAGGTCTGTTTTCAGCCAAAGCGTCCCAGAAATTGCATTTCAACTGGCAACGGATGGGTTGTTTGTTCGTTTTAGTGGTGGTCGCTTCAGAAATGACAAGACCAGCCAGCCCTTTTACATTATTCGCAAGCGTGCTACTGTAGCTCATAAAAACGAGTAGCTAGCTATTTTCTGCTACTCAGGTGTATTAATTAGAATAAGAGGATGAAAAACAATCTTTTACTTTTTTGCTTCATTTGCTTATGTCCCTTCCTAGTCGGGGCGCAAGAGGCAGATACATTGGACGTAATGTCCTATACTGAACCTAAGGACTTCGAAATCGGTGGAATAACCGTAGTCGGTGCCAACTTTAGTGACGACAACGCTATCATCGGTGTGACAGGACTAAAGGTGGGAGAAAAAATTCGAATCCCTGGTCCAGAGATCCCTAAGGCGATCAAGGCCCTATGGAAACTTCGCCTCTTTACAGATGTAAAGGTTGTGCAGGAAAAAATCATTGGTGATGTTATTTTTCTTGAGGTACACTTGCAAGAGCGCCCAAGATTATCTCGTCACACCTTTAGAGGGGTGAGGAAATCCTATCATGATGACCTCAATGATGAAGTCAACCGCTTCCTATTGAAAGGAGGTATCGTTACAGAAAACATCAAGGTGAACTCTAGCGAAGCCATCCAAGATTTCTTCATCGATAAAGGATTCTTAGATGTGGCAGTTGATGTTTCTGAACAACCAGATTCAGCTAGAATCAATTCGGTATTGCTGGTATTTAATATTGACCGTGGCTCTCGCGTGAAAATCCAGGACATTACCTTCTCTGGTAATGACAATATCGTAGATAAGAAGCTTCGTAAGCAAATGAAGAATACGAAGCGTAAAAGAAAAATCTTCTCCGCTTCCAAGTTGATTAAAGATGACTTTACGGAAGATAAAGCGCAAATCGTAGCCTACTATAATAAACTCGGATACCGAGATGCGAGAGTAATACGAGATAGTATCTGGAGAAATGAAGATGGCCGATTGATGCTAGACCTAGCCGTAAGAGAAGGAAACCAATACTATTTTCGGGATATCAGCTGGAAAGGAAATACCATTTATGAAACTTCCGCACTAGCTAGTGTACTCGGAATCAATAAAGGAGATATATACAACCAGGAACTGCTTGAAACGCGCTTGCGCTTTAGCCAGGATGGTCGAGATGTCAGTACCCAATACATGGATAATGGTTATCTCTTCTTCCAGGTGGATCCTACCGAAGTCGCCATCGATGGAGATTCTATCGACTTGGAGATTCGAATCTTTGAGGGCCCACAAGCAACGATTGATAAAGTAGTAATTGCGGGAAATGATCGTACGCATGAGCACGTAATCAGAAGGGAATTAAGAACCCGACCAGGTTCCAAGTTTAGCCGTTCTGATATCATCCGTTCTCAACGTGAAATTGTCAATTTAGGTTACTTCAACCCGGAAGCTTTGGGTATTAACACACCCGTTAATCCTAATCGCGGTACGGTGGATATTGAATATACCGTGGAAGAAAAACCTTCTGATCAGCTGGAATTATCAGCAGGTTGGGGTGGATTCAGACGGGTAATTGGTACGCTTGGGGTTTCGTTCAATAACTTCTCTCTTCGTAATATGTTTAAAGGAGAAGCTTGGCGTCCTTTGCCGCAAGGGGATGGGCAGCGATTGTCTATTCGAGCACAAACCAACGGTGAATTCTACCAATCTTATAATGTATCACTGACCGAGCCATGGTTGGGCGGGCGCAAACCCAATGCCTTCACCGTAGCTGGTTTCTACAATCGCTTTGCTTTCACGGGGCAAAGTTTCAATATCTCTCAAATCTCAGTGAGTTTGGGTACACGTCTTCGCTGGCCAGATGATAACTTCATCTCCAGTACAGCTGTAAATATTCAAGCCTTGAACTTGAACAACTGGACCAACTTCCGTACGGATGACGGGACTATCGTGAATTCAGGTAAGTTCAACAACTTCAGTGTTAAACAAACCCTTGCTCGATCAACAGTGGGTGATCCGCTTTATCCAGCTAGTGGTTCTAAAATATCGCTTTCCGTTCAGTTAACGCCTCCCTACTCTCTCTTCAATAGAAATGCCAACTATGCAGAGCAGACGCCAGAGGAAAGATTCAAATGGTTGGAGTACCACAAATGGCGTTTTGACGCAGAATGGTATACGACCTTAGCGGGAGGTAACGACCCGAGTAGTAATGCGGGTAAACTGGTATTGAAAGCACAAGCAAAAATTGGTATTCTAGGTTTCTACAATAGAGACATCGGTACTTCTCCTTTCGAACGATTCCAGGTGGGAGGTGATGGTATCAACAATCAGCAATTTGGTTTTGCAGGGGTGGATATTATTTCATTAAGAGGATACGAGGAGAATCAACTGGAAGCTAACCTCGATCCTAATGGAACTTCTGCTACTGTGCCTACGCCGGTATTTGATAAATTTACCCTAGAATTACGCTATCCACTTTCTGTTAATCCTAGTTCGACCATCTATGTCTTGGCCTTCGCACAAGGAGGAAATACTTGGCGTAGTCTTAGAGACTTCAACCCATTTGACCTCA
>Ga0070728_10003974_pt1 | contig 15794 bp, 13 predicted proteins | sample tdDd471_FD_66723 | JGI IMG/M metagenome (GOLD analysis project Ga0070728, IMG submission 66723) | Marine sediment microbial communities from the Atlantic coast under amendment with organic carbon and nitrate - tdDd47.1 | ecosystem: Environmental > Aquatic > Marine > Coastal > Sediment | place...
TGACGAGGCATAATCTACAAGCTCTGTCCAGATGATGTATCGACCATCTGGTGAAAAGACACCATCTGAAACTGCCCCTGATTGCTGTGGACGTTGATTACTCAAGGCATAAGCATCTCCTGAATCAACATTACACAGCCAGAGATTTCCAGTTGCATCGGGCGCACCATAGTCTATGTCCGCTGGCAATACCATAAAAGCAGTCCACTCACCTGTGGAGGACAATACAAGCGAGTTTCTGTATTGTCGCAAAACATTGCCTTGTAAATCACAACCGGTAAATATGGGTTCGCGGTCATCGGCTTGCCAACGATAAACTTGCCCATCAATATTGATTATTAAGGGTAAAGCCATCTGTGCTTCAGCAACAAATTGAATACCAAATAACAGGAGGAACGCAAGTAATCTTGTTTTCATAGAGTTCACTTTCTCAGAACGCAAACCAGTAGAATTATTATCCGCTTTTAACATTAGAAGAGCAAGCTATTCTACTCTGCCGATATATTCAAAATTGAAGATTCCATCACAGGACTTCTGAAAAATTGTTTAGAGAGCCCAAATCAACCTTAATATTATTCACAAAAGAGGACATTTAAGACTTGTCACTTGTGAAAATAACAGATTTGCGATACCATGCTCTGCGCTAATTAAATAAATGCTTTCCGCTCCACACACAAAAAACTATAGAAGTGGGGCTTAGCTCAAGGGAAGGAATATCTATGCTACGAGAGTATGAACTTACTGTTGTTGTCCGTACATTGCCGTCGGACGAAGAAGTAAACCAAGCCATTGATCAAGTTATCGCTTATGTCGAACAAGACGAAAATGGTAAAGTCAAAGGTGTAGACCGTAAAACATTTGGTCGCCGTCGCCTCGCTTATCAGATCAATGGTCAACGCGAGGGACATTATGTTATCCTCACTGCGGAAATAGCACCCGATCACATTAATGAACTCGAAACCGAACTCAAGCTCTTTGATCCCGTTTTACGGTATTTGCTAGTTCGTGCCGAAGGGTAATATAATAACGACTTAAACTAGTCGGTTATAATATTACTTGTGAGGGAATAATGGGACGTGGACTGAATAAGGTGATGATTATCGGGAATCTTGGGCGAGACCCCGAAATGCGCTATACACCAAATGGTCGTCCAGTCACCAGTTTCAGTGTCGCCACCAGTCGATCATGGACATCAGCAGAAGGTGAACGACACGAAGAAACCGAGTGGTTCAATGTTGTTGCATGGGGAAATCTAGCAGAAATCTGCAATAGTCACCTCAGCAAAGGACATCAGGTCTACGTCGAAGGACGGTTACAAACACGTGGATGGGAAGATGATGATGGAAAGAAACATTTCCGTACCGAGTTAGTCGCCAATGAAATGATTTTACTCGGGGATAGACAAACCATTTCCCATCAATATGATGATACCGATAGTAATAACAATACAGATGATTATGCTTTTTAGAGCAGATTAATAATGGAGTAAAAGCTCGTGAGCGAAAACGAAAAATCAAGAAACGAAGATAACGATTCAGAACCTAAAGGTCGGCGAGAACGACGTGATCGTGGAGACCGTGGGGATCGCGGGGATCGCGGTGGTGATTTTGACGATGATGAACGCCGTTCCAGTGGACGCGGTGGTCGTGGTGGCAATAGCGGTGGTTCTGGTGGCCCTGGCGGCAGAGGTCGTCGTCGTCGCGGAAAAACTTATTATTGTCCAAAAGGCAAATGCTTTGATTATAAGAATCTCGACACTCTGACACGCTTTGTCAGCGAAAGTGGGAAAATTAAACCCCGTCGCCAAACAGGAAACTGCTCTCGGTGCCAGCGTGAACTCGCGCGTGAGGTTAAACGTGCGCGGCATCTTGCGCTTTTGCCTTTCGCTGATGCCAACTAGGTTCAGCAGTTTGACTGATTTGAATAAGACATCGAAGGGTATAGTCAGAACGCTATGCCCTCGTTTTGTTAGAAAGCAATTGTTACAGGTTTAGGAGTTAATGGATATATGTCAAAGAAAAGTCAAACGACTGGACTACCCAAACGTAGAAAACGCCGTACCGGCGAATCTGTAGATGGTGTAGAAAACATTCAGCAGTCACAATCCCCTGCTAGCTTCCGAAGCCGTGCAGAACGCGAAGCAGAAGTCCAAGAAAAAGTTATTAAGGGTGTCGGCATTACCGTCGGTATTCTAATTATTATCCTTATCGCGGCATTTGTTGTAGAACAATTGGTTATCCCAAATCAAGCCGTTGCAGTCGTCAATGGCGAGAATATCACAGTCGGCCAATTCCGTGAGGCGGTCAGTTTTGAGCGCAGTCGCCTCTTATTACAATTCAACCAGATTCAATCAGCAGGATTGGACATCAACCAACTCGCTCAGCAAGAACCATATGCAACATGGTTGAATGAAATCAACGTTCCTGATCAATTGGGTTTGCGTGTATTAAACGACATGGTAGACGATATTTTGATTCGTCAAGAAGCCGAAGAGCGAAATGTTACGGTCAACGAAGAAGCCGTCGAAGAACAGGTGAATACTTTCTTCGGATTTGATCCAACAGAAGTTGCATTGATTGGTATTGAGCCAACAGCAACGGATATCCCGACCGAAACACCAACACCTTTTGTATCGCCAACACCTTCACCAACACCGACCCTAACCCCAACATTAGGACCGGACGAAACACAAGAAGTTGTCGAGCCATCATCAACACCACAGCCGACACTAGTTGTCCCAACCTTAGCTCCTGATGAAGTTGTTGAGAACTTTAATGAGAGCCAAGATAACTTCCGTAGCTATTTCTCATCAGCAGGACTTGGCGGTAATACCGTTGATGCGTTCTTCGAGCGTCAAGCTTTAGAAGCACTTTTAGCCGATAACGTCTTCGGTGAAACCGACACACTATTGTTTGCTGATGTTCGACATATCTTAGTCGAAAGTGAAGAAACAGCACTTGAAGTTATGGATGCGCTGAACAATGGAGAATCCTTTGCAGATCTTGCCCGCGCAGTCTCCACAGACACAGGTAGTGGCTCGCGTGGTGGAGAACTTGGGGATAGTTATGTTGGTAATTATGTACCCGAATTCCGTGAAGCGGTCGAAAATGCCGAAATTGGTGCAATTGTCGGTCCAGTAAAATCTGAATTTGGTTACCACATTATCCAAGTCCGTAGCCGTGAAGAACGTAGTGGTGACGACGTAGCAGCGCAACTCGAATCTGCAAAACAACGTGAATTTAGTCTCTTCCTCGAAGAACTACGCGCAAACAATACAGACAATATTGAACTATATGACAATTGGATTGACTACGTACCTCGTGGTTAATTTATGTCAATGTAATGATAGATTAAGGGTGGATAATTTTTCACCCTTAACCTCTATTATATTTATCCTGCTATTCCCATACGATTGCTAAAAAATTCCCGTTTGCACTATCCCCAAGGTGTCGCCTCGACTATAATGCTATCATGAGTGAAAAACCAATTGACAAACTAGAATCTCAACTGGAAACCCTCATTGAAGGTGCGTTTGCGCGACTCTTCCGTCGTACACTCAACGCTCGTGATATAGCTGTGTTAATCGCACGCTCAATGGAAGATAATTTGATAGAGCCTGTCGGTGATGACCCACGTTATATTGCGCCAGACACCTATCGTATATTTTTGCATCCTGATACCGTCAAGCATTTCCTGCAAGTCTATCCCAATTTACAAACCCGCTTGAGCCAACTTATCGTAGAATTAGGCACACAATCAGGGTATCGGCTAAATCATACTCCCATCATCAAACTACTTGCAGATCGCCAACTTGCAACTCATCAGTTTAAAGTACATGCCGATCATGGAGCAGAATCGCACATGAGTACCGCCGCTATGCAACCGATGAACACACCAAAAAGCAATACTGCTGTCCTACATCCTAAACTCATCATCGGAAATTCGCAAACGGTGGAGCTAACGAGGTCGTTAATCAATATCGGACGTGATGAGACGAATGACATCATGATCGATGATGCTTATATTTCACGGCATCACCTACAACTGCGTAAGCGGTTTGGGGCATATACCTTGTTTGATGTCAATAGTCGTGGTGGAACACATGTCAATAATACTCCTGTGCGCGAGCATCGATTACAAAACGGTGATGTGATTCAAATTGGGCATACCAATATCATCTATACGGATGAAACCAATAGCCAATCCAATGCTGAATCCACACAAACATTAGACCCTGTATAGGATCATATCGTGACGATTGAGACCATCTTATTCATTCTTAGGATAATTGCAGGGCTATCGTTATTGCTTTTTTTGGTCGCATTGTATTGGATTATCTGGCGCGATCTAAAACAAACAGGTGATCAGCTCCAGTCCACACGTACAACCTATGGTTATTTAGTCGCTATGGCACAATTTGATGGCAATTATGCTCAGACTGGCGAAAAATATCCACTCTTACCTCTCACAACCCTCGGACGCTCCGCAACCAACTCCGTCATTGTCAATGATAGTTTTGCTAGTAGTGAACATTCTCGCATTGTATTAAAAGACGGTCAGTGGTGGTTGGAAGATCGCAACAGTCGCAATGGCACACTCCTCAACGAAGAACCAATTCGAGGTCATACCATTTTGACAGATGGTGATGTCATTGGTATTGGGAATTATTTTTATAGGCTAGAATTATCAAAACGGGAGTCATGATGGATTTAGGATTACATGGCGCACGGGTTCTTGTTACTGCCGCAAGTCGTGGACTAGGTGCAGCAACCGCCCGTCAATTTAGCCGCGAGGGAGCAGTTGTTGTCATTTCGAGCCGTAATCTGGCAGCCTTACAAGATACCGCCTCTCAGATTGTCGAAGAAACGGGTAATGCCGTATTCACACAAGCCTGTGATGTCACCGATAATGCACAAATCGAAAAATTAGTCCGTAACGCCGCAAACATGATGGGGGGATTAGATATTATCGTCACCAATGCAGGTGGTCCGCCAGCAGGTAACTTTGATCGATTTGATATGACCGTTTGGCAAGAAGCAACCCAACTCACATTACTAAGTGCAGTCGCGCTGATTAAGTCTGCCCTACCATATCTCAAGCAATCCAACCGTGCCGCTATCTTGACGATTACAAGTTCCAGTGCGAAACAACCTTTTGATAATCTTATACTATCAAGTACGATACGCCCTGCTGTAGTCGGGTTGACGAAATCACTATCCATCGAACTTGGCAAGGATAATATTCGAGTCAACAGCATCTTACCCGGTGTCACTGATACAGAGCGCATTCAAGAATTGACACAAGCCCGCGCCCAACAAAATAATATATCTATCGAAGAGGCTCAGGCAAGTATGACCGCGGATATTCCATTAGGGCGTATGGGAACGCCTGAAGAATTTGCCAATGTCGCCGTCCTGATGTGTTCACCCGCAGGTGGCTATCTTAATGGTGTTGCATTACCTGTTGACGGGGGTTGGATTCGCGCTACATGATGATGAAATTCCAAACATATTTAGAAGATAGGACAACATAATGGAAACAGTCAAGATTGGTGTTATCGGCGGGTCTGGATTATATAATATGCCTGCCATTACGGATGTTGAAACAGTCGAAATAGATACCCCATTTGGCAAACCCAGTGGTAGTATCCGCATCGGTACATTAAGCGGAAAACGGGTTGCCTTTGTACCTCGTCATGGTGAGGGACACGTTTATTCACCTTCGACACTTCCTTATCGTGCCAATATTTATGCCTTAAAAACATTAGGTGTACGCTTCATCGTGGCGGTTAATGCGTCAGGGTCGTTACGTGAAGATTATGCACCGGGACATATCATTACCCCAGATCAAATTGTTGATTACACCATCCATAAGCGTGATCGGTCTTTCTTTGAAGATGGTATTGTCGCGCATGTATCTGTTGCCGACCCGATGAGTGATTATCTACGAGAGTTGATAGCCGTTGCAGTCGAAGCTGTTGGTGGAACAGTTCATCGCACAGGCACCTTCTTAATTGAAGATGGTCCGCGGTTCGCTACCCGTGCTGAAAGTCATATCTTCCGCAATTGGGGATGCGACCTCATCGGTATGACCACCGCCCCAGAAGCCTTCCTTGCCCGTGAAGCTGAAATGGATTATGCGTCGATGGCGCATATCACCGATTATGATAGCTGGCATGAGGAAGAAGAAGTGGTTACATCCAATATGGTGATTCAGACCCTCGGCGAAAATATCAAGGTTGTACAAAAAGCCCTAGCAGTGGTTATCCAAAATATAGATGCTGATAAGGTCATGCCAGCCCATACAACACTCGATACAGCGTTAGCAACATCACGCGACGCGATGGACACTGCTGTGATTGAGAAGTTACGCCCGATTGTTGCCCGTGTTTTGAAACTTGATGCGTAACCGTGGATGATCTGGTGTCGCTCGATTTAATACCTACCCCCAGTTCTCGACGCGAAAAAGTCCTGCTAATCCTCGCAGGTGTCTTTATCTTTGTTGGGATGTTGGCATTATGGCTAACCCGTGAACCTGATATCAGCTATTGGCTAGTATTTGTTACATGGGTAGGATGTGCTGTTGGTGGTACTGTCGTACTCAATCGTTATCTACCCAAACGCGACACCTTGCTGTTTCCATTAGTGATGTTCCTCAGTGGTTGGGGATTGCTACTCATCGAGCGACTTGCCCCATTTTTTGCAGATCGCCAAGCGATATGGCTAATTGTGAGCGTGATAGCCATGCTCCTCACAGCAATTTTTCCATATGTATTACACTGGTTACGCACCTACCGTTATATTCTACTTGCCCTCACATTAATATTGCTTGTCAGTACCATCAGATTTGGTAGTAATCCATCCGGTAATATCTTTGCACCGCGGTTATGGCTGGGGATTGGATCAATTTTTTTCCAACCGTCAGAGCTCATGAAAATCATTATTGTTGCCTTTCTAGCCAGCTATCTAGGTGAACAATCAGCAACCTTACGCACCAAAAGCAATGAATCTTTTGGAGATCATTCACGTTTGGGCGTTTCACCACGGCTTATCGGTCCGACTCTGCTGATGTGGGGATTATCAGTCATTATTCTTGTCTGGCAACGTGACCTCGGTACAGCCATGCTATTTTTTATCGTATTTATCTTGCTACTCTATGTTAGCAGTGGTGATATTCGTATCATGATCGGTGGGGTTGGACTAGTCATCATCGCGGCATTCATCGCCTATCAACTATTTGCAGTTGTTCAGCTTCGCATTGATATTTGGCTCAATCCGTGGGCAGAAGCAGATGGACGTGCTTATCAAATTGTACAAAGTTTACTAGCATTTGGTTCAGGTGGCATCTTTGGGACAGGTATTGGTCAAGGCTTCCCTGATTATATCCCTGTTGTGCATTCAGATTTTGTATTTTCGGCATTAGCAGAAGAATGGGGTTTGTTAGGTGTCATCACCGTATTAGGCTGTTTTGCAGTCTTAGTGATGCGCGGGTTACGCATTAGTATGATCCATGCAGGTCGTCCATTTTATACATTATTGGCTGTCGGCTTAACAATGATGTTAGCCGTACAATCGTTGCTGATTATGGGAGGTGTCCTCAAGGTCTTGCCCTTAACTGGCGTAACACTACCCTTTATGAGTTATGGTGGTAGTTCGCTACTCGTCAGCTTTATTATGTTGGGCTTACTACTCCGTTTATCATCAGAGGCACGTTAAATGCAGTTCGCGCGCGAAGTTAGACGTATCTTATCCCTGACCTTAATCGCATTTACAGTCATAGGGATTACATCTGCATATTGGTCAATCATCGGATCCAATACGATTACGCTACGGGATGATAATCCGCGTATTATCGAGGACACGCTACGGATTCGGCGCGGTAGCATCTATGACCGTGAAGATCGCTTGCTTGCCCAAACTGTCAAGGATAATAACATCGTATCACGTAAGTATCTACACGAATCAACCTATAGCACGCTGGGATACTATAGCCTGCGTTATGGTGAAAGTGGTGTAGAGTCAGCATTTGATGATGATCTTAATGGTGCAATAGAAATCAACACTCTCGAACAATATTTTACGCGTGAAATCCTTCACGTTGCCCCTATAGGTTCAGATATTCAATTAACGCTCGACTTAGATATACAAGATACACTTGTCAATGCAATGGCAGGTTATCGTGGTGCAGGAATCGTTCTGAATGCACATACAGGTGATATTCTGGCAATGGCAAGTCTTCCGACCTTTAATCCTAACACCTTAGATGATGATTGGGATACCTTAACAGAAGCAGATGGCAATCCATTCTTCAATCGTGCATTACAAGGGCAATATCAACCGGGGGGTGTGATTTATACGTTATGGATGGCAAAAGCCATTCTATCACAATACAATCTGTTACAGCTAACTGCCAACGCAACCGATACCATTGCCGTAGATGAAAATACGCAGGTAGGCTGTGCGATTGAACCTAATCAGAGCAATCTATCCCTTAGCCAAGCCTATTATTTTGGGTGTCCTGTTCCATTTGCAGTCTATAGTCGTACCACGCCTGATCTCGCATATACAGACATTGTAAAGACCTTTGCACTAGATCAACAAATTACACTAGATGGTTTTCCTATACCGGAACCAATCACCCACACAGCAGCAGTAGATATTGACATCACCGTACAAGCATTACGCGATACACTCGGTCAGGGAGATATTACTGTTACACCCTTGCACATTGCTGGCATTGTGTCTGCCATTGCCAATAACGGCAACGCACCAAAACCGACTATCCAACTTAGCATCCGTCCACCAGAAACAACCGATTGGCTATCAACACGGCCATCATTTCCATCCATTCCTATGATGACAACCACGACAGCCCGACAATTACGGGGAATCATGCAGTCCAATTGGCAAACCATCCAACCCAACACCTATACCGAAAATGTAGTCGTCGGAGCAAATGTTACTTTCTCTCTAGCTGGTGATGAAACACAACTTTGGTTAATCGGCTTTGTCCGTAGCGAGCAAGGTGGTCGTGTTGCATTTGTTGTCTTATTGGAAGATACTAAGGATATTCAATCAATCATACCTATTGGACAAAAACTCATCCAAGCTGTAATTGCCGAAAACAATATCCCATAAACCAAATCCGTTTGTCATATAATTCAAGGTTAGATTATGAAACACATTATTATATTTCTTACACTATTGATCTCCACATCATTAGCTTTCACCACTATTGCACAATTCGATTGTCCATCACTGGTAGAATTCGCACTCCAAACAACAGATGAATTTTGTGCAGACACCGGACGAAATCAAGCCTGTTTTGGTCATGTTAATTTAGCAACAGAAGCACAACCCGATGCAGAAGATTTTGAATTCATAGATGTTGGTGATATTGTGGATGTCGCCGAGATTAGTAGTTTACGACTGAGCTCGCTTGACACCTCAGTCGGCGCATGGGGCGTGGTATTAATGCGTCTTCAAGCTAATTTGCCAGATTCTTTACCGGGCCAGAACGTCACATTTATGTTATTTGGTGATACAGAAATCCGTAACAACGCGACATCTGTTGCAGAACAAAACAGCCCCACGCTTGAGGCACAAATTCGCTCATCCATTAATGCGAATGTCCGAGTTGGTCCGAATTCATCTATGGCAATCCTCGCCTCAATCCCCAACGGAACTACCGTTATTATTAACGGGAGGTCTCCTAATGATGAATGGGTTCGCATTATCTTGCCAGATAGCGAAACCGGTCAACTGGGATGGGTTTCTAAGCAACTGATTACAGCATCAGACGATTTGTTGAGTGCCCTCCATGTCGTAAATCCCGGAGAGCCACAATTCGGTCCCATGCAAGCCTTTTATCTCTCGACAGGGATTGGAGAGCCTGATTGCAGTGAAATGCCAGAAAACGGTCTACTGGTACAAACGCCAAAAGGGGTTGGTGAAATCAATCTGCTAGTCAATGAGGTTGAAATTAGCATGGGATCAACGGTGTTTTTATCTGCACCTCGTGATGAAAACACGAACAATGATGAGAGATTCAACGTCAACTCGATGAAGGTCAAAACCATTGAAGGTGCTGCCATTTCTCGACGCGATGGGGAGATAACCGTTGCCCTCGGTGGATCACAATTTGAAGTTATCTATGATGATGACGGTGAAATTGAAGAAATTAGCAAAGCCGAGCGCCTTGAAATCAACGAGATCGACGATCTTCCCTATGATCTTCTTGAACGAGACATCGAATTTGAAGAACCTCTGACAGACGAGGAACTCGATATACTCGATCAATATGAATATATATTTGACCTTGTTGACATAGACGAAACCGATGAGCTACTCCATTATCTCGATGAATCGGGAGATGATGATCTACTCGAATTCTTACAAGATGAGCTCGGTATTGATTACTTCGATAGTGACACAGCAACCTACTTTGAAGATGAGCTAGGTTTTGACATCGAAGGGTTTGATGATGATTACTATGATGACTATAGCGATGGTTATGACGACTATGGTGATGGTTATGACGACTATAGCGACGGTTACAATGACTATGGTGATGATTATGGCGATTATAGCAACAGCTATGACGACTATGGTGATGGTGACGACTATAGCGACGATTACAATGACTATGATGGTGACGACTATAGCGACGATTATGATGACTATGATAGTGGCGATGATGGTGGAGACGACTACGACTAAATTATAATTACACACACTCTATAACTGTTGAAAAGTGTCTTTATCAGGCACTTTTTATTTTGCTATTTGGATCTCTTTGTAGTGAAAAGTCACAAATTCTATACGCTATTATTAGTTAAAGTCTGCTAAAATTCCTTTTGAAAAATTTCTCAACGACAGGCAAAATATGTTCCCATCGTTATTCTCAAAACGAAAAAATAAGATAACATACCCTCATCAATTTTGGTTGTTGTTTTGGGGGTCTTTCTTCACCAAAGTCAGCATCAGCATGATTTGGCCCTTTGTTACCGTTATTATCCGTGAACGTCTGGACATTGCCCTAACCACAGCGGCATTACTCTTAACCATCCAGTCCATAGCCAGTTTATTATCAACATTGGTTGTCAGCAGTATTATGGATAAAGTCGGACGTAAAGTGCCGCTTGTGATTGGGTTATTAGGAAGTGCAATAGCGCTTGTTGGCATGGCAACAGCTAATACATTTGAACAATGGGCGATATTAATGGCATTTTATGGGGTGTTTACACCTGTATTCAACATTGGCGTAAACACAATGGTAGCAGATATTGTCGAACCAGAAAATCGATCTCCTGCTTATGCACTTATCCGCATGATTAGTAATGCAGGTATTGCTATTGGTCCTGTCATAGGAGGTATTCTGGTTACACTGATGTCATTCGATGCCGTCTATTATCTGATCGCCGTTGCGTATGGCATTCTGACAATCTTCGTATTGGTTATGATTACAGAAACCAAGCCTGATGTCATCGAATCTACTGATGATATACCCGTCATCAGCAAAGGTTATGGATATATCCTACGTGATACAGTTTTCATGGGCATATTTGTGATGTTCATGCTGGTGATGTTCGGTAATACGCAGATATTTGTCTTGTTACCTGTTTTCGCCAAAGAAAATTATGGATTGGTCGAAAGCCAGTATAGTTTATTGCTGACGATCAACGCAACAATGGTAGTTTTGTTTCAATATGCCATTACAAAATTCACGGATCGTTATAATCCATTGCCTGTGATGGCTTTTGCCGCCCTTTTATATGCGATTGGATTAGGCTCGGTAGCAGTGGGTTATAACTTACCGACATTTGCAGTCAGCATGGTGATTGTTACACTGGGTGAATTGATGTTGATGCCGACTGCGCTTACATTTATTGCGAATAATTCTCCAACAGAATTACGCGCGCGATATATGGGTATCTTTGGCTTAGGATGGCCGCTGTCATCAGGTATCGGCCCTGTAATTGGTGGAGTCTTGAATGATAATTTTTCGCCTGTCGCGATGTGGATTGGGGCAAGTAGTATGGCATTAATTGGGGCGGTGGGTTTTGTCGTAATTATGATCTATCGTCGCCGTGATAAAGTCAAACGGATGCCAATTCCATCAGTCGGTTAAGTCTCACAAAACTCATTAAAACAGGATGTTGTATGTGTACATCCTGTTTTAATGAAGATTTTAAATTAGCCAATCGCAGATATACCCCGATTTACTAGCTCTTGACTAAATGCCGAAATATCACCGCTTTTCACAGCATTAAATTGATTAATTTGCTCCTGAATCAATCCCGACAGCTTATCATATACCGCATAAGATTGGTCAGTCGGCGGGAATTCTCCTAAGCCCACCACAGACGGCAAAGCAACTAAACGACGCACTAAATCAGTCCCTTGATTTAAGCGTCCTGCCCAACCTTCACGTAAATCTGGAATGAGCAATTTCTTCTCAATAGCGAGAATGCCCTCTTTGATAGCTGTTGCGCGCTGTGCGAGATCAGCTGTATCCTCGGATTTAGCCAATCGTTCCGTAAGACTATCCAACTGACCGCGATAGTGACGCATCAAATTGATTGTTTCCGTCGCCTCAGAATATGTATCATAAATCTGGACTAGCAAATCAAATTGCTTTTGTAAGTCTTCATCAGATGCCGTAGAATTTGCATCTTTGATCAATGTTAGCGGTTGTGTCATTGCCTCACCGTTAACAGTTAAAGTAACTTGATAGTCACCGGGGATCACTGTTGCCCCTGCCATCCGCTCAAATTGCACATCTTTGCCGTTCAAAGCAGGCGATGTCGGTAGGCGCATATCCCATATAAAGCGATTCCAACCTACGTTTGCGGTCAAATATGTAACTGACTTATCAGCTTTTTCTTTTAAGGCTTTACGGTCAGCATCATCCATACTGGTAAACTCGCGTAAAGCATTACCGTCAGCATCAGCAAATGTCAGCTTAATCTTATCAGTAGGTACATCCTTGAGATAATAGGTTACAACAACACCATTCGGTGGATTTTCACCCGAATCGATAAATTTCCGCTCCACAACATTCTCTGGTGTGATATTAAAGGTATACGGCGCAACTGTCCCCATTGCAGTCATATATGTTTTACCCGGTTGGTCGCTCAAACGTCGTTTATCAATACTATCGAGAATACGTTGTGTTACGCTCGGTTGAAGCAAATATACCGATTTTTCTGCGATGTCATCATTCAATTGATGCAAAGTCGTCAAACCATCCAATATCCAGAATGACCGTCCATGCGTTGCCGCGATGAGATCGTTATCTTTGATAATCAGATCATGGATCGGTGTCACGGGTAAATTTAATTGGAAAGGTCGCCAATTTGCGCCATCGTCAAATGAGATATATACACCTGTTTCTGTGCCTACATACAGTAAACCCTCGCGTTGTGGATCACAGCGAATCACACGGGTAAAATCATGATCAGGGATGCCGTTATTGATGCGCGTCCATGTCTTGCCATAATCAGAAGTTTTATACAAATAAGGCGCGTAATCATCTAATTTATAGCGCGTCGTTGCCATGTAACAGGTGGCAGGATCGTGGGGTGATGGCTCAAGTATGCTGACCATCGACCATTCCGGTAATTCTGCTGGTGTGATATTTGCCCAATTTTGACCACCATCTTTTGAGATGTGAACCAAACCATCATCTGAACCCGCCCATAATACCCCAGCTTCGTGAGGCGATTCAGCAAAGGCAAATACTGTCGCATACATCTCTGCCCCAACAGCGTCGCGGTTGATTGGTCCACCTGTGATTTGCAAAGTATCAGGATCAGCACGCGTTAAATCAGGACTAATAGGTTCCCAACTTTGTCCCTCATTGGTAGATTTAAAGACGATGTTACCCGCCACATATAGGGTATTTTTATCATGTGGCGAAAATAAGATCGGATATGTCCATGCAAAGCGATATTCAGAATCAAGTGCCGCTTCTCCAGACACCAATTCAGGCCATGTCGTGACTAATCTCAATTGCTTCGTTCGATGGTCATAGCGTTGCAGTGAATTCCCACCCCCCGGTGAACTGCCGATTGCACCAACAAAAATCACATCATCATCGTCAGGTTTTACTGCCAAATAACCACTTTCACCCGTTGCGGCAATATACCCATCCATCCACTGGATTGATGATTTCTTCGTGGCACTTGGCACAGCTACACTACTATTGTCTTGTTGTGTGCCATAAACAAAATAGGGTGTGCGGTTGTCAGTTGTCGCATGATAAAATTGTGCTGTCGGTTGGTTATATGTTGTTGACCATGAATCCCCACTATTCAAAGAGACACATGCACCACCATCATTACCCTGCACCATACGTTTTGTATTATTGGGGTCAATCCATAAATCATGATTATCCCCATGTGGTGTAGAGATTTGGGTATAAGTTCGTCCGCCATCTATCGACTTCCACAAATTCAAATTATTGACATAAACAGTATCAGCATCTTGTGGATCAGCCGTGACGTGCATGTAATACCATGCGCGCGAGATAATATCATTATTGCGTGCCACAAATTCCCATGTATCACCATAGTCATCCGAGCGATACATCCCACCTTCTTGATGCTCGATCAATGCCCATACACGCCCTGATTGGGCAGGAGATGCTGCAATGCCCATTTTACCGAGAATTCCTTCAGGTAGACCTTTGTTTGTCGAGATATTGTGCCATGTATCACCCCCATCTGTTGACCGCCAGATACCACAATCTTCGCCACCACTACTGATCTGATGGAAATTACGATAGGCTTCCCACATTGTTGCGTACAGAATACGAGGATTCGTTTGGTCAATGGTGATATCAATTGCACCTGCCTTATCACTGACAAACAAAACTTGTTCCCAGTTTTCTCCACCATCCACCGACTTAAATACACCACGTTGTTGATTCTTACCAAAAGCATGACCCAATGCCGCCACAAATACGGTATCAGGATCATTCGGATGAATTCTTATCTTGCCGATATGACGGGTATCTTCCAGTCCCATGTGAGACCATGACCGTCCAGCATCGGTTGATTTATAGACCCCATCACCGTGTGACACATCAATCCGAATCGTTGCCTCACCCATACCTGCATAAATCACATTAGGGTCAACTTCCGATACCGCTAATGCACCTACCGACCCTGTTTTAAAGAATCCATCGGAGACACATTCCCAATATTGTCCAGCATCAACAGTTTTCCATACACCACCTGCACATGCCCCAAAATAAAATGTTCCTATATCGCTGACATCACCAGCAACCGTAAGGACACGCCCTGCTCGGAAAGGTCCTATACATCGCCAACGCGCCACACCTTCTAAATTTAGATTCATCACAAATCAGTCCTTGATAAATATTTTCCATCGTTCACTATTGTAACGCGAATGAGGAGAAGATCGCCAAAATTGCATTACTGCTAAGCATTCATGAAAACCACAAGTTATTCAACTAGAACGACTATAACCTATGATGAAATATTATCTCCAAAAAATGAAACTGTTGAATGACTGTTATTACTTCAAAAAAAGTTATGATATATTTAATCAAGTTCTAGTAACTTTGATTGTAATTATCGTAACCAGATATTAGAGTCATCAGAATGAGTTTACTTAATATTCATTTGACTAAGACATAATTAAAGAGGCGTGAATGGTATCAACATCAGAAAATACAGAGCAACTATCACGACGTTTGCGCCAACTCAATAATGTCAGCATAGAATTGACCAAAGCTTCTTCCTCGGTCGAATTATTTCGTCTAGCAGT
>Ga0070728_10003977_pt1 | contig 15788 bp, 16 predicted proteins | sample tdDd471_FD_66723 | JGI IMG/M metagenome (GOLD analysis project Ga0070728, IMG submission 66723) | Marine sediment microbial communities from the Atlantic coast under amendment with organic carbon and nitrate - tdDd47.1 | ecosystem: Environmental > Aquatic > Marine > Coastal > Sediment | place...
AGTTATAAGTTGACCAAAGATTTAAATTTGCGTTTTTTGCCCGGCATAAGTTTTGGACAACGTAATATGAGCTACATCAAGTATGATAAGGATGGTAAATTTATCAAGCGTGAAGAACCTTTTAAGATTAAATCAACTTTTCTTGAGTTTCCTTTGCTGTTGAAATACAACGCTTTTCGAATGCATAATGCGAAACCTTATTTGGTAGGAGGATTTAATACTCGTTATGATTTAGCTAAAAACAAACAGGATAAGTTGCTTCTAACTTCTTTGGATGGCTACCTTGAATTTGGTGCCGGTTTCGACTTTTATCTGACTTACTTTCGATTATCTGTTGAGGCAAAGGCTTCTATAGGATTGACTAATGTATTGAACTCTAAAGGTACAGGTGAGCCCGTAGATATGGACTATACTAATGCTTTAGATGCGCTGCGTTCGCGAATATTCTGCCTGACCTTCTATTTTGAATAAATTCAATTACTTTTGCGTTCGAATTGGTCGTTAAAATAATATTTTGACGAGATAACGATATTTGACGAAAGATGAAACGCGAAATTGTACTACGACTTACTCCTAAAGAAGCTTCTGACGAAAAGTTTTTTAAGCCTTTGGTGGCTAAAAAAATGAAGGTAGCGCCAGAAAATATTACGGCCATACGGGTTGTTAAACGTTCAATTGATGCGCGAAAGAAAATAATTGTTGTCCAGTTACATATTGAAGCATGGGCAAATGTATTGCCACCCAAATCTTCAAAAACTGTTTTTGAGTATCCTGATGTATCCAATGCACCATCTGTCATAATTGTTGGAGCTGGGCCTGGGGGGTATTTTGCAGCCTTACGTCTTATAGAGTTAGGCCTTAAACCAATTATTCTTGAGCGCGGAAAAGGTGTGAATGAGCGAAAGAAAGATTTAGCTCTAATAAATAGGAACGAAAATATTAATGAAGAATCTAATTACGCTTTTGGTGAAGGAGGTGCAGGTACTTTTTCAGATGGTAAACTGTATACAAGAAGTACTAAACGTGGTGATTTTAAAAAAGTATTAGAAGTTTTTCATTTTCATGGTGCTAGTGAGGAAATATTTATTGATGCTCATCCACATATAGGTACCGATAAACTCCCTGAGGTGATAAAAAGAATGCGCCTGTCTGTGGAGAACTCAGGAGGAGAAGTGCATTTCAACACAAAAGTTACAAACTTGATTATTGAAGGTCAGAAAGTAGTTGGTGTTGAAACAGAATCAGCGGATAAGATCTTGGGGCAATCGGTTATTTTAGCTACTGGGCACTCAGCTAGAGATATTTATTATATGCTGGATGCTAATAAGGTTGCCTTGGAAGCCAAAACTTGGGCAATGGGTGTTAGAGTTGAGCATCCACAGGAGCTAATTGATCAAATACAGTATCATTCTCTAAAGGGTAGAGGAGAGTATTTGCCAGCTGCTACTTATAGTTTGTCTTGTCAAATTGAAGAACGTGGTGTTTATTCATTTTGTATGTGTCCTGGTGGCTTTATTGTACCTGCAATGACGCATGCAGATGAAATGGTGGTTAATGGTATGTCGCCATCTAAACGTAATTCTCCTTGGGCTAATTCTGGGATGGTTGTTGAGATTCGCCCTGAAGATATCGGCGAATTTCAGAATAAAGGCGTTCTTGGAGGTCTTGAGTATCAAAAGGAATTGGAGCGCCTGGCATTTGTTAATGGTGGGCGAGGTGTAGTAGCACCAGCACAATCCTTAGCTGATTTTGTTGACGGTAAGCTCTCATTTGAATTGCCCGATTGTTCTTACGTACCTGGTTTAGTAGCTTCGCCTTTGCATTTTTGGATGCCCGAAAATATTGGACAAAGATTGAGGAAGGGTTTCGAATATTTTGATAAGCGAGCTCGTGGTTTTGTAACCAATGAAGCACTTGTAGTTGGAGTTGAAAGTCGTACTTCGTCACCGGTAAGAATTCCAAGAGACCGAACAACTCTCCAACATGTTCAAATCGAAGGTTTGTATCCATGTGGAGAAGGTGCAGGATATGCCGGTGGTATTGCTTCCTCAGCCATAGATGGAGAGCGTTGTGGTGAGAAAGCGTTTGAGTTTATTACAGGAAAAACTATGGAAGAGCAAAAGTAGTTATGCTTTAGGTCTTCTGAATTCGGCGCAGATAATTGCTGTTGCAACTGAAACATTTAACGATTCAGAACTTGGTATTCCCGTTGGATAAGATGGGATGAGTAATTTGTGTGTAACGTATTTTTCTACCTCAGTACTTATTCCTTTTCCTTCATTCCCCATAATTATTAAGCCATTTTCAGAAATGCGTTGTTCATAAACGTTGGAGCCATCTAAAAAGGTGCCGTATATTGGTAGCTGTAAAGTTGAGTATTCATTTAGGAATTGTTCTGTATTCTCATAACTTACATTTACTCGACAAATAGCGCCCATGGTAGATTGTATGGTTTTAGAGTTATATACATCGGCACAACCAGAGGTGCAAATAATATTATTAATCCCAAACCAGTCCGCTAAGCGAATAATTGTTCCTAAGTTACCCGGATCTTGAATGTCATCTAAAAAAAGGCAGAGTTGGTTTTTTAGCGATTCTATTCTAAGCGCCTTCTTTTTTTGTTTGAATACTCCAATTACTCTTGGTGGACTTTTTAGTCCGGATACTTTTTTGATTTCTTCAGGAGTGCAGATAATGGTTTCAGTATCGACTGAGAGTAATTGGTGATTTTCACTTAGCCATTCATCTGTGCATATAATAAATTCAGTATAAGAATTGGAGTTTAATAAGTCTTCAATCATTTTATCTCCTTCGGCAATAAACACCTCATGTTGATCGCGTATCTTTTTTCTATTGAGCGATAAAATAAACTTTTGCTTGTTTTTACTTAGCATATTTATTGCTTTAAGTCAAAATTATTGAAACGTATTTATTATTGCTTACAAAGTTATATCTTATCAGGCGAATTAAATATCTTTATGCCAATTTTACCACCAATAGTTTTTTCGCAAAGGGGATTTCGTTAAATGTTGAATAAGTACGTCATATTAGTAAGTTGTGTAGTTTTAATTGTATCGTTTGGTTGTCGTTCAACAAAATACGTTCCTGATGATGCATACTTACTTAATAAAGTTGAAATTGAAAATGAGGCGAAAGATATCTCAAAAGAAGAGTTGAATTATTATATTCGTCAGAAGGAAAATATTAAAATACTCGGATTTTGGCGATTTCACCTTGGCTTATATAATATGTCAGGTAAAGATGAGTCAAAAGGATTTAATAAATGGCTGCGGCGCATAGGAGAAGAACCTGCCTTGTATGACGATCTTCTAAAACAGAAATCTAATGAGCAACTGGGAATTTTCCTTAATAACAAGGGGTATTTTAACGCTGAGGTCAAGGATACTGTTATATACTCATCGAAGAAAAAGAAAGCAAAAGTTCGTTATACGATTAAATCTGGCGAACGCTATAGCTTGAATAAGCTAAGTTATCGTGTGGAAGATAACACGATAAAACCTCATATTTATACCGATACGATTAATACCTTACTTAAAGAAGGTGTGCCTTTTGATGCCGATCTGCATGATGATGAGCGAAAAAGAATAACCCGTAAAATGCGTAATGAAGGTTACTACGGGTTTCGGAAAGAATACCTTTATTTTGTGGCAGATAGTTCCATTGGGAATTACCAGGTGAATGATTCGTTAATCGTTATTAAAGATAGAATTCAGGTTGCAGGTAAGCAAGATTCTCTAATTAATCATTTGAAGTACAAAATAAAAGATGTGTACTTCCTCGTTGGATTTGATCCTCAAAAGGCCTTAAGAAATGAGAGCGATTACACTAGTCGATTTGATACGATAAAATATGAGGAGTATAATATTGTATATGGTGATAATTTAAGTTTTAGAGCCGATGTTCTGATTAACTCCAATTATATAATTCCAGGTCAATATTATAACTTAGAATCAGTAGAAAAGACGCAATCTCTGCTCTCTGATTTACAGTTATTTCGCTTTGTAAACATTCGATTTAAACCGCTAGAAGGACATGTTGATAAAGATGGGAATGGTCTTTTAGAATGTTATATTCAGTTGTCTTCATCAAAAGTTCAGAGTTATACTTTTGAAATCGAAGGCACCAACTCATCTGGTAACTTGGGAGCAGCCGGAAGCGTGGGGTACAAACATAAAAATTTTCTTCGGGGAGGTGAGGTGTTTGATATGCGCTTCAGAACGGCAGGCGAAAGTCAGGTGATGCGCGATAATAAAAGCAATTTCCATACCCTTGAAGTCGGGGGTGATGCCAGTTTGTCAATCCCGAAATTTATGATCCCTTTCAAGGTCGAGAATTTTAGAAAAAGGTACAATCCACGAACTAATTTTTCACTCGCTTATAATTATCAGCGTCGACCTGATTATACAAGAACAATTGCAAGTGCTCGATTAGGTTATAATTGGAAATCTTCACCATTAGTAACGCATTATTTGGCTCCTATTGATTTAAGTGTTGTTAATGTACCAGTTATCGATCCTAACTTCGCTGATCTTATTGAAAATACATTTTTGAAATACAGTTATGAGGATCACTTTATTAGCAGTACCTCGTATACATTTATTTATAGTGAACAGTCAATTGCAGGAAATAAGAATTATCGATATTTTCAAGCTAATTTGCAGTCGGCAGGTAATATTATTGATGGAATAAGCACCCTTATTAATAGTGGAAGTGATAAAGACTATAATGAAGTTTTTGGAATTCGATATGCGCAATATGTAAAAGCTGATATCGATTGGAGATATCATATTAATGTAAATAAAATTAACTCGTTTGCCTACCGTATATTTATGGGGGCAGGTTATCCTTATGGTAACCTTAATGTACTTCCATTTGAGAAACGCTATTTTTCAGGTGGAGCAAATAGTATTCGAGCATGGCCCGTTAGAGGATTAGGGCCTGGATCATATGTTGAAAAAACTTTGGATTATTATAACCAGACAGCAGATATTAAACTTGAAGCTAATGCAGAGTACAGGTTTAAGTTATTTTGGTTGTTAGAAGGTGCATTTTTTATTGATGCAGGTAATATATGGACTATCCGCCCCTCTGGTAATTTAGAAATTGATGAAGCAGGCCTCTTTAAGTTTGATAAGTTTTATAAGCAAATTGCGGTAGGGGTTGGTGCTGGTACTCGATTAGATTTTAATTATTTTGTTTTCCGTTTAGATATGGGAGTAAAAGCACGTGATCCATCTTTAGCACCGGGTGAGCGTTGGGTGCTTGGTACAAAGCCAATTAAATGGAAGGATATGACTTTTAATTTTGCTATTGGTTATCCATTCTAACTTCTTAGTGAAGGAAGTTGTAAATAATCGTTAAACTTCTCTTAAGAACGCAAAAAAGTATACCTTCAAAAACAGTTATAAGGGTATATATTTAGCCTCTATAAATTATTTATTTCTTATTTTAAAGTGTTCATATCGTCTGAAAAACAATTATCTATAGCATCTGTGTTTAGTGATTTATGTCAGGTTTTAATATTTGGATTGATGCTAAATGTAAGTAGTAGGACTTGAGTTGCTAAAAAAATGTAATTATTTTCCGATGTTTTTCACTAATTTCGTAGTGTTTTTTTAAGCAAATTATTATTTCGAACTATAAATAAAAAGCTATGAAGCGAGTATTAGATGTTGTAAAACCTGGTGTTGTTACTGGTGACGATTTAGGAAAATTATTAGCGGTAGCCAAAGAAGAGGGATTTGCAATGCCTGCTGTAAATGTTGTTGGAACGGATTCTATCAATGGTATTTTAGAAGCTGCTAAAGATGTAAATTCACCTGTGATGGTTCAGTTATCAAATGGTGGTGCTGCATTTTATGCAGGTAAAGGATTGAAATTAGATGGTCAGCAAGCTCAGATTTTAGGTGCTGTATCTGCTGCTAAGCATGTGCATACTTTAGCTGAAGCATATGGAGTGCCGGTAGTACTTCATACAGATCATGCTGCAAAAAAATTATTGCCTTGGATCGACGGTTTGTTAGAAGCTAGTGAAAAGCAATTTGCTGAAACAGGAAAACCTTTGTTCAGTTCTCATATGCTTGATCTTTCTGAAGAGCCATTAGAAGAAAATATTGCAATCTGTAAAGAGTATCTTGTGCGCATGAGTAAAATGGGTATGACTTTAGAGATTGAACTAGGGATTACAGGTGGTGAGGAAGATGGTGTAGATAACTCAGATGTTGACAACTCGCTATTGTATACTCAGCCAGAAGAAGTAAGTTATGCATATGAGCAATTACTAGAAGTTTCTCCTAACTTCACTATTGCTGCTTCATTTGGTAATGTTCATGGTGTTTATAAGCCAGGTAATGTGGTATTGAAGCCATCAATTCTAGATGCATCGCAGAAGTATATTCAAGAAAAGCATAACACTACTGAGAAGCCTGTTAATTTTGTATTCCACGGAGGATCAGGTTCTTCTTTAGAAGAAATTCGCGAGGCCATTGGTTATGGTGTTATTAAAATGAATATTGATACTGACACACAGTGGGCTACTTGGGATGGTATTAGAGCTTTTGAAGCTAAAAATCGTGAATACTTACAAGGTCAGATTGGTAACCCAGAGGGGGATGACAAGCCAAACAAGAAGTTTTATGATCCTCGTGTTTGGTTACGTGCTGGTCAGGTTACTTTGGTTGATCGCTTAAAAGTAGCTTTCGAAGATCTTAATTGTATCGATCGTCTATAGTAATATAAATATTATAAAATAAGAGGCACGTGTTCTATACATTGTGCCTCTTTTTTTTTATTTTGGCTGAACACAAATCCAACAAATATGACGGGTCCTAGTAAAAGAGATGGTTTTTCAAGTAAGTTTGGCGTTATAGCGGCAGCTGCCGGTTCAGCTGTTGGTTTGGGTAATATATGGCGGTTTCCATATGTTGCCGGGGAGAATGGAGGTGGGGCTTTTCTTTTAGTCTATCTTTTATTTATTCTTTCTATAGGATTACCCGTAATGCTATCCGAACTATTGATTGGTCGTCGTGCGCAAAAGAATGTGTTTGGTGCCTTTCGTAGCTTAGCTCCTAATAAGCCTATATTTATGGCCGTTGGTATAATGGGGGTAGGCGCTGCTTTTATGATACTATCCTTTTATGCCGTTGTTGCTGGATGGACATTGGAGTATACCTATCTGGCTTTTGGTAATAGTCTTTCAGGTATGTCTGCAATAGAATTAAGTGAATTTTTTAAAGATTTTTCTGGTTCAACAAAAGGCCCTATCGTTTGGATGACTGTATTTATGATTCTAACAGCGGGTATTGTAATTGGAGGTGTTAAAAATGGTATTGAGAAATATACCAAAGTACTGATGCCTCTTCTTTTGGTTATAATTATTATACTCTGTGTAAAATCAATCTCACTAGGAGGAGCAGAGGCTGGTTTAGCGTTCCTTTTTAATCCTGATTTTTCAAAAGTAACTGGTTCTGTAATATTGGAGGCTTTGGGTCAAGCATTCTTTTCGTTAAGTATTGGAATGGGCGTGATTGCTACTTATGGTTCATATATTCAAAAGAAAGAGAACTTATTGTATACAGCTGTTTCAGTTTCTTTTGCAGATACCATAATTGCTGTCTTAGCAGGAGTAGCTATCTTTCCTGCTGTATTTGCCTTTGGTATTGACCCAAGTTCTGGTCCGGGTTTAGTATTCGAAACACTTCCTAATGTATTTAACCACATGAAAGGGGGGTATCTGTTTTCAGTTGCATTCTTTATATTACTCGTCATTGCAGCTCTAACATCTTCAGTGTCTTTGCTTGAGGTGGTTGTTGCCTATTTTACTGAAGAACTTAAATTAAAGCGTAAAAGTGCTACGCTCATTGCTGCAGCAAGTATCACATGTTTGGGTGTATTGTGCGTTGTATCCGACAAGGCATTTAAACTGTTTGATTGGACATCATCTAATATATTGTTGCCATTAGGAGGTATCTTAATTGCTGTTTTTGTTGGCTGGATACTTCAAAAAACAGATGTGAAAGATGAATTGGAAGCTCACGGTGGCAAGGCTTATTTTGTCAATGTATTAATACTAGTCTTAAAGTTTGTAGCTCCATTAGCCATTGGTGCAGTCTTCTTAAAAGGATTAGGTTTGCTTTAATTTTCTATTAACAATACGTAATGTGGCGAGATTTTTTCACTTTATCAAAGCGAGAACAATTGGCATTCATGGTCATGTTTATTGGGCTGTTGTTGCTAATTTCTTTTTACTTTGTTGACTTTAAAGCAGATGATGTAGAAATCGACTTAGAATTACAAGCGTGGATTGATACTGTCGAATCTGTAGTTGAAGAGAGTCCCAAAGCTATGACTTATGAGCTTTTTCCTTTTGACCCGAATACGGTTAAGGTTAAAGATATGGAACGATTAGGTTTGTCTAGATCAGTAATAATTAATCTCATAAAGTACCGAGAGGCCGGAGGACAAATACGAAGTGTTCGTAAATTTGGAGAAATTTATGGAATTGATTCGATGCTCCTTTGTCGTTTAAAGCCTTACATTGTTATTAAAGAGAATCAGTCCAATGGTCGGTATGACAAACGCGTTCCCTATACTAAAAAACCTTTCCTTGTTGATCTTAATAAGATAGATTCTTTTACACTTACTAAGTGGGGTGTTGATGATATCATTGTAACGGATATTATAGGTAAGCAGCAAAATTATTATTTCAATGATAGGATTAAGAAAGACTTGTTGCTTTCGAAAGATGGTGATAGTTTACAGAAGACACTTGGTTCATTGTTGATTAAGAAGAATTTGTGGAATGTTAGTAAGGATGTATTTCAAATAGAACTAAACTCGGCCGATACTGCTATGCTTGTTTTGTTAAATGGGATTGGGCCAGTGCTGTCCAAACGTATATTAGCTTATCGAAAAAGTATAGGAGGTTTTTATAATGTGAATCAATTGCAGGAAGTATATGGTGTATCCCCCTTGGTTATTAAAGATAATAAGGATGTACTAAAAATTGATTCAACACTCATTCAACCACTAAATTTGGCAAAAGCAAGTTTGCGTAGGATGAAGGAGCATCCCTACCTTGATTTTTACATGGCTAAATTAATTTATGAAAGTCGAAAGAGAGGTGAACTTCATTCAATTCGTCAATTTTTTTCAGAGGATGCCTTTGTAAATATTGATGAAGCACTGTTTGAAAGATATTTTGTTGTATCGAATTAATTAGTAGGTTTTAAAATAATAAAAAAAGAACCTCTAAAATTTGTTGTACTCACTAAACTTCATTTTCTTTGCACCTGCAAAATTTGAAGGGTGTAGACTATAGATATGCACAAAACATTGAAATTTTGCAAATTAATGATTAATTTTGCGGCCTAAATAAAAAGTAAGCGTTATGATAGTTATACCTATTAAAGAAGGCGAGAACATCGAAAGAGCCTTGAAGAAATTTAAAAGAAAATTTGAAAAAACTGGTGCTATGCGTGAGTTAAGATCACGTCAGGCATTTACTAAGCCTTCTGTTGTTAAAAGAGAACAGGTGAAAAAAGCTATTTACATCGAGCAATTACAGCGCGAGGCGGAATAAATTACCTGCAGAGGGCGTCGGTTTATTGCTTTTTTTGTATATTCGTTTAAAGCATAAAATGACACCCTCTGTTGATGCAATATTTAGATTTATTTTATAAATATCTGGAGTTCGAACGGCGTAATTCCGTTCATACTGTTGTGGCTTACAAAAATGATATCAAACAGTTTTGTGAGTATTTAGAGCAAGAGAGAATAGAACTTTGGAGTGATGTTACTTCGAAAACCATCCGATCTTGGATGGTATTGTTGGTTAATGGGGGGGTGTCGGCTCGTTCTGTGGGCCGAAAAATATCTACTTTAAAAGTATTGTTTCGATTCTTAATGCGCGAAGAGTGTGTGGATGCTAATCCTGCAGAAAGAGTTATTACACCTAAAGTGCCCAAAAGGCTTCCTGTTTTTGTGAAAGAGCAAGAAATGGATTTTTTGCTTGATCAAGATTTATTTGGAGATGATTTTGTTGGATTGAGAGATAAGCTCATCATAACAATGTTTTATCTAACAGGTATTCGCTTGTCTGAACTGGTCGGTTTGTGTGATAATCAGATTGATTTTGCAAATGATGTCATTAAGGTTCAGGGGAAAAGAAATAAGGAGCGAATAGTTCCGATGACAAAAGAACTAAAAGTCGCCATTAATCGTTATATTGAGGAACGGAAAAGAGTGTTTCCAATTGTAGTAGGCTCTATTGTTTTTCTGACAGAGAAGGGGATGCCGGTATATCATAAATTGGTTTATCGCGTGGTTAATAAATATCTTACACAAGTGTCCACCGTTACTAAAAAGAGTCCACACGTTATTCGTCATACATTCGCTACGGCGTTATTAAATAAAGGCGCGGATATTAATGCGATAAAAGAGTTGCTAGGACATGCTAATTTGGCTGCAACAGAAGTTTATACGCATAATTCTTTTGAGAAATTAAATTCTATTTACAAACAGGCTCATCCAAGAGTCTAAAAGATGGAGGAATATATATGAATATTACAATTCAATCTGTACGCTTTACTGCTTCCGAGCAGTTGGAACAATTTATTCAGCAAAAGGTAAATAAATTAGATCAGTTCTTTGATGGTGTCGTGTCGGCGGAGATTATTCTTAAGCTTGATAAGTCGGATTCAACTGAGAATAAGGTAGCTGAAATAAGTTTAAATATTCCAGGTGGTGATTTGTTTGCCAAGAAGCAGACAAAAACATTTGAAGAAGCAGTGGATTTGTCTGTAGATGCTTTACGTAAGCAACTGATTAAATGGAAAGAAAAGGTGCGTGCCAAATAGGTAAAAAAAAGAGTTATTTTTTTGTGGTGTTGAAAATAAATTATACATTTGCACACCGTTTTTAGGATAGTAAAACTATGCTAAAGCACTATAGATAGGCTGATTGACTAAGGTAATCGGCCTATTGAAATGAAATAAAGTCAGTGTTTTTGCTGATAACGATCATTCAAATTATTGTAATAAATTAGTCGGGGAGATACCAAAGCGGCCAACTGGGACGGACTGTAACTCCGTTGTCTTATGACTTCGCAGGTTCGAATCCTGCTCTCCCCACTTTTTTTTAGGATCAAAATCTAATTTTTGCTGACATTGAGATGGAATTTGCTTATCTTTAACGTCCTGCAAAAATTTTGCGGGAGTAGCTCAGTTGATAGAGCATCAGCCTTCCAAGCTGAGGGTCGCGGGTTTGAGCCCCGTCTCCCGCTCTCTATAGAGTGAAAAGATATTGATCCTTTAAGAAAATGAGTTTAAGATTCAATTTATATCTAATTGTCTAATATTTCGAGTTATGGCTAAAGAAACATTTCAAAGGACGAAGCCTCACGTTAATATCGGAACCATTGGTCACGTTGACCACGGTAAAACTACATTAACTGCTGCAATCACAACTGTGTTAGCAGCAAAAGGATTTTGTGAAGTTAAAGACTTTGATCAAATCGACAATGCTCCTGAAGAGAAAGAAAGGGGTATTACTATTAATACTGCTCACGTTGAGTACGAAACTGCAAATCGTCACTATGCACACGTTGACTGTCCAGGTCACGCCGATTATGTGAAGAACATGGTAACTGGTGCTGCTCAGATGGATGGTGCTATCCTTGTTTGTGCTGCTACTGATGGTCCTATGCCTCAGACTCGCGAGCACATCTTGTTAGCGCGTCAGGTAAACGTTCCTCGTATCGTTGTTTTCTTGAACAAAGTTGACATGGTTGATGATGAGGAATTATTAGAGCTTGTTGAAATGGAAGTTCGTGAACTATTAAGCTTTTATGATTTTGATGGTGATAACTCACCTGTAATCATGGGTTCTGCTCTTGGTGGTTTGAATAACGAGCCAGCATGGGTTGACAAGATCATGGAATTAATGGATGCTGTAGATGAGTGGATTCCACTTCCTCCACGTGATATTGAGAAAGATTTCTTAATGCCAGTAGAGGATGTATTCTCTATTACTGGTCGTGGTACTGTAGCAACTGGTCGTATTGAAACTGGAGTAATCAACTCTGGTGAGGAAATGCAACTTATTGGTCTTGGTGCTGAAGGTATGAAGACTGTATGTACTGGTGTTGAAATGTTCCGTAAGATTCTTGATCGCGGAGAAGCTGGTGATAACGTTGGTCTATTATTACGTGGTATCGATAAGAAAGAGATTAAGCGTGGTATGGTATTAGCTAAGCCAGGTTCTATTAAGCCTCATACTAAGTTCAAAGCTGAGATTTATGTATTGAAGAAAGAAGAAGGTGGTCGTCACACTCCTTTCCACAATAGATATCGTCCTCAGTTCTACTTGCGTACTTTAGATGCAACTGGTGAGATTTCTCTACCAGAAGGAACTGAAATGGTAATGCCTGGTGATAACGTAACAATTACTGTTGAGTTAATCTACCCAGTAGCATTGAACCAAGGTCTGCGTTTCGCTATCCGTGAGGGTGGTAGAACAGTAGGTGCTGGACAGGTAACTGAAATTCTTGAGTAATTACTCAATTAAATACTTAACCGGAGACTTACATCTCCGGTTATTTTACGGGTGTAGCTCAGTTGGTAGAGCACTGGTCTCCAAAACCAGGTGTCGGGCGTTCGAGTCGCTCCTCCCGTGCAGGAATTAGCAAATTTCAGCTGAAAAAAGTTTGAAGTTGGCGAACAAATGAAACTGTACTATGAATAAAATAACTGCATATTTCAAGGACGTTCAAAATGAATTGGTTAATAAAACATCATGGCCGACTTGGTCTGAGTTAACTAATAGTGCTATTGTCGTAATGGTTGCATCAGTAATTATTGCAGGTGTCATTTTTGCAATGGATTATACATTTGACAATGGTCTTGAGAAAGTTTACGAAGCCCTTTACAATAACTAAGATAGGACGCTTATATAATGGCAGAAGTCAATAAGAAATGGTATGTTCTTCGCGCAATCGGAGGAAAAGAAAAGAAGGTAAAAGAATACGTAGAGAGCGAGATCGCTGGTTTAAAGTTGACTGATTATGTGAGTCAGGTTTTAATACCTACAGAAAAAGTTTACCAAATTCGTAATGGAAAAAAAGTAAGTAAGGAGAGACCTTATTTGCCAGGTTACGTATTGGTAGAAGCTGCTATGGTTGGAGAGATACCTCATATTCTTCGAAATATTCCTAATGTAATCGGCTTCTTAAATGACAATAACGATACGCCAGTTCCATTACGTCAATCAGAAGTTAACCGTATTTTAGGTAAAGTTGATGAATTGAACGAAACAGATGAGGAATTAAATATCCCTTATTTTGTTGGTGAAACAGTTAAAGTAATTGATGGTCCGTTCAACGGCTTCAATGGTTTAATTGAAGAAGTAAACGAAGAAAAGAAGAAATTAAAAGTAATGGTGAAAATTTTCGGAAGAAAAACACCATTGGAATTGAGTTTTATGCAAGTTGAAAAAGAGTAAATTACTTAGTAGTTAAGGCTTCCATGTGAACTTTATTGTTTGCATCTACAAGTAACAATCTTTTAAACTGATAAACTATATTTATTAATAAATACGAATTGCTACAATGGCTAAAGAAGTAGAAAATTTTATCAAACTTCAGATAAAAGGTGGCGCAGCAAATCCATCACCTCCAGTAGGACCTGCATTAGGTGCTAAGGGAGTGAACATTATGGAATTCTGTAAGCAATTCAATGCCAGAACACAGGAAAAAGCTGGTAAAGTTTTGCCTGTGGTCATCTCGGTGTATAAAGACAAATCTTTTGAATTTGTTATTAAAACACCTCCGGCATCTGTTCAAGTATTGGAAGCAGCTAAGCTTAAGAGTGGTTCTCCGGAGCCTAATCGTAAGAAAGTTGGTTCTGTAACTTGGGAACAGGTTAGAACAATTGCTGAAGATAAGATGGCTGACTTGAATTGTTTTACAATTGAATCTGCAATGAGGATGATTGCGGGTACCGCCCGAAGTATGGGAGTAACCGTTTCAGGTGAATTCCCTGGTAGTAACTAATTAATACCTTTTTGCGAAAATGACAAAACTAACAAAAAATACAAAGTTAGCGTTAGAAAAAATCGACGCCTCAAAACAGTACAACATTGAGGAAGCAGCAAAATTGGTAAAGGAAGTAACCACTACCAAATTTGACGCCTCTGTTGACGTTGATGTTCGCTTGGGTGTTGATCCACGTAAAGCGAACCAAATGGTTAGAGGTGTTGTAACTTTGCCTCATGGAACTGGAAAGGAAACACGGGTTTTAGTAATGTGTACTCCTGATAAAGAAGAAGTGGCAAAAGCAGCAGGCGCTGATTATGTTGGACTAGACGAATACATTGATAAAATCAAAGGTGGTTGGACCGATGTAGACGTGATCATAACTATGCCTAGTGTAATGGCTAAAGTAGGTGCTTTAGGGCGAATTTTAGGTCCTCGTGGCTTAATGCCAAACCCTAAAAGTGGTACTGTAACCATGGATATTGCTAAAGCAGTTAACGAAGTTAAAGCGGGTAAGATCGACTTTAAAGTTGACCGTTACGGTATTGTTCACACATCTATAGGTAAAGTTTCATTTACTGAAGACAAAATTGTTGATAACGTAAGAGAATTTATTGGCACAATTATGAAGCTTAAGCCTTCTGCCGCTAAAGGAATATACGTAAAGAGTATTAGTCTTTCAAGTACCATGAGTCCGGGAATTCGCATTGAACCTAAATCGGTTGATGCATAATTTTAATCTTTAAAAAGAAGGAATCATGAGAAAAGAAGATAAAGGCACAATTATCAACGATATAGTTTCAAGCATTAACGAGTACAGTCATTTTTATGTGACTGAGGCTGGTGGCTTGAATGCTGAAGTAAGTAGTAACTTACGTCGCGAGTGTTTTAAGCAAGAAGTTAAGATGGTGATGGTTAAAAACACGATCTTACGCAAAGCCTTAGAACAAATAGAAGGTGATTTCGAAGATATTTATGATACATTAAAAGGAACAACTGCTGTATTATTTTCTAATACAGGTAACGTTCCTGCTAAATTGATTAAGGAGTTCTCTAAAGTAAATAAGAGACCAACTCTAAAAGGTGCATATGTAGAAGAGTCAATTTACATTGGTGCTGATCAATTAGAAACACTTTGTAACATTAAGTCTAAAGAAGAACTTATTGGCGATGTAATTGGATTGCTGCAATCACCAATGAAGAATGTTGTATCTGCTTTACAATCAGGCGGAACTACAATTCACGGATTATTGCAGACAATTGGAGAAAAAGAATAAAAAAAAGTACAAATAATATTTTAATTAAAGAGAAATGGCTGATATCAAAAAGCTTGCAGAAGAGTTAGTAAATTTAACAGTTAAAGATGTTAACGAACTTGCTGGAGTATTAAAAGAAGAGTATGGTATCGAACCTGCTGCTGCTGCTGTTGCTGTTGCTGGACCTGCTGCTGGCGGAGAAGCTGATGCTGCTGAGCAAACTGAGTTTGATGTAATTTTAAAGGCTGCTGGTGGTTCTAAACTAGCTATCGTTAAGTTAGTAAAAGAAATGACTGGCGTTGGTCTTAAAGAAGCTAAAGAATTAGTTGACAAAGCTCCTACTGCATTGAAGGAGAAAATTACTAAGGAAGAAGCTGAAGCATTAAAATCTCAATTAGAAGAAGCGGGAGCAGAAGTTGAACTTAAGTAATTTCAGTCCTATATAAGGATTTCCGGTTTAGGAATCAGTGCAAGCTGACTCC
>Ga0070728_10003978_pt1 | contig 15787 bp, 8 predicted proteins | sample tdDd471_FD_66723 | JGI IMG/M metagenome (GOLD analysis project Ga0070728, IMG submission 66723) | Marine sediment microbial communities from the Atlantic coast under amendment with organic carbon and nitrate - tdDd47.1 | ecosystem: Environmental > Aquatic > Marine > Coastal > Sediment | place...
GAGAAGCGGGCCCCGGTGCAGGCGCTGGCGTTGATCGAGATCGTCGATCCGGACACCGCGATGCCGCTGCCCGCCCCCAACGCCGTGATGCCGCGCTGGTCGACGCCGCAGCGCCACTCGGACCCGTCCCATCGCGAGAACTCGGACGCCCCACAGGCCGGGGCCGCGATGCGCAGGCCGTCCGGGCCGAGCACGATGCCCGCGTCGGTCTCGATCGATGTGATGCCCTCCCGGTCCGTCGCGCAGGCCCACGCCGAGCCCGTCCAGTACGAGAACTGGTTGGCGGCGCACGTCGGCGCGTCGATCCCGACCTCGCCGGCGGCGATCTCGATGCCGTCGCCTGCCGTCACGGTGGTCGAGTCCGCCACGCAGCCGAAGGCCGAGCCCGTCCAGGTGAGGTACTGCCCGGCCGCGCAGGTCGACGCCGCGACCGACACGCGGTTGCCCACGACGCCGATGCCCGAGCCCGCCACGAGCGAGGTGATGCCGGTCGCGTCCGTGCGGCAGACCCAGCCCCCCGGCGTCCACGCCGAGTACTGGTTCGCCGCGCAGGGCACGGCGTCGATCGCGATCGTGCCGCCGGTGACCGAGACGCCCGCGCCCCCGACGAGACCGTCGGACGCGGCGGCGTCACAGACCCACGCTGCGCCGGACCAGACCCACGCGTCGCCGGCTTCGCAGCCGACGGTGCTGAGGCCGATCTCGCCCGTGCCGATCGACAGGATGAGCGGCGGCGCTGCGGTGTACGTCGTGTCGTCGTCGCCGTCGGCGAGGCTCGCCGGCACCCCGGAGATCCCCGCCCACGGCACGCCGCCCGCGCGACGCGCCCACGCCGCGTACGGCACGGTCATCAGCCCCATGCGCGGCGAGAGCGTCTCGCCAGCAACGGTGACCTCGAGGTAGACCATCGGGCCGTCCTCGAAGCGCGACAGATCGAGCGCCCCGACCGAGCCGAGGTGGGCCACGAAGTGACCGTCGTCGACCGAGAGCGGCTCGTGCAGCTCGTCGAACCAGGCCACACCGCCGGACGGCACGCCGTACAGCGCGAATCGAACCGGGAGCTCACCGTCGATGGGCTGACCGAGGTCGTCGGTCAGGTACCCCTGAACGGGTACCTGCGTCGGCTGCGCGAACGCGGCGGACGAAAGACAGACAAGGGCGACCACGAGGGATGCGACGTACGTCGGACGCATGGCATCTCGCGACTGATGGAGGGGACGGACCCTGCCCGTCTTTCAGGCATCGGCGGGACGGTACGCGGGTCCAGAACCGCAAACAACAGAATTCGACCAGCCACGATTACAAACGTTCCATCGGATTGCGCGGCAGGCATTGCAACGACGAAGATGCACGAGCGAAGGATGCGAAGTCCCATTCTATGACAACCCCTTACAACCCTTGAACGACTCGAACGGGACGTGCCACGCCACGGATCGCCCCCACGATTCGCGCACGAACCTAACAAAGCAACCTCACCCGCCGAACGATCGCGTGACGAGCGGGTGACAGCGGGGGACGCGGCCTCGGATCACGCCGTCTGCAACGTGACCGCAGGCGTCGACGCCCGGGGCGCTCACCCGGGCCGCGCGACCGCGGTGCGCTACTGCGTGCGCCCGCTCCAGATCACGCGCCCTTCGGCGTCGATGTGGACCTCGTACGTCGCCATCGGGCGCTCTTCGAAGTATCCCGTCCGCCCGTTCAACCAGTTGCGGGTGAGCACGAGGCGCACGCCGTCGATCTCGCCGGCATACTGCTGCGCGAAGAGCTCCAGAATCGGCAACGGGTTCAGCAGGGCGCCGCCGTCCTTCATCTGCAGCATGTAGTCGAACATGAGCTGGTTGTACTCGTCCGGCTCCCGCCACGGCAGACGACGGCCCTGCAGATCCGTTGTGTCGGCGCTCATCTGCGGGACGGCGGTCGTGTACATCGCCCAGCCGCCCATCTTCCACGGGTTGAAGTGGTGCCGGACGTTGAGCGCACGGTGGATCGCGGGCCACGCCATGAAGAGCGCGACGAACGCGAAGAGCAGCACGCGCCGAACCCGCTGCAGCGGACGGTCGATCCCGGCCGACGCAGATCCCTCCGACCTGCTCGACGCGGACGCCGGGCCGGCGCGCCCTTCGTGGGGCTCTGGGGTCGTCGAGGTCAAATCGGCGGCGGGGGCAGCACGGTGTCGCGGAACATCCGCCAGAACACGTAGAGGCTCAGCACGAAGGTCTGCACCACGTGGTACGAGCGACCGGGGATGCGAGGCAGCATCGGGATCAGCACGGCCATCATGAACGAGCTGAACACGAGCTCCTGCGAGAGCACGGCGATGAAGCCGAACACTGCGAGGATCACCGGCACGGCCCAGCGGCGCGTGACCCGCACGATGACCGCGACGGGCAGCACGAGCTCGAGGATCCAGACCGCGTTCGACATCGCAACCCACAGCGGGCTGCGTATGAGGTACGGCCCATCACCGGGCTCCGTCCCCAGCGCGATGAGGCGCTCGAGCTCGGCGGGCGTCGTCATCCACGAGAGCAGCCACGTCGTCTTCGGCGAGTTGGCCATCAGGTACGCGAGGTACGCGCCGTTCGTATATCCGCCGTACGCCAGCTTCTGAAACGCCGACGCGAAGATCGCGGTGAGCGCCATCCAGCGACACGCCCCGAGCACCGCGCGGCGGTTGCGGTGGGTCTCGATCCCGACGAGCAGCAGCACCAGGAAGAGCGACACCTCGAGCCAGCCATGGTTCGGCGCGCGCGGCAGGTCCCGCAGGTGAACGAACACAGCGATCCCGAGCGCCAGCGCGTACCCGAGGGTCCGTCGCCCCCACAGCCAGAGGGCGAAGGCGCAGCCCATGAACAGGTGGTACGGCGGGACGATGTACTCGCCCGCGATGAACACCCCCGACCGCGACGACGAGTGCACCTCGAAGATCGCGGTGATGAAGATGGCGAGCACCATCCACTCGGCGCGTTCTTCGACGACGGCGTCGTCGTGATCGACCGGCACGTCGAAGAAGCCGTCGACGAACCCGAGGATCCGCTCGCCGAGCGATCGCGCCGGCTCCGCCTGCGTCAACGCGGGACCTGCGTGTACGGGATCAGCCCGGGGTTGAAGCAGATCCCGGTCGCCGTCCGTGCGACGACCGCGCCGCCCAGCTGGGCCTCGATCGCGTCGGGGGTGAGGCCCTCGGTGGCGAGCTCGGCCAGCGCGCGGCAGTCGACGTGCAGCAGGTACTCGTCCTGCGTCGCCAGCGGCCACGGCACAGCCTGGTTGTCGGGCGTCGTGGTCAGCACGCAGCCCTCGTACCCGAGGCAGGCGGTGTGCGACGCCGAGTAGTCGGCGGGCATGGTCAGCGTGCGGCCGGACGAGTCGGTCGCGCTCATGAAGCGTTCGGTGAACTCGAGGCGCGCCCACTGGGCACCATCACCGGCCGGTTCCCACACCGTGCCGGGTAGCGCGCGCGCGCCGGTCGGCGGCGTCGCGGCGTCTGCACCGCCGTCGACTGCAGCCGCCGTCGCACCGGATCCATCCGCAGGCGGCGCGGTCGACGGGTCAACCGCAGCCGGGTCGGCGACCTCATCCGGTGCCTGCGACGCGCTGCCCTCGACGGCGGCGGTCTCGGCCGGCGCCGGCGGGGCCTCGATCGGGGGCGTATTGCAACCGATGGCGGTCGCGGAGGCGATCGCGATGACGGCGATCGAGACGAAGCGATGGCTCATGGCGCGTCCGGGTCCTCGTCCTCGGGGCAGTCGAGATTCTCGGCCCCGGGAGTACCACGATTCACGCCATCGTACAGAACCGTCGCCGCACACCAGTTGGTCGGGTCCGCGTTCTCGTCGCCGTCTTCGTTGCCGTTGTTCAGCTGGGCGGCCACGCCGGGGCCGAACGGCCACGTCGCGTCCCACTCGATGCGATCGAGCTGTCGGCCGTCGATGCCCATCGTGAGGGTGCCCGCCCCGCCCGGCAGCGCGAAGGCCGTCTCGGAGCCCCAGACGTGGTCGACGGACAGCCCGCCGGCCACGGCCTCGGTCGACCCGAGGACCACGTGCCCCTCGGCCGGGATCGTCACGTCGGCGTCGATCGTGAACGTCGCGCCGGACCCGGCGATGGTGAACGTCAGGCCCTCGAGCGACTGGGCGCCGCTGGTGACGTTGAACAGCTCGATCCACTGCCCGCCAGACTCCGGGAACACCATCAGCTCGGTAAGGATCACCATCTCGGGGTACAGCCCCTCGACGCAGGCGCCCTCGAAGCAGCCGAGGCCGTCGACGAAGCAGTCCTCGTCCTCTTCGTCGTAGGTGCACTCACCGGTCGTCGAGTCGCACTCCGGCAGCGTGTACGTCACGGCGTACCGGCCTTCGAAGCAGTCGTTCGGCAGGTCGGGGCAGACGACGTCGTCGCAGCGGTCGCCTTCGACGCACGCGCCCTCGTCGCAGTATCCGGGCAGCAGCGTGCAGTCGATCGCCTCTTCGACGACCGAGCATTCGCCACGCAGGCACTCGGTGCCGAACACGATGAGCGATTCGACCGGGGCGTCGACGCCATCGCCGCAGATCGGATCCGGCGCGTCCGGGCAGACGACGTCGATCTCGCACGGGTCGACGACGCAGGCGTCGCCGATGCACACCAGGTCGTCGTCGGCGCAGTCCGACTCGGTCCAGTCGTAGCTGCAGAACTCGTCGTCGCCGCAGAGCCCCGGCGAGACGTACTCGCGCAGCAGGTCCGTGCCCGAGATGCAGAGGGTCGCCGGTGGGTCGGTGCAGCCGCCGGCGCACGGGATGATGCACGCGCCGTCTTCGCAGGCGAGCCCGTCGTCGGCGCAGTCCCGATCGACGGTCTCGTACACGCAGGTGCCCTCGAAGCACTCGCCGTCGGCGAGCCACGTCGACGCCACCGTGCCGGTGCAGTACGGCTCCGGCGGGCTGTCGCAGGTGATGCCGTCGCACGAGAGGTTCGGCACGCAGGACCCGAGCTCGCAGACGAGCCCGCCCTCGCAGGGCGTCAGCGTCGCCGCGTACGTGCAGACCTCGTCGGCGCAGGTGCCGATGTCGGCCCACGTGCGGGCGGTGGTGCCATCCGCGCAGTCGGTCGGCGGCGGCGCGTCGCAGAGGATGTCGTCGCACGGGTCCCCGATGACGCACTCACCATCCACACACGTGCCGCCCAGCTCGACGGTGCAGTCCTCGACGGTCTCGTCGTACGTGCAGACGCCGCGCTCGCAGACGCCGGGCGCGACGCCGACGAGGCGGAAGTCCCCGTCACAACGCGAACCCGGCGTGTCGCAGGTGATGCGGTCGCACGGGTCCACGACGCACGCGCCGTCGAGGCAGATCTGCCCCGACGCAGCGCAGTCCGTCACGTCGACCGGGTACGTGCAGTCCCCCGTCAGGTCGTCGCAGGTGCCGGCGGTCGAGGTGAGCAGGATGTCGCCCTCGCAGGTCGGCGCCGGGACCTCGTCGCAGGTGACGCCGGTGCACAGCGGCACGCAGGCGCCGTCGAGGCACTGCAGGCCCTCGTCGGCGCAGACGCGCTCGCTCGTCCGGTATTCGCACGTGCCACGCTCGCAGACACCGGGCAGCGCGTACGACGTCAGCACACCTTCGTCGCAGGTCGACGCGGGGACCTCGTCACACACCACGCCCTCACAGGGGTCTTCGACGCAGGCGCCGTCGATGCAGACGAGCCCGTCGAGGGCGCAGTTCGTCGTCTCGCGGTCGTACCGGCACAGGCCGGTGGCGAGGCTGCACGTGCCGGCGTCGGCGCTGACCACCGCGATCGACCCTTCGCAGGCCGGGCGGGGCGGCACGTCGCACAGGACGCCGTAGCAGATGTCGCGACAGGCGCCGTCGAGGCAGGTCTCGCCCAGCTCGGTGCAGTCGACCGTGCGCTCGGCGTACTGGCAGGATCCATCGAGACACAGCCCCTCGCCGAACGGGGTCGAGGCGACGTTGCCGTCGCACGTCCCCGCAGGCGGCGTGTCGCAGACGAGCGTGTCGCACGGGTCTTCGACGCAGGCCCCGTCGACGCAGACGAGCCCGTCGAGGGCGCAGTTCGTCCGGGTGATCGCGTACGCGCACTCCGTGGTGTCCGGGTCGCAGACGCCGGCGGCGGCGAAGGCAAGCGCCGTCGTGTCGTCGCAGCGGTCCGCAGGCGGCTCCTCGCAGGTGACGCCGTAGCACGCGTCGCGGCACGCCCCGTCGATGCAGGTCTCGCCGAGGGCCGCGCAGTCGGTGGCGAACTCCGTGTACTGGCAGCGCCCGTCGTCGCCGCAGACGCCGGGGCCGAGCGACGTCACGAGGAACGACGCATCGGCGCAGCGCGGCGCCGGCGGGGCGTCGCAGGCGTCGACGCCTTCGCACGGGTCCACGCAGGCCCCCTCGGCGCAGACGAGCCCTTCGGCGATGCAGCTCTCACGGCGCTCGGACCACTCGCAGCGCCCACCGAGGCACGCGCCATCGACGAACGACACGGCGACGCCGTCTTCGCAGCGCCCGACCGGCGGCTCGTCGCACGTCACGTCGGCGCACGGGTCGGCGACGCAGCGGCCAGCGACACAGCTCATGCCATCGTCTGCACAGTCCGTCTCGATGAACGGGTAGTCGCAGGCGCCGTCCGCGCAGGTGCCGTTGACCTCGTACTCGCGCAGCACCGTGCCGACGCAGCGCGGCTCCGGACCGGCATCGCACACGACATCGTGGCAGGGCCCGGCGACGCAGGCGCCCTCGACGCAGGTCTGCCCACGCACGGCGCAGTCGGTGCGGGTGACGTCCCAGTGGCACGTCCCCTCCAGGCACGCCCCGTTGTGCGACGCGACCGCGATGTCGCCTTCACAGCCGGGGGACGGATCGTCGCATTCGGTGTCGCAGGCGATGGGCACGCACGCAGCGTCCTCGCACGCCTCGCCGCGGGCGGCGCAGTCGGTGGTCTCGGACGTGTACTCGCAGGTGCCGGCGACGCAGGTGCCCGCCGCGTCCCAGAGGACCCGCTGCCCGCCGTCGCAGGCGTCCGCCGGCGGGGCGTCGCACACGACGCCGGCGCAGGGGTCGACGCAGGCGCCGTCCTCGCACACCTCGCCGCGGGCGGCGCAGTCGTCCGTCTCGTCGTCGAACGCGCACGTGCCGTCCTCGCACCGACCGTTCACCTGCGTGACCACCCGGTCCCCGTCGCACGTCGGCGCGCTCGGCTCGCAGGTCACGCCGTCGCACGGGTCGGTCGCCTCGATGCACGCGCCCGCATCGCAGCCGAGCTCGCAGGTCGTCGTCGACTGGACCTCGTGCTGACAGGTGCCGTCTTCGCACGAGCCGTTCGGGGCGTATCGGATGAGCAGGTCGTCGGCGCACACCGGCGCGGGCGGCACGACGCAGTCCGACGCACAGGCCGGATCGCCCGCACCGGATCCACCGGAACAGGCGGCCAGAACGCAGCCGACGATCATCGCCGCTGCGAACTTCCAGGAGGTTGAGGTCACGCAGGACTCCGGACGTCGCGCCCAGTGGGACGCGACCGATGCGAGGTCAGTAGATGCGCATGATCCAGACGACGCTCATGTTCGTCGGGCGCGTCTCGACGCCTTCGAGTCGGTACCGCACGGCGTCGTTCGAGCGGTAGTAGCCCATCCACCCGGTCCAGTTGCCGTCGTCGTCGAGGGTGCGGACGCAGTTGTCGCCGCAGCCGTCGTCGTCGTCGTGGATGTTCGCCTGATAGAAGTTGTTGGCCTGGTCGGTCTCGAAGGTCCCGCTGACGGTCGAGCCACGCAGGAACCGGCCTCGGCTCGTGTCGCCGCTCTCGGACGTCGTGTTGCCGTTGAGGTTGGGCGTGACGCGTCCGGCCATCGGACCCGACGTGATCGTCGAGCCGTTGCAGAGCTGCCAGCCCGCGGGCAGGGACGGCACCCCACCGAGGTTCGGGTGCCAGGCGAGGATGCTGCCCACCGGCGGCATCACGTTCGAGTTCACCCGGATCCGCGCCGTCGAGGTCTGGTCGAAGACCGAGATGGTGTTGTCGTAGTTCTGCACGCGGGTGACGCCCTGCTGGTCCGTCCGGCACTCCCACGAGTTGCCGTCCCAGTACGAGTACTGCCCCGACGAGCAGGTCGCGGCGAGAGTGCGGACCGTCCGCGTGGTGCCCGACGCGGACACGGCGATGCCGTTGCCGGCGTTCACCGCGGTCACGCCGCCGATGTCGGTGCGGCACTCCCACGAGTTGCCATCCCAGTATGAGTACTGGCCGCCGCCGCAGGTGCGCGCATTGATCGAGACCGTGCGTCCGGCGCCGGATCCGGACACCGAGATGCCGTTGCCCGCCGAGACGGTCGTCAGGCCCTGGCGATCCGTCTCACAGGCCCACGATGAGCCCGTCCACCGCGAGAAGCGCGCGCCAGAACAAGCGCTGGCGTTGATTGACACCGTCGAGCCGGACACCGCGATGCCGGCCCCGGCGCCGATCGACGTCAGGCCGCGCTGGTCGGTGCCACAGAGCCACTCGTCACCGTCCCACCGCGAGAACTCGTTCGGGCTGCAGGTGTTGGCGACGATGCGCAGGCCGTCCGGGCCGAGGGCGATGCCCGCGTCCGTCTCGATCGACGTGATGCCCTCGCGGTCGTCCGCACAGGCCCACGCGGACCCGGTCCAATACGTGTACTGGTTCGCCGCGCACGTCGGTGCGTCGACGCCCACCTCACCCGCGGCCACCTCGATGCCGTCACCGGCGGTGACGCTCGTCCCGTCGGCGACGCAGTCGAACGCCGCGCCGGTCCAGGTCAGGTACTCGCCCGGTGAGCAGGCCGAAGCCGCGACCGACACGCGGTTGCCGACGACGCCGATGCCGGGGCCGGCGTCGAGCGCGACGAGCCCGGTCTGGTCCGTGCGGCACGTCCACCCGGCGACCGTCCACGCGGCGTACTGGTTCGCCGCGCACGGCACGGCGTCGATCGCGATCGTCCCACCGGACACCGCGATGCCGGGCCCGCCCGCGAGGTCGTCGGACGCCGCCGGGCGGCAGTCCCACGCCGCGCCGGTCCACACCCACGCGTCACCGTCGCTGCAGCCGACCGACGAGAGGCCGAACGCCCCCGTGCCGGCGTTCAGGATCAGCGGCGGCGCCGCGGTGTAGGTCGTGTCGTCGTCGCCGTCGGCGAGGCTCGCCGGCACGTCCGAGATGCCCGCCCACGGCGCACCGCCGGCGCGGCGCGCCCACGCGGCGTACGGCACCGTCATCAGCGCCATCCGGGGCGTGAGCACCTCGTCGTTCACCTCGACCTCGAGGTACACCATCGGGCCCGCCTCGAACTCCGCGAGGTCCAACGCCTCGACCGAACCCAGGTTCGCGATGAACTGGCCCTCGTCGATGGTCAGCGGCTCGTAGAGCTCCGTGAACCAGCTCGCCCCGCCGGTCGGCACCGAATAGAGCGAGAACCGCACGGGCAGCTCGCCGTCGATCGGCTGGCCGAGATCGTCGGACAGGTATCCCTGCACCGGGACCTGAGACGGCTGGGCGAGCACGACGGCCGGAGCGACCGCGAGCAGCGCGAACACCAGGCGAGCAGCGACGAGAGAACGCATGACAGGACCCCACGGGGGCGCCGATCCGGATGCGGCGCCGAGGACAGAAGCACGCGCACCGTAGAGGGGATCGCACCGTTGCACAATCGATCAACCCGCGAACGCTGGATTTTGTCATCCCCGTGACAGCACCGGATTGTTTGCCCGCTACGCACTGCGTCATGTCGACGCCGCGCGTCACACGATGCTTGCCCTGCGTCCTATTCGCCCCCGCCGTCGTCACGGGCCTGGTCGACCCATGCGTCGAGACGTTCGTCGTTTACATGCACACAAACGCGCGACCACGTAAACCGACCCTCTGCCCCTGTCGTGACGATCACGTCGTCGATCACCTCGAGCACCGCTTCGCCGTGCTGCATCGCCGGGACGGGCAGCAGCATGTCCAACCCATCGAGGACGCGCACGGGCCGCAGCGATGCCACGAACGGCGCCCCGCTGTCGACCGCGTCCCGCGCCGCCGGCGACAGGCTCTCACCCAGCGGTTCGCGCTCGTCACGAATGACGTCGCGCAGCACGGGCATCGTGCTCAGCCACAGGCGATCGTCGATCACGGCGGCGGCGAGCCGCACTCCGAGCAGCCGGGTGCGGTACACCGTCACGTCGTCGACGTCCGTCGCCGAGAGCCCCGAGACGAGCCCCTCGGACTTCTCGTCGAGCCAGTCCGACGCGCGCTCGGCGTCCGCGAGACCGACGACGAGGACGCCCTCGTCGCCACGCAGGCTCACGCCAGCCACCTCGCCCGACAGCACGTCGAAGATGGCCCACGGGTCGTCGACGCCGGCGCGCCCCGCGTCCCGCGACGCGTCATCGACCCACTCCGCCATCTCGGGGTTGCCTTCGACCCGGTCCTGCACGGACTGCTCGAACGCCCCCATGTCCATCTGCAGATGAAAGAAGGCGTCGGCCCGCCCGGGCAGCGCGTCCACGAGGGCGCCGGACCGGCGTCCGTCCCAGACCCCGAGCCACGGCGCCTCGGGGCTCGACCAGAATGTGGCCTCGGCGACGAGCTGACCCGGCTCGCGGGCCAGCGCGATGCCCATCCCCTCGAGGTCTTCGATCGCCTCGACGGAGTCGTTGGCCGCCTCACGGATCCACCGGGGCAGATCCTCGTACGAGCTGCCGACCCAGGCCGCGGGTCGAACGTACCCGGCGACGAGCGGGTCCACGCCAAAGCGCATCGTCTCGCGGAACCCGGGGTCGTCGCCGAGCGGGGCGTCCAGACCCGCCACGAGCGCATCGTGCGCATCCGGCGTGTCGACCAGCACGTACAGCGCGCGACCGTCGAGGACCGCGCGCATGCCGGCGCCCATCGTGCGACAATCGCCGAGCGGGCTCTCGCACGGGCCGATCTCGGCGTGCGGCCACCCGGCCGCGAGCGCCTCGTCGAGCGGTGGCGCATCGGCGCGGAGCCGCACCATCGCAAAGAGCGCGTTCGGTCCCGCGCCGGCGAGCTGCCCCACGACGCCGCGGCGGTCCGGGTCGATGCCGAGCGCCTCGCGGCGGTCCGCCTCCATCACGGTCAGCCCGTTCGACCGGGGGGCGACGGCGTCGACAGCGACGCTCGCGTTCTCCAGGACCGCGTCGAGCTCGCCCATCGGCGGCAGGATCGCGATCCACGCGACGTTGCCGGGGACCCGGTCCGCCGCATCCCGCACGCTGGCGTCGAGCCTCGGCCCGGCGTCCCGTGCCACGAACCACCACACCGCGACGCCGGCCAGGACGACCAGCACCACAGCAACGAGAGCCTTCTTCATCGCGCCCCCTGCCCCGGTGTCCAGGCGACGCGTCGAATGCGCAGGTCGCCGATCCACGATTCGATGTCTGCGCCGAGCGGCGACCGCGTCGGATCGGTCGCGAAGAGCACGGTCGCCGTGTGATTCGGCCGCGAGTCGGCGATGAGCACCGGCGGCAGGGTGCGGTCCGGGCCCCACGGCAGCCCACGCTCGGACGCGAGGGTCTGGTCGTGAAACTCCACGGCCGTGCCGTCGATGAACCCGGCGTCGGTGTACAGCACGTCCGGGCCCTGCACCCGTGCGTGGGTGCGCCACAGGTCGAAGGCGTCGTGGTACGTGTACGCGTACTCGTCGCCGGGCTGCATCGGCTGCGTGCGCAGGTCGAAGAGCATGCCGATCTCGTCCCAGGCGGCGTCGGGCAGCGGCGCTTCGACGCGCATCTCGTCGGCCTCGACCTCGTCGCCCTCGCGCGAGACGACGACGACCGGGCCGGGGTCGCGGTAGTCGAGCATCGCCCGCGACCTCCGCCCGCGCTCGTCGTACCGCTTCTCGGTGAACACCGGCCGCAGGGTCTCGGCGTCGACCAGCGTCACACCGGTGTCGTGCAGCGGATACACCGTGTCGAAGAACCCCATGCTGCGGCCTTCGACGTGCACCGGTACGACGACCGTCCCGTCGAGCGCGCCGCCATCGAGGGCGACCGGCTCGACGACCTCGAGGGTCACCCGCAGCGCCTCGCCGCCGAGGATCTCGACGGCGTACTCGGCGCGCTCGCCGACGAAGGCCGCCATCGGCGCGTCGACGAAGGCCGCGCGTTCGTCGGAGGTGAGCGCGCGGGTCGGCGGCGCGACATCGACGTACTCGACCGTCCCATCGCTCTCGCTCGCGCCGCCCTCGACGCTGGCTGCGTCGGTGGCGTGCGCGAGACCGGGGGCGGCGACGAGGGCCACGAGCGCCAGCGCGACGGCGCGCACTACTGCTTGATCTCCGGCGGCACGAGGATCGTCACGATCCGCGTGTCGAGGACGGCGTCACCGCCGGCAACCACGTCGATGTACGCGATGAACGTCTGCGGCGCCGGGCGTGCCGGCACGCAGTCGTTGCGCGCTTCGACCTCGAAGAAGAGCTGGGCACCGGGGGTCACGCGGGCGAACCCGTCGTTGCGGCCGTCGCCGTCGAAGTCCGTCGCGACGGGCTCGGTCACGCAGGCGCCGGGGCCCGGCAGCGCGACGTCGGGCTCGACGTGGGTGATGAAGCACGAGGTGTCGATGCCGCTGCGGCCACGCTCGTCCGGGTCCGGACGCACGCGGGTGGTCACGTCGACCGGCGCGAAATCGATCAGAGCGGCGATGCCGTCGACGATCGAGTCGCCGAGGCCCGACCCGCTGGCTGCGATGTCGAACACGAGCGGGCACTCGCCGGCCACCGGGGCGCGGCCTTCGCCGTCACGGCCCGTGCAGCACTGGCCGTCGCCGCAGCCCGCGGGGCGCAGGCCGTCCCACGCGCAGGCGGGGACGATGGCGCCGGACTCGACGGACATCCGTTCGACGTCCGAGCGACCGCCGGTGCCGTTGGCGACGCCGATCACGCGCACGCCGGTGTCGCGTAGGGCCTCGTACGCCTCGTCACGGGTCGCGCCGTAGGGGTAGCCACCCTCGCCGTTCGCGTGGGTCGGCGCGTCGGTGATGTGCACGACGATCGGCACCGCCTCTCGCCGGAACCCGAAGCCGCCGATCGCGCCCTCGGCTTCGCCGGCGACGTAGTTCTGCAGCGGATCGAAGGGGGGAACGAGCCCGATGCGGCAGTCGTCGGTGCCGGCGCCGGTCGCCGCCTGGTACACGGCTTCGATGCCCGACTCGGGCCCGTCGCCGCCGTTGTGCAGGGGGATCTCGTCGACCGCCGCCTGGGCTGCGGCCGCGTTCGTCGTCATGCGCTGCAGCAGCGCGAACGGCAGGTCGGCGCCGCCGCCGAAATCGCCGCAGGGGAAGTCGTCGAACGTGGCGACGCCGAACGCGACGTCCTCGAGGCGCTCGTCGGCCTCGGGGATGATCACGGTCGACAGGCTCTCGCGCAGGTTGCTCAGCGCGCCGCCCATCGAGCCGGTCGTGTCGAGCAGAATGCCGATGTCGCCGCGACGCAGGTCGGTACCGAAGTCGAGCAGGTCGCGCTCGGCGTCGCCCTCGTACGGCAGCACGAAGAAGAAATCGACGATGCCGGTCAGGTCGCTGTCCGGGTCGCACGGGTCGGACCCGAACGTCTGCTCGAGCAGGTCGCTCGCGCCGTCGCGGTCCGTGTCCCAGAGCGCGCGCTCGCTCGCGCCGGGGCAGCCGGTCTCTTCGGCGTCGGCGAGCCCGTCGCCGTCGCTGTCGAGATCGATGAAGTCGGGCGCGCCATCCGCGTCGCGGTCGACCGGCGAGCCGCCGTCGCCGGGGTTGCGGCCGTACTCGTCGGTGTCCGAGACCCCGTCGTCGTCGCTGTCGAGATCGTGACGGTCGGGGGTGCCGTCCTCGTCGGTGTCGGCGGTGCCCTCGAAGATGTCGTCGATCCCGTCACCGTCGCTGTCGGTGTCGAGCCGGTCCGGGACGCCGTCGCCATCCGTGTCGACGTCGCCCTCGACCGCGTCGCTGATCTCGTCGCCGTCCGAGTCCGGGTCGTTGCACGCGGGGAACCCGTCGCCGTCCTGGTCGTCGGCGCCCTCGGCGCAGTTCGGCAGCCCGTCGCCGTCGGCGTCCGCAGACGCAGCGGCCGGATCGGCGCAGTCGGTGTTGCACGGCCCGATGCCGCCGCCGCCGGTGTCGTCACCTGCGTCGACACCCCCGCCGACGTCTGCGCCAGCATCCGTGCCACCGCCGGTGTCGGTACCGCCATCGCTCGGGTCGTCGCCACATCCCACCGCCAGCAGCAGGCAGGCCGCGAGCAGCGTCGCTCGTGTCGTCCTCGTCTTCATCCCTTCTCTCCGTCAGGCCGTGCCGGCGCAGCCTACCGATCCCCGTCGCTGGTGCACAGCCTCGCCGTACGTGTGGGGTGGGTGGGCGAACGGGACAGACCCCGCTATCCTGATCGTCCGACCCGAGCCGTTGAGGACGGATGCGACAGAATCTGTGGTGGACCGTGGTCAGCGCGGCATGCGCGGCCCTCGTTGCCTGTGGGGGCGACGGCGGTACGACGAACGACCCCGACCCGGACGTCGGCGCCGACACGAGCACCGACGCCGGCGGCGACGTGGCGGCCGATACGGCCGACGACGCCGAGACGGACGCGCCGGACGAGGACGCCGCGCCGGATGCCGAGGCCGACGCGGGCCCCGACATCGGTGCGATCGACTGGACGGACAGCGACGAAGACGGCGCGCCGGACCGGGTCGACAACTGCGTCAACACGCCAAACGCGGATCAGGCCGACCGCGATCGCGACGGCGTCGGCGATGAATGCGACCTCTGCCCCACCGCATTCGATCCGGACCAGACCGACTCGATCGGCGACGGTGTCGGGGACGCGTGCCGTGAGGCGCTGTGCACGACGGGCATCTTCTGCGGCGAGGGCGAGGCCCGCGCCTGCTGTGGCGTCGGCGAAGAGTGCGTCGCGGACGCCTGCGTCGCGCTCTGCCCGTTCAGCGTCCGGTGCGGCGGCACGTGCTGCGACGAGGGCTCGCTCTGCATCGCCGATACCTGCACCCCCGCTGGCGAGGCGTGTGCGTCGGACAGCGACTGCCCGTGGACGGCGTTCTGCGATCGCGCCCTCAACCGCTGCGTCGAGTTCGGTGACGACCTCGATTGCCGCCGCCCCGGCGAGCTGACGTTCGACCCCGAGACCCTGTGGCACTGGGCGGGCGTCGAGGTCGACGGCATCCTCTACGAGAACGTGGTGTCGACGCCGATGGTCGCCGACGTCGACGCGGACGGCACCCCCGAGGTCGTCGCCCCTGCGTACGGCACGATCCTCGGCCAGGGTGTGCTGGTCATCCTCGATGGCGAGACCGGCGTGCTCGAGCAGGTGAACGCCACCCGCGACTGGCGCGGCACGGCCCACGTGGCCCTCGGCAACCTCGACGACGACCCGGCGCTCGAGATCGTCGCCATGGCCGTCGACGGGATCGTCGTGCTCGACGACCCGGTCGCCTGCCCGGATCCGGACGCCGACGACGACGGCTGCGCCGTGTGGGACGAGGAGCTCGACGACCTCGGCTCGTTCAACGCCGGCCAGTCGATCGCCCTCGCCGACTTCGATGGCGACGGCACCGCCGAGATCGTGATGGGCAACGAGGTGTGGTCGGCGACCGGCGAACGCATCGCCGTCGCGGGCGAGTCCGACGGATCCGGCATCTTCGGCAACCGGCTCAGCGCCGTCGCCGACGTGATCGACGACGGGCTCGACGAGACCGACGACGGGCTGCCCGAGCTGATCACCGGCGACTGCGTCTGGCAGATCGACGTCGAGGGGCGCGACGCCACCGAGGTGTGGTGCAGCGACGAGACCGCAAACGGGTACTCCGGTGTCGCC
>Ga0070728_10003981_pt1 | contig 15775 bp, 5 predicted proteins | sample tdDd471_FD_66723 | JGI IMG/M metagenome (GOLD analysis project Ga0070728, IMG submission 66723) | Marine sediment microbial communities from the Atlantic coast under amendment with organic carbon and nitrate - tdDd47.1 | ecosystem: Environmental > Aquatic > Marine > Coastal > Sediment | place...
TTTCCATCACAAATACGCTGGCTACATTCTATGTCCAGGCAAGGTATTCTGAACCAATCCGAAGGCCAACCGGCGTCAATGCATGGCGAGTACTCAGTCAATGCATAAGGAGTTGCTCCCATTGTACCTTCAAACCCAGGATTTCCTTCAAGGTTATCGGAATAGATACCTGTGAAAGCAGTGCCTCCAAAACCGGCTAATCCATCCTGAATATCACAATACCGGAAGCTTGGAGTACTGGGTCCGTCGTAGATATACACCTGCTTCCCCTGGTTTATTGCCATATTATCCCATAAAATGGTATTGATGATCTCAGGGCTGGCACTTAGCATCATGGCCAATGCCCCTCCATCGGCAGCAGAGTTATTTGCTATGGTGTTGTTAAGTAAGATACCGTCACTATTTCGATAAAAACCTATTGCACCAGCATATTCCGCTGATTTATTCCCGTAAAAAAGACAGTTGGAAATAATGGGATTGGAATTTTTATATGCAAATATGGCACCACCAAAAACCTCCGCATAATTGTACCTGAATATACAATTCTGTATCAGGGGATCGCTGTGCCACAAAGCGATGGCGCCACCACATGGATTATAAGTAGCACCTGCTTGATCGGCAATGTTGTGCTGAAAAATGCAGTTGGTAATTTTCAGTTTATCAAAATACTTTACTGCAATTGCCCCACCACAATTCAATGGTTGGGATCTCTGTGCGTAGCCATACTCGAATATGCAATTATCAAAGAGCGATGAATCATTGCTTGCTGCCGTAATGTCAAAATCAAATCCATCCCACCGTACTGTTGGGTTAGAATGTGTAAAAACAATATTCTTATCTGCCTCACCAAGCGCCTCAACACAACCGTTAACCCTGATGCGGTATGGCCCTCGAAACACAACTTTCACCCCGGGTTCGATTTCAAGTGTCTCACCATCGGGTACCACCAAATCGCCAGTGATCATATAGGGCGATTTACTTACTTCCCAAATACCACTCACATCTCCAGCACTTACATAAGTTCCATATCCATGGCCCAGTGTAAAATATCCATTGTCGATTTGTTGAAAACTACCATCGCGGCCATTTCCATTAAAAGATCCGGAAAATTGTCCTTCCATATATGAACCTATGGATTGGCCACCAATGTCTTTTAAAAACGATTTAGCAATATATTGCGCATCAGATGATGCATTGGCTGAGATATCAATACACGGTGAATAAGACGTATTACAAAGCCAGCCTTCATTTGGGTGATCAAAATCGAGTTTGGAATAACTTGTATCGATTAAAAACTCTAAAATGGGCTCACCTGCTATTTCAATGCTTACAGGTATACCATAATAATGATACCAATAAAGGCTTCCATCCAAACCCCAGTCTATACCTTCTTCATCATCACCCAGTGTAGATAAGCCTGCCTTAACTTTTAACTGACCCGGGCTAAAACCCCTGTATGCCATTTGAGTTTCAAGATTTGGAAATCCTTTATTCCCATCCAAAAAATGACACATCGCGGCATTTGGATCAGGATCGATGCCACCATAATCGCGTGAGGCAAGATAATAGCCTGCCTCATGGGTTTGTCCGCCATAAACAAAGGTATGGCCATAGGCCTCCGGTTCAGGAGCATTGGCATTGGCATTCCAAACTGCAATATCTTCATGGTTGGAAGTAAGGCCAGTAAATGGCAATTCTGGAATTCCTTTTTCAAGTTGTCCTGAAGTTAACTCAAATAATGCCCCATTAAATCGTCCATTACCTACAAAAGCCTCAACTGATTGTATGTCAAAAACTAACCTCACTTGCTGTCCGTTCAAATCGGTCATAAAAGCATCAGCTACATCCTTCACTGCAGGAGAGCTTGATTCCGATGCATCCCACGGAAAGGAGTAGTTGGTTTGCAAATTCCACGCGGCAATACCAGATTCATCGCTAACAAAAAACAGATTGATATATGCTGATACCATTGCCTCTCCATTTATTTCGATATAATAAAAAGCATCATAGCGATTATTGTGATGCTTATTGTTGAATGTAAACCAATCCTCCCCTTCATTGTCATCATTCATTTTATTCAGGCTTGATTTCATTTTAAGCTGTCCGGCTGTGAAACCATTGTCGGCTAATGCTTGTACGAATTGTGGAAATCCCTCGATATCATCCGTGAAATGGCATAAGGCTGCATCAGGATCAGGATCAATGTCATCATAATCCCTTGAAGCCCCATAATAGAGGGAACTACCATAACCAAAAGGATGAATGTGGCCAGTTGCAGCCGGTTCAGGCCCTGTGCCATCGGCGTCCCAGCACGCGCAACCCTCGTGGTCAATGGCGAGGCCCTGCAATTGAATCTGGGCATTTGATAAGAATGCGCTTAGCAGCATAATGAATATGGCTAATCCTGTTGCTTTTAGAAAAGTTGTTGTTTTCATAATAAACTCCTTTTTTGTTGGTTAAAAAATTGGTTGATTGATTGTAATCTCAAAACCAAAATTACTGTGGTGGAAGGCCGGATTTTTTGTGGATACAGTTACGTGGGGGAGAAATGTAAAAGCGTATGGATTTTTTGTATTAACGTAAGGGAAGTCGGGAGTGCCAAAAGTGAGATGGATTATGGAGTGGTGGAGTGATGGAATATTAGAGTAGTGGAGTGGTGGATTCACCTGTTTGAACCAGTAGGTTTATTTAAATACGGGGCAATTGCGAGTGCAGCGAAGCAATCTGCTTACTTTAAATGACACACTTATTCCAAAGAATTATTCTTGCCTGACATTACCCAGTAGTATGTAGCAGATTGCTTCGCTGCGCTGCGCCACAGCTAAAGCTTAAGCGATACGCGGTCGAAAAATCTTTTTCCGTAATTCAATTATGTCAATTAATTCCCTCTTCCATATACTTTTCATATTCGTTGAGGTCCCACTCCAGGTTCATCTCCTCGAACATCGATTTTGCTTTCATAAGGCATTCGGTTCCATTCAATCCGTTGAGTCTTTCTTTTTTGGTATTAGGATCGCGAAGAAATTTACCCAGTTCAAAATAAGTGCGGGATAGTTCGAGCTTTCCATCAAAACTTTGGGCAGACTTTATGGATTTATCGAAATTCAGGAGTGCTTTTTTGGGACTGTTCTTGCAACTAAAAATAATAGCCCTTAAGCGGTATGCTTCCGGAAGGTACTTTTTAACTTTTTGGGATTTATTAATTAAATCTTTCGTGGTCTTCAATGCCAGTTTTCCTTTGCTCTGATTTAGCGGTTTAATTTTTAACTCGGCAATTTCGATATAGCTTTTTGCTATCAAATACTGAACATAGCTCAAGGTTATCCTAAAATCCTTTAATAATATTGATGCTTCTGCAAGGCTCTTCCTGGCATTATCAGGCTCATGAAGTATTGAAAAAGCCATGGATTGTAAACATAAGTAGAGCAATAACTGCATTTTGTATTCGGTTTTGCCGGCAAAACTTAAAGCCTCATCCATCACCTTCATCACCTTATCCATTTTGCGGAATTTTACATACATGGCTGTTTTCACCCTGTGATATTGGATTTCCGGAAATCTGTTATCAAAAGTTTCGCTAATAGTAATTAGACGCTGCAAATAATACTTTACGATTTTTTCATTACCTGATTCAATGGCACTATATCCATTGTAAACATAAAATGTTGATAGTTTCCAGTATTCTCCGTACTGGATAGACTTGTTAAATAATTTTCCTTCTTCAAGCTTTTCAAATTTCTCCCCTGAAAAAAATAAATACATGCTTAAGGTGAATATTCTATTTATTGTTCCAATTACAAACTCATTATCTAAATACTGAACGGCAAAATCCATCAACTTCTTTCCAAATCTGATTGCGATTCCGACATAGAATAACATTGAACTCACCCCCAACAAATCAGAAGCTGCCAGATTACCCCACCTGTTTTTTTTCATTAACCTGAGCCCATAAAAGGTTTCTATGAATAACCTTTTGGGATCAATTGTTGCCAGAGCATGTCCTTTTGTTTGATAAATATACATTAGTTTTTTTTCAATAGTTCCGGCATTATACCTGGGTTTATTATAAATATACATTATCTTAAATATCAAAAATATGTGATAGATAAAGTCGATTGCAATACAAAAACCAGATTTCGGAAATGGCTTCATATAGAAAGCCTGCACCTTTTCAAAATATTCAACAGCTTCAAGATACTGGCCGGATGCGTAATAGGCAAAAGCCAGTTTTTCTTCGAGATTAACTACCTCATGTGGATCAGGTAATGGTTTATTCTGAAGATAGATTTCCAGTCCTCTTTTCAGGAAACTAACAGCCTCAGATGAGGCTCCTGATTTCATTGACTCATCTCCTGCTTTTATCAAGTACTCTTCCGTTTTATCCTGTTGCCCTGCTTTACTGTAGTGATGGGCCAGCATTCCGTAAAACTCATGGATACGTCCCGCAAAGACTTTTTCGATAGATTTCGCTATTTTCAGGTGAAGGTCTTTCTTAGAATTTTCAACGATTGAGTCATATGTAGCCTGTTGAGCCAGGGCATGCTTAAAAAGGAATTCTACCTCATCTTTCTGCTTTCTTTCATTAATCAGTTGGACATCTAGCAGGTATTCAAGTTTATTGTCCATTTCTTCGATGGTTTCGGCAGCCTCTTCAAGCACCTTATAATAAAAATTCCGGCCAATTACCGATGCGGTTCTCAGCAAGTTTTTGGTTTTGTCATCCAGGCGATCGATCCTTGATAACAAAACATTATCAATGGTCTCGGGGATATTGGCATACTTGATATTTTCAGTCAGGATAAAGTTTTTGTCCTTAATTTCAATTAATCCTTCGTCAATGAAAGACCTGATCACCTCCTCAATGAAGAATGGACTTCCACCAGCCCGTTGAAGTATCAGGCTATTGATCTCTTTAGGAAGTTCAGTTTTATCCAACAGATTATTGATCAATTCATCAGACTGTTCTTGCGTTAATGCTTCGATATTGATTTCCAGTTGATGATCTTTGAGATTTGCTTTTAGGAATTCTTGAATGCGTTCCCCGGTTTCGCTATGCCCCGGGCGAAAAACATTAACAAATAAAATCCGGTGTTTTTGAGTAATCTTAAACAAGGACTCCAAAAAGATAATTGAGGAATTATCACACCAGTGGGCATCTTCTATCACAATCACAACTGGACGTAATGATGCTGCCTTTGACAATAGATCGCGCAGATTTTTCAGGATCAGGTTTTCCAGGGCCTCTCCTTCAATGCCTTCAACACGCCCCCTGGCTTTTCCGTCAAGGCTGTAACCCATCATGGTAGCTATGAAAGGAAAAATTTCATCAAAGGCTTCAGGATAAACCCGCCGGATACCTTTCTGAAGCTTAGTCAGTGAATCGGTTATGGATTCGTTTTCGGTTATCCCAGCCCAGGATTTGATGATCTGAATGATGGGAAGAAAACTGAGACTTGTACCATTTGATAATGCTCTCCCTTCGAAAACAGCAACCCTCTGCAAAAGGTCATTTTGAGCAATCTCAGCCATTAGTCTTGATTTACCAATTCCCGCCCTGCCAATGATATTCACCACTGAACCTCTGCCGTTGATCAAATGCATAAATTGCTTTTCAAGTAGCCGGAATTCTTTTTCCCTCCCTACCATTGCCGAATTGATCATACGGCTTGAATCAATGTCTTTTTTTGATAGGCTTGAATTTCTACCCTTTACTTCAAATATCGCTAAGGGTTCCCTGAGGCCCTTAACAGGTACAGGCTCTAAAACCTGGTATATGAAATGGTCTTTGGTTTTTTCGCAGGTCTCATTATCGGTAAGCACCTGGTTTGTTTCGGCAATGTCGCAAATACGTGATACCAGGTTTACAGTTTCACCCATTAAAGTGTTTTCAGTATTATCTTTGGAACCTATTTTTCCGGTAATTACAAGACCAGATTTTATACCGACTTTTATTCCAACAGGGTGAGCAAAATTATTGTCGTCATTAAATTCGGTAATCCTTGCCCGTATCTCTGTACCAACACTTACTGCCTTAAAGGCTGCATTCTTGATGGCACTATTGGTAATACCAAAAGATATAAAGGCGGAATCCCCCATCAGTTTATTGATGTCCCCCCCATACAGGTCCACCACTGAAGTGATAATCTCGAAGCAATGATTGAGAACTCCAGATAAAGCATCAATTTCTATTTTCTCAGACAATTCATTAATTCCTGTAAGTTCGGCAAAGAGTATGGTTGCCTGTTTTTTTCCGGATGCCTTGAGCTGAGTTTCCATGGCAATAGGGTTAGAAAAGATTTTATAAATATACTACAAAATATCTGATTTTCAAAGTTAGTACAAGAAATTGCGGGATTTTGAGTGGATACAAAAGCGTAGCCAGGAAATGTAAAAACGTAGAGTTTCGGAGGATGAACGTTGCGTGGTCGGGAGTGCCTAAAGTGAGCTAAAGTAATTAGAGTGACTGGAGTTTGGAGTTGTGGAGTATTGGAGTATTGCAATGATTTGATGGCTGGCTTTTTGGTTTGATTGCTAAAACCGATCACCAATCACAAATCACCAATCACAGTTTACCGATCACCTTCTACTACGCCAGATCTTCAAACAAATGCATCAGCATATCGCGTTTGCGGAAGGAAACCGGAACAACTGAGCCATCGGACATAACCACATCCCCACTGTCGGTTTTATCAAAATAACTGAGCCGGCTGACATTAACAATATGTGATTTATGCACCCTGTAAAATCCCTTGTCGATCAACGATTCTTCATATTCCTTTATCGCTGTAGATACAATGACCTTTCTGCCATCCTGAATAAAAAAAGTTGAATAATTCCCATCAGCTTCTATCCTGATAATATCGTCGAGGTTGACCAGGTGAATATGCTCATTGGTTTTGAGGATGAGTTTTTTTGTTCTATTGAGCGCCTGAAGGTTTTCCTTGAAAACGTTAGCCTGCATCTTTTCCTCGTACCTGATGATATCGTCTGCCTTATTGATTGCTGCTGCCAGGGCCTCAACATTTACCGGCTTAAGAATGTAATCAATAGCTCCAAACTTGTAGCCTTTAATGGCATACTCCATATAACCTGATATAAAGATCACTTTAAAATCAGGCTTGTCGAAATGTTTGATCAGATCGAATCCGCTGCCATCCTGCATTTTAATATCCAGTAATACAAGATCGGGTTCAAATTCGTTGATAGCTGCAACACCCGATTTTACACCTTCAGCCCTGGATATAATCGATACATTGGGACAATAGGATTCGACAGTTTTTAAGATTAACTCCCTGGATCCTGAATCATCATCTACGATAATGGCCTTTATCATTTTACGAAGATACGAAAAAATGAAGTAAAATGCCAGTTGCTACGGAAATGGGAGTTGGGTTCAAAGTTCGCAGTTCGGTGTTCAGTGTTTTTGAATGTGCGAGAGATTTTTTTGCTTGCTGATCTTTCAAATTAGCAAAAACACCTGTAAGTTTGATGATGGGTGGTTGGTAAGTTAAAAGTAGTAAAACAACCAATATACACATAAAGATAAATGCATCAAATTAATACTCGTTCCATGATTTGATGCTGATATTCTCAGGATTTATTCTTGTAAAAGCGTAAATAAACGCAGAGGCCAATCGCGCATTTGTAATGAGCGGTATGTTGTAATCGATAGCCGAGCGGCGGATGGTATAATCATTGGCCAGTTCACCCTGCGTAAGATTTTTTGGAATATTGATTACCAGGTCGAATTGCTTGTTGCGGATATAATCAAGAACATTGGGTTTTTGGTTTTCATCCGGCCAAAATAACCTTGTAGATTCTATCCCGTTTGCAGCCAGAAAATCATGTGAACCTTTTGTGGCAAAAAGATTTAATCCCTTGCTCACCAGTATTTGTGCACTCCTTAATAATTCCAGCTTATCACGGGACGGGCCGCTTGAGATCATAATGTTTCCTTTTGGAATTTTATAACCTACCGACAACATGGCCTTAAGTATCGCATCATAATAATCATCGCCAATACATCCTACTTCACCTGTTGATGACATATCAACGCCCAGCACGGGATCTGCTTTTGAGAGGCGTGAAAAGGAAAACTGCGAAGCCTTTACACCAATGTGGTCAATTTCAAAAATAGATTTAGCCGGTTTTTGAGATGGTATTCCGAGCATAATTTTTGTTGCCAGTTCAATGAAATTCGACTTTAGCACTTTTGAAACAAAAGGGAAACTCCTGGATGCCCTTAAGTTGCATTCAATCACTTTGATATCATTATCCTTGGCCAGGAACTGTATATTAAACGGCCCGGATATATTCAGCGCCTGGGCAATTTGCCTGGCTGCCCTTTTGATTCTTCTCACGGTCTCGAAATAAATCTTTTGTGGCGGAAAAACCATGGTGGCATCACCTGAATGCACTCCCGCAAACTCGATATGTTCGCACATGGCATAGGCCATTATTTCCCCTTTATCTGCAACAGCATCTATTTCTATTTCTTTGGCCTGTTCAATAAATTCAGTTACCACAACGGGATGGTTTTTCGACACCTTTGCTGCTACTTCTAAAAAATGTTCAAGTTCCTCATTGTTGGAAACAACATTCATGGCGGCCCCGGACAAAACGTAGGATGGACGTATCAATACCGGGAAGCCCACTTTATGCGCAAACTTTACGATTTCATCCATGCCAGTTAGCTCCTTCCACACCGGCTGGTCAATATCCAATTCATCCAGCATCATCGAAAATTTGTGTCTATCCTCTGCCCGATCGATGGACTGGGCCTGGGTACCTAAAATCGGGACTTTGGCCTTATCCAAACGCATGGCGAGGTTATTGGGAATTTGCCCTCCCGTGGATAAAATGGTTCCCCATGGTTGCTCCAGGTCGATGATATCCATTACCCGTTCAAAACTGAGTTCGTCAAAATACAACCTGTCGGTAACATCATAATCAGTAGAAACCGTTTCAGGATTGAAATTGATCATCACCGAACGATAACCACTTTTTTTTATGGTGTTTACAGCATTTACGCTGCACCAGTCGAATTCAACCGAACTGCCAATGCGGTAGGCCCCCGATCCGAGTACAACAACAGATTTTCCGTCGTTTTCATATTCCACATCATGCTTTATTCCACCGTAAGTAAGATAAAGATAGTTGGTAAAGGCCGGATACTCGGCAGCAAGTGTATCAATCTGTTTTACTACTGGCAGAATACCATGTAATTTCCTATGCCGGCGGACTTTCAAGTTGATATTATCCATTTCGGTGGCAGGACTTTTAAGAACCAACCTACCCAGCTGAAAGTCAGAAAAGCCTTTCTTTTTTGCTTCGAATATCAGTTCTTTTGACACATCCTCCAGCCGATCAAATTTTTTCAATTCCAAAGCCAGGTCATGAATGGATTTCAATTTTTGTAAAAACCACCGATTAATTTTAGTGAGCTCATATAGCTGGTCAATAGAATATCCCTTTTCGAAGGCTTTTTCAATCATAAAAATCCGCAATTCAGTCGGGTTGGAAAGCTCGTCCTGAATATTTTCAATATCCAGGTCCCTGTTCCCCACAAAACCGTGTGCCCCCTGGCCTATCATTCTCAGGCCCTTTTGTATGGCTTCTTCGAATGAGGTCCCTATGGCCATCACCTCCCCAACGGATTTCATAGAAGAGCCAATTTGCCGGCTTACCCCATCAAATTTATTCAGATCCCACCTGGGGATTTTACAAACCACATAGTCAAGGGCAGGTTCAAAAAACGCAGTAGTGGTTTTGGTAATGGAATTTTTCAATTCAAATAATCCATATCCCAGGCCCAATTTGGCTGCTATAAAAGCCAGGGGATACCCGGTGGCTTTGGATGCGAGTGCTGATGACCTGGATAAGCGGGCATTTACTTCAATAACCCGGTAATCTTCTGAGTGAGGATCAAGGGCATATTGTACGTTACATTCGCCAATGATACCAATGTGCCTGATAATCCGGATGGATAACTCCCTTAGTTTATGATATTCCTGGTTGGTAAGAGTTTGCGAGGGTGCAACAACAATGCTTTCGCCAGTATGTATGCCCAATGGGTCAAAATTTTCCATGTTGCACACCGTAATGCAATTATCATATCGGTCGCGTACTACCTCATACTCCACCTCTTTCCAGCCCTTCAGGGATTCCTCAACCAATACCTGCGAACTATAGGAAAAGGCATTATCCAGCAATTTTACCAATTCTGCTTCATTGCCTGCAAACCCACTGCCCAGGCCACCCAATGCATAGGCTGCCCTTACTATTACCGGAAATCCTAAATCATGTGCAGCCTTCACTGCCTTTTCAACCGTATTGGTAGCAACACTCCTGGCAGATTTTATATTTATCTGCCTGAGCTTTTCAATAAAAATATCCCGGTCTTCGGTGTCAACAATGGCCTGAACCGGCGTACCCAGCACTTTTACATTGTACTTTTCAAGGATGCCTTTTTCATAAAGCTCTACCCCGCAGTTCAAGGCAGTCTGTCCGCCAAATGAAAGCAAAATACTGTCGGGTTTTTCTTTCTGTATAACCTTTTCGACGAAATAGGAAGTAACCGGCAGGAAGTAAATGATATCGGCCACCCCTTCTGATGTTTGTACCGTGGCAATATTGGGATTGATCAAAACGGTTTGAATACCTTCTTCTTTTAATGCCTTGAGCGCCTGTGATCCGGAATAGTCAAACTCGCCGGCTTCACCGATTTTCAGTGCTCCTGATCCTAGTAATAAAACCTTGTTAATTTCTTCTGATTTCATGTTCAGGCTGTTTTTGATTTTTCTATCAATCCAATAAACTCATCAAACAGAAACTTTGTATCGGTTGGCCCACCTGATGCTTCGGGATGAAATTGGGTAGAGAAGAAAGGCCTGGATTTATGCTGGATTCCTTCGCAGGTACCATCGTTGACATTCACAAAAAAGGGTTCCCAATCCATTGAAAGGGATTCGCCATCAACTGCGAAGCCATGGTTTTGTGAAGTTATATAACAGGTATTGGTACCCACTTTCCTTACCGGCTGATTGTGACTGCGGTGACCATATTTCAGTTTATAGGTGGATGCACCAGAAGCCAGTGCCATCAATTGACTTCCAAGGCAAATACCAAAGACCGGCTTTTCTTCCTGCATGGCATTTTTCAGGGATTGTATGGCTGACACGCACATTTCCGGATCACCGGGCCCATTGGAGATAAACAATCCATCGTAAGCCTCATTCGAAATATCATGATCGTGCGGTACCCGGATCACTGTTGTATCAAACCCAAGCAGGCAGCGGATGATGTTATTTTTAACGCCACAATCGATCAATAAAATTTTGTGATTGCCATTACCGTAAACCTGCCTGGTACCGTGCGAAACCTGATCTACCAGGTTATCTTTATTTGGATCATACCAGTTGATGTCATTATTCTCAAATATTATTTTTCCCAGCATCGTGCCGCTTTCTCTTAATACCTGTGTTAGCTCCCGTGTATCGATGCCATAAATACCGGGTAGTTGCTGCAACTTAAGCCAGTCGCCCAGACTCTTTTCTGCATTCCAGTGGCTGTATTGTGCCGAGTAATCCGAAATAATAAATCCCTGAACTGCTATTTTATCCGACTCGTAATACCTTTGCAAATCATGCTCTGAATCATCTCCGGGCACACCATAATTACCTACAAGGGGATAGGTGGCAACAAGTATCTGCCCCTTATAGGACGGATCAGTCAGGCTTTCAGGATATCCCGTCATAGCAGTATTAAATACTACCTCACCGGCAACTGATTTTGCAAAACCAAACGAATACCCGGGGAATTCCATACCATTGTCGAGTATAAGTTTGATATCTAATTTTTTGTTCATTCGATGTGAGCTATTAAGTCGTGAATAGTAATTTAGACCCGTAATATTTTCAGGCCTCAAAAATAGCACATCCCATCCCAGATATCACCGGGGGAAAGAACAAATTATTAAAACTTAGTAACTTTTTAGGAATAGGAAAGCTTGATGGGAAAACGATATTCCATCCTATGGGAATTTGAGGATTGAATTTCTATTATCTCTCAAAAAACTTTGAACCACCTATAGTTTGTTGTTAATGCTTTAGACAAAAGTACATAGGGCTGAGCGCGGAGAGCAAAGAGCAGAGAGCAAAGAGCTGAGAGCGGAGAGCAAGGAGCAGAGAGCGGAGAGCAAGGAGCAGAGAGCAAAGAGCAGAGAGCAGAGAGCAGAGGGCTGACGGCAAAGCGCATGGCACTCCGCTCTACACACAATGCGCTTCGCTTCTTACAGCTTAATCATTTTCTTTGTTTGTATGCCTTCATTTGTTTTTAGGATGCAGAAATAAATTCCTGCCGGCAAACCGCTTCCGTTGATTGTCAATTCATGTTTTCCTTTTGCTTGATGTCCATTTAAAATTTCCATCACCTTTTCTCCAAACTGATTATAAAGAATCATCTGAACATTGGAAGGCTGAATGATTTCATATTCCAGAGTAGCTTTTGTGGTAAAGGGATTGGGGTTAATGTTAACATGCGTAATGGCTGGATGTTCAACAACAGCTACATAAACACATGCTGAATCGACTTCTTCCGGGCTGTTGCAGCCGGGGGCATTATCATGGATTTCTATTGTTACATTTATTGCTGCGAGGTAATCACAGACACTTTGAACAGCGCAGGAGGATAATGTGTCATTCCAGCTTATATCAATTTCCTGAATTGAATTGGCTGCTACATTATCCAGGCCGTTTAAGGAGGTTAATCCTTCATTACATACTATTTCCAATTTGCCATTAACTGAGGTTAGGTTTTCAAGTCCATGGAGGTTAGTGAGTGCATGATTTCCGGACTCACAGTCAGGATATGACTGAGTATTAAGGAATCCAAGTACCATATCACCTCCAATTGTCCTGAGATTTGCCAGGCCGGTCAAATCACTTAATATGGTAGCCCCTTTTATGCACAATGAACCTCCGATTGAATCCAGATTGTTTAATCCGGCCAGACTTTCCAGGGATGGATTCCACTCAACATAACAATTATCCGCCATGCCAATATCAACATCGCCAGGGATATAACTTATGTTTTCAAGCCCGGCCAAATTTTCGAGTTGATCATTACCGCAAATATTGAGAAAATCTCCAATTGAGTTTAAGTTTTCCAAACCGCTCAGATTTTTTATGGAGTCATTGGAGGAAACATCAAGAGCTCCACCAATAGACTGAAGGTTTTCAAGGCCAGTCAGGTTGTGCAGGGAATGGTTACCATGAATATTTAAAGAGCCTCCGATTGAATCCAGGTTATTTAAGCCAGACAGGTTTACCAGACCGGATAAATCAACAAGTTTATCATTACCATATATGATTAGAGAGCTATCTATTGAGTTCAGGCTTTCCAGACCAGCAAGGTTTAATAAGGTATCATTGTGGGCAATTTCCAGATCACCACCGATTGTTTGAAGGTTATTCAAACCATTAAAGTTGGTCAGTACCAGACTGGAAGAAAAAGCAAAATGTCCACCTACAGTGGTCAACCCGTTAAGTGCAGTAATATCAACCAGTGTTTCATTGGCTTCTATTTCAAGATCACCACCAATGGTAGTAAGGCCTTCCAGACCAGTCAGGTTCTCCAGTTGATCATTTTCAGATATTATCAGGCTATTCACCGTGCTTATCTCTTCCAGTCCACTCAGACTCTCCAAATGGGTATTACCGGAAATGACAAGATCCCCTTCTATAGAGGTTAATTCCTCCAGTGCGGCTATGTTATATAAATGATTATTGTCCTGAACAACAAGATCCCTTCCTATCGAAGTTAATTGATCCAGTTCTGTAAGATAATACAGGCCATAGTTATTATCAATAACAAGATCCTTTTCTATGGTGGTTAACTGCTCCAATCCTGAAAGGTTATTCAAATGATAATTATCATGAATAATAAGACTTTCAATGGAAGTGACTCCATTCAATCCGTTCAGGTTCATGATCGGGCCACTGATTTCAACAACACCATTCAGTTCTGTACATCCGGGAAAAGCCAGCGGGAATTTATTTACATGAACCTGTTCGAAAAAATGATAATTGCCATAGGGCAGGCAGGGAAGGTTACCGCCACAGGCAATCCCTACATCCATCAGGTCTTCAAAACCGGGACCGTTATCATAGATATCAACAGTGCCATTGGGGGAGGTTAAATAATTACACAACCAATCACCCATGAACGCCGTTAATTGCTCATTATCGTAAATTGAAAGGTTCCCTTCGAGGAAGGTGGAACTTTCGAATTTACAATATATTAACTGGTCGTTTCCATAAACCGCAAGGTCTCCACCAATGTAAGCGGAACTTTCCATCTCATAAAACAACATGTCCGAATTGTTTGATATTATAAGGTCTCCACCAACATTATTCAGGCTTTCCATTGTGCAGGCAAAGGTTGCCGTTGAACCCGGACTCGAATTATTATGGATTTTAATATCCCCGCCAACAGAAGTAAGGCTCTCCAGGGTCAAATCATCCAGTCTTCTCTGGGTCCGTATATCCAGGTCACCTCCAATCGTCGATAAATTCTCCAGTCCTGACAGGTCATGTAACGAATTCCAGCTAATGGTCAAGTCACCGCCAATAGTTGTTATATTTTCCAGTCCCGTCAGACTGGTCAGGGCATAGTAGTTATCATCAATCCTGAAGTTTCCCTCAATTGAGGTCAATACGCTTAATCCATAAAGATTTGAAATATTGCTATACCCATTAATAAGTACATTTCCTTCAATTTCGGTGCAGCCCGGATAGTTTTGTTGAAAATTATCAATTTCATACTGGTGTTCAAAGACAATGCCCTCGGGGAGGCAGGGTTGGGAAAGACAGTGAATGGTGAATAGTGAATAGTGAATGGTTAATACAATTAGTAGTAATTTTTTCATGACGAACTCCTTTTTTAAAAGCAAAATCCAAAATTCTAATTTGGAATAATTAATTATTGAATAATCAGTTTTTCAGTTTCAATGCCTTTGTTGGTATGTAACCTCACAAAATAAATTCCATTGGGGAAGGAGCTTACATCTATTGACAGGTTATTATTCAATACTTCTTGTTGCCAGACTACTTTCCCCTGGATATCCATGATCTCAAATGATATTGGTTTGATGCCGGATTGTAAAGCAAGTGAAACATTGCTACTGGCAGGGTTTGGATAAATAATCGCATTTTTATCCGGAATACTGTAATTATCCTTAACACCAACTGGGATACCGCTTTCATTAAAAGCAGCTATTCCACCTCCCGTATAACAATATGCGTCAGGGCACGTACATAGCCACTTGGTCTGGTTTTGGTCTATAGCTATTGAATGAACACTATTACCAGGCAATCCGGAATTGGAAATATTGTAAACCGTCCAGGCGATGCTATCAAAGGACACTAAACCACTACCGGATAAGGTTTGCCCCATACCAATAAAAAAGGTGCCCATCCACTTCGTTCCACTACCATCTATAGCCAAGGAAAAAATTTCATTATGAGGTATGCCAGAATTGGAGGTATTGTAAACCATCCAGTTGCTTCCATCAAAGGCTGCCAGTCCACCTCCAATATAACCAGGGTAATAGGGTGAAGTCCCAATCCACTTTGTCCCATTCTCTTCTACGGCTATTGAATTGACTCCATTAGAAGGCAATCCAGAATTGGAATTGTCATAAACCGTCCATGTGTTGTCAACAAAGGAGGCAAGTCCTCCATATGTCCCAATCCATTTCGTTCCGTTTCCTTCTATG
>Ga0070728_10003986_pt1 | contig 15766 bp, 10 predicted proteins | sample tdDd471_FD_66723 | JGI IMG/M metagenome (GOLD analysis project Ga0070728, IMG submission 66723) | Marine sediment microbial communities from the Atlantic coast under amendment with organic carbon and nitrate - tdDd47.1 | ecosystem: Environmental > Aquatic > Marine > Coastal > Sediment | place...
AATTTCACGACTTTCCACTTCCAGTTCGGCAGCTCTTATTCTGGCTTTTCTCTCGCCCCAATCAAAAATTGGAATGGAAAAAGTAATTTCCGCTTTAGGACTTTTGGTTGGTCGGTTGTATACATCTGCCAATTTTTCGTTATTTCCCATAATCCCGATCGAAAGACTTACATTTCCTTTGAATTCATTTACAGCAGAGGTTTGAATCAAATCGAATTTGGCATTGTTCAGATCAATTTCACGCTGTGTTAATTCCAACCTTTGACTTAAACCATTTTGGATCGCTTTTTCTAAATTAACAACTACAGGGACATATTTAATATCGGTACTAACTGTAATGTCTTCGTAAAGAGAAATACCCAAAAGCAATTTGAATTCGTCTTTTGCATTTTCCAATTCAACCCGATTGTTATCTAAATTAGATTTACTGGTAGCAAAATTTAACTCAGCCTGATACAATTCTTCTTTAGCTGACAGACCACCTTCAACCTTACTTGCAATAATATCCTTACTTATTATTTGATTATCGAACTCTTCTTCGGCAATTTTCAAAGCCATTTGCTTTTGATATATTGAATAAAATGCCTGATTTACTTGTCGCTCCATATTCAGCATTTGAATGGAATAGGCAAGTGTTGCATTCTCAAGATTCAACTCATTTCTAGTCAAATCCATTTTGGTTTTGTTGTAGGTGAATAGCGGCTGATCGTACTGCATGTAAAGTGAATTGTTATATCCAGAGTAGGAAGAATTACTTGCTTCGGAGTAATTATCCTGATAGCCGAATTCATTTCGCAGAGATAATCTGCCATCGGTATATTTTATAGGCTGAGAAACAATAAATGTTCCATTTGCTCCTTTATTCTCAGAAGTATTCCATTTTGAGAAATACTCTTCATAGCTTTCTGTTTTGCTATACGATAAAGGAGTAACATCAAATGAAAATCGTGAACGTAAAGATGCCAGCTGGGCATTCAGTTGTTCTTTGTTTTGCATCATATTAATCCTCGATTTTTTAATGTCAGGACTATTTTCAAAAGCAATTAAAAGAGATTCTTCCAAAGTAATTTCCTTTTGTGCCTTTGCTCTTGTTGGGCTTAAAAAAACTGCTCCAATACATATTGCAAGTACAAGTGAGAGTTTTGTTTTGGTAATGATCATCGCCTATAAGTATTTGTATATTTTATTTATTTTCTATCCATTTTATTGCATCAGCAAAAAGATAAGGACCTACGGATTTATTTACCAGTTCCACCTTTGCTGTTTCAGGAGTGATATAGTAACTACCTAAATAATTCCATCCGTTATCCAATTCCTGATCGGTCTTATTCACTTCTTCAAATCCATCTTCATGATAAATTTTGAAGTTGTAATCCGCTTTTGATTTCCTTTTTCGTCCCCAATGTTCCACTTTTTCAATGTGGCAATAGATATCGTAATAGCCTTTGTTTTTCACTTCAGCTTTCCAGCTCGCAGTTCTTTCTCCTTGTCCGGATTTTGTGAAAAATGCCGATCGCACATATTTGCCAAAGAATCCTGATCGTAAAACATTTTTCCACTCGTTAGGTGGATTCCAGGTTCTCAATCGTGAATATTCTTCTTCTGATCCTCTTCTTTCATCAACCCATTTTTTCAGTTGACTTTTATTGGAAATCTGAACGTATTCGAATCCTTTGTCTTCATTGTCAACAACAAATTCATTATCGGCAAGAATGCCATCAAAAGGAGCAACGTTTTTTACTTCATTAAAAAATTGACTCTTTTTTGTTTCAGAAAAATTACTGAAATCGTATATCAAACTATTGGGTAGATTCTCAGAAATGTGAGTGAAAACATTCATTCTACCTGGCTGAGATGGAAACACAAAGCCCAATTCCAAGGCAGAATTTGCTGGAATGAAGACTGATTTGGTAAAATCGGGATTTTTATTGTCTTGATTTCTTCTGCCTCGTCTACGGTTTTGACCTCCGGTTTCGATATTTACACTTACAATTCCATCAACCGATTCCGGATTAGAAATTTTAAATCGGATTTGATATTTAATGTGATCACCATCTTTCACCTTATAGGTTTCCAAATCTTTAATTAAGAAACCAGGCAATTTTTTTGTGGTGTACCAATCCTTTACCTCTTCCGTTATCGATGCATCGAAATTAGATTTTAGTGCATTATCGAGCTCTTCGAAACTACTATTTTGAAACTGATGATTATTTACATATTTAATCAGGAAATCTGAAAATTCTTTTTCACCATATCGTGCACTTAGTAAAGAAAACAGGTGAGTCCCTTTAGCTCTTAACACATCATTTACATAAATCTGTTCATCCTTGTCATCCGCTTTTTTAATTCCAGAAATCGTAAGCTCCTTAAGTGTTGATTTCTTTAATTCCAGATTGATGCGTTCAGTTTTGCTAATTCCATCGAAACGCCAGCGTGATTGTCTTTGCGTAGTTTCATGTTTCTCCTTTAAGTAAACACCTAAGGCAAAATTTAAGGCAGAATATTCTTTTGATTTTAAATCGGTAGTAAATGTATAATAGTTAGGAAATAGCGAGTAAGTATTTCTATCTACATGATCGAATTGATACCATTCCGTTGTTGGAGGCATAAAATTTCCACGAATAAATCGTTTCAGCATTCTCGCTTGTAATTCTTCGTCAGAAACTTCTTCATTATCCCGTTTCATTCTTTTTTCGAAACGCTTTCGTCTTCTTTTAAAATCAGTTTCTTCCATCACAACCCCCTTTTCAGGATAGAAGATGATCTCTGGTTGCACTGCATTACTTGCTATGGACCAAATGTGTTTGTCCAAAGCAAATTGAATTGGAACCTCGGCAAGAGAAAATCTTTTAAAAGGATATTCTAGACCATGTGTGGTTTCATATTCGTTCTTCAATTCGCGAATTAAGCGTGGCAGGCTATCCTGAATGGCATCGAAATGTTTTAGGAAAAATTCATTCCCTTTAATCGAGAATATCGAATAATCAATAGAATCAATCGAGGTAGTATATTGTTTGTAATCACCTATTAACAGGCTGATTTGAGGCAGTTTATTTTCAGGGCGAAATTTATAAATTCCACCTTCTGTTGTTTTAAGATCTCCTTGCGAAACCGGAACTAAAGAATTCGAAGTATGCACATCAAGAGAATATTGTGTGAAATCTGGAGAATGTAAAGTTGGATTTTTCGAAGAATAGCCAACACCCGAAATTGGATACCAAAGTGCTTCATTTGTTAGGCAAACAAAACCTTCTTGTAAGTATGAATACCTCTTACGAATACGAAACATTTCAGCTGTAAAATTCCCAGTTGCCAATTCCGGGTCTTGATCTAAAAAGTGAGTTCTTTCATCAATACCTCCTTTATAGAATATATCCAAAATCATTTTTTTTTCGGAATCTAAACCTTTTATTGGAATGATTTTGAGTAGATGTAATTCTCTTTCAAAATCAATATTTTTTCCCTTAGAACTTACCGAGGCAACTTTTAAGTCAGGATTTAAACTAAAGATTATTGTATCTATCGATGATTTCGTAGTATTTAAAATCTCTAGTTTGGCTTTTACAGAAATTTCCTCTCCTGTATGCGCTAAATCAATAAAATTTGAAACAACATCAACCTTAGGTTGGTTCACATATTTATCGTTTAAGGTTATCAATTGCTCCCTGTATTCTTGTCCGCCAATTTTAATATCCAGGTATTTTTTAGATAGTAGTCCACCAATGATAAAACAGAATATTGCCAAATAAATTGGTAAGGAAACCAATCGTTTTGCTTGAGGCAATCGTGGTAGTTTTGAAATGGTAAAAAAGATCAATCCAATACCTAAAAAGAAATAAATACCACGATGAATTGCCACTTCAACAATATCTCCAAATCCACCAATAGTGGAATTCATCATTGGAATCTGATAGGCGATATAGTCGAAGATGTGGTAAAATTTCGTATTGAGATAAAAGATAGTTAGGGCAATATATCCAAGTAAAATGATGAACGTAATTGCCTGATTTTTCAATACTATCATTAAAAAGAAAGCCAAACCAAGTATGTAAATCAAAGTTGGTATAGATATCAGTAGGGGGTAATAAAACAGTACCCAAATGCTTTTTGATGATTCGTTACTAATAAAGGAAAAGCCTATTCCCATTAGTAATATCAATACATTAAGAATTACAAAAACCATGATAATCCCGAATGATTTTCCTAGAATGTATTCACTATTGGTCATCGATCGGGCATAAATAACCTCAACCGTATCGTTTTTGCTGTCTTGTTTCAAAAATTCTGATGCCAGAAACACTGCGACAATTGCTTGTCCCAAATTTAGAATGATAAGGTTGGCATAAGGAATGGCTGCAGGTATTGCTCTGTATAGCCAAGGTGCGCCACTATCTTCAACAAAAGCAGCAATATTAAAACCTGCAACAAACAAAATTGATAAGCCTGCAAAAATTCTAAAAAACCAAGATCTGAGCAGAGTTCTGGTTTCGTATTTGGCAACTGTACGTATGGTGTGTAGAGAAATCATATTAGGCTAAATTAAGGTCGGTGATTTTTCCATAAAATAAACATAGGCATGTTCCAGATTTGGCTCCAACTCAATTGCGTTCTTAAATTGACTGCCATCACCGATTAGTTGCACTTCCCACCCTTCCTGAGTTGGAATGGTTGAAACCACGGCATATTTGTCTTTAATTAAATCGTACTCGTAGCCCGATGTGCTAACCTGCCAAACATGCCCTTTGGCTTGTTCTATTAAAGCTTGTGGTGATCCTTGAAATGCAACTTGTCCACTATTTAAAAGTGCCAGGTTGTTACAAACGCTCGAAATATCTCCAACAATATGAGTCGATAGAATAATGATCACATCTTGCTGACTAATTTCAGAAAGTATATTTCTGAATCGGATTCTTTCTTCAGGATCAAGTCCTGTAGTTGGCTCATCAACAATCACAATTTTAGGATTACCAATTAAGGTTTGAGCGATACCTAATCTTCGCTTCATTCCTCCTGATAGTTTATTGGCGTCGCGTTCTCGAACATCAAATAAACCAACCTTATCAAGCCATTCATCTACTTTTTGCAATCTGATTTTCTTGCTTTTTTCACCTGATAAGGAAGCTGCGTAATCCAGAAATTCCCAGGTTTTTAATTTTGAAAAGAATCTGAAATCTTGCGGTAAGTAGCCCAGCATGCTTCTTATTTCCTTTCGATTCTTCATTAGGTCATAAGAATCAACTGTAACAGAACCTTGAGTAGGCTCCATTAAGCTTACTAAAATTCTCATTAAACTTGATTTTCCTGCACCATTTGGACCTAGTAATCCAAACATGCCGTTTCCAATTTCAAGGTTAACATTATCTAATGCTTTTTTACCATTAGGATATATTTTACTTAGCTGATTGATATTGATCTGCATTAAAGGCTTCTTATTTAGGTTAGCGCACTATTGGTGTGTAATGCAATGCAAAAGTAATTGGTTGGTTTCCTATCAAATTTACAATTTATGCTAAACTTTACTTCATTGAGTTTATACTTTTCGACGAAGTTGATAGTTTACACGACCTACATAAGATATGAGACAAGGTATTGGAAGAAATGGTTACAATTTTTTACAATTATTCTAAATAAATTATTCGGGAAATGTATTTTCAATTAAAATGAGAAATCTAAATAGAATCTGATTATAGATTTTTAACAGATCAATTTTATGATATATAGTATTGGTTGTAAATATTTTTATAAAGGAAATATACGAGTTGGAAGAATAAGTTCAAAGATTAATGAAAATCGCTTTTTCTTAATTTATTGCAAACTCATTCAATTGTTATTTAGATTTTGATAAAGTATTGACATCGTTCTGATAAAGAGGTAATTTGTGTTTTATCACAAATGGAGGATGATGATATGAAGCGGAAGAAAATTTATGATGAAATTGAACAAATGTTTGGATTGGTGCCAACAATGTTCAAACTGATTCCGGATAATACTTTGGAATTAGAGTGGAATTTATTTAAAAAATTACAGATTGAAGATGGTGCGATTAATGCCAAGAATCGTGAATTAATTGGACTTTCGATTGCTGCTGTTACCAAATGTAGATATTGTACATATTTTCATGCTGAGATGGCTAAGTTAAACGGAGCAACGGAACAAGAACTTGAGGAAGCAGTTCATTTTGCAAAAGCAACTGCTGGTTGGAGTGCGTATGTGAATGGAATGCAGTTGGATTACAATGAATTTACAAAGGAAATTGATTCGGCATGTGATCATGTAAGATCATTGCACCTGCAAGATTAATTAATTTATGAAGACCAAATAGTATGGAGAGAATCAAAATTGATTCTCTCTTTTTTTCTGAATTCTATCTATCTTTATATTGATACAAACGGAAAAGTTTAATTATCATGTTTAAAAAAGATCCTTTAGAGATAAATGAATTTACTCCTCTTGAATTGTTGCAGGAGATGGAGAAGAGGCAAGATATGCTGATGTTGGATGTTCGTGAACCTGTTGAAATTCAAATTTGTCATATTGAGAATGCCATGCATGTACCTATGGGACAAATTCCTACTAAATTGGAAGAACTTCCTAAAAATAAGGATTTAGTCGTATTCTGTCATATGGGAATAAGAAGTCGACAGGTAATGAATTACCTGAAAAAAAATGGATTTTCTCGTGTTTATAATTTAAAGGGAGGAATTGATCGTTGGTCTATTGAGGTGGATTCTAAAATGCAGAGATATAGATAATTAAGATCAATCGAGCCACAAAATTATTGTGACTCGATTCATAGATTTATTCAATTAAAATACTTTGTTTTAACACAATCGGTTCCCCTTTTTCTGAAATTCCTTCTAGAACCAATTCATACTCTCCTTTCACATCACTGGATATAAATTCTAACTTAATTTCGTTGTTTTTGGTTAGAGTTAAATTTGGTTCCCAGAGTAGATCTGTTCTAAAATCAGGTTGATGTTTTTCGGGCTTTTGATAACCCGATTTTTGAATTTCAGAAATAAACAGAGGCAGATAATAGCGTTCTGTATTATTTGGTAAACTCGAAACTTCGCATGTTTTATTTCTTGAAATAACGTGAACAATGCCGTAAAAATGAGAAGATTTATAAAAGTATTCGTAAGGAACAACTTCTATTCTTTCAATTTCATTTGGGCTTTTAGCAAGTATTTCAGTAGGATTGGATATAATTAGCCCATCGTAAAGAAATAATGGTTTTTGATTCATCAATCTATGCTGATCATAGTTGTAAACATTCATTAAAGCCTGTTTTTTACGGTATTTGATTTTTACATGCGAAATTAGTTCATGAAAATATTCATCTAAAGAATCCAGACGAACGTAGTCATCAATACTGATTTTTAATTTAGGATCATTAAAGAAATTGCTTTCGGCTCTGTATAAAGTTGAATCACTTTGATTATTGATATCTAGTTGTTTGTATATGTTGCGAATTTTATAATTCTCCCACTGATTTTTAATAAACTCTTTGTTTTTCTCAGATGAAAGGTTCAGTGCCTTCAACGGATAGAACAATCCTGTTTTATTGTATTTCGATTTTAGATCAAATCTTATATCGATTGAGTCATTATCAATTACTTGCAGTGATATGTCATGCAAACCAGATTTTAAAGGAAGGTGAAAATAAAACTTCCCATTTTCTTTGGTTAAAAAAGGTTGTATATCAGCAAATTCACCAATTTTCGATAAGAAAACTTCGGAATTTGAGTGAGGAGAGTTTGTCTCCTTATTTACAGCTTGTCCTTCAAGTATGTAATTGTCTTTTTCAATATATCTTGAATCAGATTGCGGATATGTTGAATTTACATTTAGCCAAATTGGTAATAGTTTTTTATTCCCAAGCCATTTATTATTAGTGATTTGATCTAAATTATCATTCGTTTCGTTTGATTGATAGTTAAAATTTTTATAAAAGTTTTGAAAGGTGATTATATTTTTAGCAATAGGAATAGGCTCTTTTTTTATGATACTAGCAGAAACAAAGAGACTATCAGATTTATAGGAAAGGTCAGATAATTGCAAAATGATCTTGTTTTTTTGCCTGCTTTTTACTTTTAATCTAGGTTTTTCAATAACTTGTTTATACCAAATCTTATCTAAATATAGTGTGTTTTGATAGATGGAATTTCCTTCGTGATTGGTAATGTTAAGGTAATATATTGGAGATTTTAATTCAGATAACTTTATGTTTGTGTCCCATTTACCATTCACAAATCTAAACTCTTTTTTCCATTCAATATCAGTTTGTGATGAAAGTTTAATGTGATGTAACTCGCTGGCAATTATATTTGTATCATGATGTTCTATGTTTATGGCAAGAATTCGTTCCAGATCAATCAATTTTGTTTTAACATTCACTTCATCATTCGAATCATTTCCAATTGAAGTACTATTTACCCAATCATTGGTTTTTATAATATTGATTTGTGAGTTGTTGGTAAATATTTCTGGCTTCTGTCCATTAGCGTTATTATTGTAAATATAAATCGGATATACACTGATTAAGTCTTTGCCGATGTTGTTTCCCCAATGCGTATATGCGTTTATAGAGTAATAACCACTTGGTAAAAGTTCATTAGTAATAACTCCACCATGTCCTGCTCCGTTCTCTATAATTATACTTTGCTTGGCAACAGGAAATCCATTTTTATTAACCAATTCTATGTATGCAATATTACTTAGTTTAGAGAGTTTGTTGTTTGATAAATCAAGACAATACGCTTTAAAGTTTACATCTTCTCCTGCTATAAAAATGCTTTTTTGCAGGTGAAGATATATTTTTTCGGTAGGGTAACTCTTTTCCTTTTGAGCTACAGCGGATTTACCACTAAATAAAATGATAATCAGTACTGATATAGTAAAAAATATTTTTCTCATAGCTCTAAAATTCAATATTATAGGTTACGGTTGGAATTGCCTGTCCGAAAATCGACAACTTATAACCCGTTACTTCGTTATGATCAGATCTAAAATAAACTGAATAGGCATTATTCCTTCCAGTTAAATTGTAAATACCAAAGGCTAAAGAGGAGTGAAAAGCTTTCTTTTTCTTTAAATTACCTTGCATGAGAATGGAAAAATCCATTCTAAAATAATTCGGTAAACGATAGGCATTTCTCTTCGAATAGTATAAAACAGGAATATCTTGTACATAGTATTTTGCAACTGGATAAGTGGAAGGACGCCCAGTGTGATAGGTAAGGTTTGTAGAGACAATAAATCTTCTAGACAGTTTCAAACTTAAGAATGTTTTTAGGTTGTGAGGTTTGTCAAATGGAGCTCGATAGAATTCACCATTGTTTACTGCGAATTCACCTGTTTTATCATCTGATTTTAAATAACTCCTTGAATAGGAATAACTAATTGCAGCCTTAAATCTTCCTACATTTTTTCGGTACATAAGTTCAATTCCATAATTCTTACCAGTAGCATTTAATACTTCCGTTTCGGCAAATTCATTTAAATACAATTCTGCACCATCTTTGTAATCTTTTGCATTTTCTATTCTCTTGTAGTAAACTTCCATTGAAAATTCTGAAGCTGCATTGTTTATGTTTTTATATAAACCAAGCGAATACTGATCACCAATTTGTGGTTTTATGTATTTATCGGATAATTTCCACGTGTCGGTTGGTGAAATTGAGGTTGTGTTAGATAAAAGATGAATGTATTGCCTGTTTCTATTGTAACTTGCTTTTATTGATGAGCTCGAATTTAAAGTGTAGCTAAAGCTTAAACGGAATTCAGGTCCATGCTCAAGATTGTTGAATCCTGATTTCGTTATTGTATCTAATATGCTATAGCTTCCAGGAGTATTATTTAAATAAACCAATTCCTCTTTAGATCCAACATTTCCATACATGGAATATCGCAAACCAGCTTCCAGAGTTAAAGAAGGTAGTAAATTAAAATTTCCACCTAAAAAAAGTGCCGATTCAACAGCTTCTTCAGGATCTATTTTATTATAGGCAACTAGGGAAGAATCGGAATTAGCTTTTAGTTCTCCAGGGGTGATGTTGTAATGTTTAACATCTGCTCCAAATTGGTAACTGGTATTCAGATTTTTCTCGTATGTCCAAACAGATTTTCCTCCAGTTTCTTTAACTTCATGTTCCAATTTAAAAGCACTACTTGCCACCTCGCTTGTACTCATATCATACGAAAACTGAGTTCTGTATACTGTATTAACTGTTTTTAATTTCTCAGAAAATCGATGACGCCAGTTTAGTGATCCAATGAAATTGTTAAAATTATATAGAGTATCAGAATGCAACTGAAATTCATCATTACTTTTATAATAGCTCAATTCAATTTGATTGTTGATATTTGGTTTAAACAAAACTTTCCCATGTAGATCGTAAAAATTAGATGAGCTGTTAATTAGTTCTTTAGAATCTATTTTTTCCATGATCCAATCTGAATAGGTAAATCGGAATGAATTGATGATAGATAATTTATTTTTTATCAGAGGAGCATCTAAATATAACTTAGATGAAACTGGGCTAATACCCATTTTTGCATGAATTTTATCGGTTACTTTTCTGTGCGAGTGAATATCGTATGTTGAGGATATTCGACCTCCAAATTGCGTAGGAATACTAGCTTTATAGAGGCTTGCCTCATTTATAATATCACTATTAAATGGAGAGAAAAATCCAAAAAAGTGTGCCGGATAGTAAATTGGAGCATTATCAATTAGGATAAGGTTCTGATCAGAAGATCCACCTCTTACATTAAATCCTATCGACCCTTCACCTGAACTTTCTACACCAGGTAACATTGTTGTACTTTTTATAATATCAGGTTCACCTAAAGCCGTTGGCAAACTATGTACTTCCTCCATTTTAATGTGCTCAGTACCCATCGATGTTCTCCGAACTTTATCATCTTTGGCTGTAACTCGAACTTCTTTTATTTGTCTAATTTCATTGGTCATTTGAATGTCTAGGCGACCGTCTCCTCGCAAATTAATTTTTCGGCTCGTAGGTTTAAGACCCATGAACCTATAATTCAAAGTATAGCTTCCAGGTGGCAGTTCTAACTCATAATATCCTTTAGTGTCGGATGTTACGCCTTTCGATTTATTAGGCAGAAATATTTCAACTGATTTTATTGGAGATTGGCTCTCAAAATGAGAAATATATCCAAATAGTTTTACTTTACTTTTCCCAAGTGATGATCCAATATAATGAATGATATATTCTTGTTCCTGTAAGTTATTGTAATCTTGTTCCGATTCATTTTTAACCTCCTTGTTAATAGGAGTTTCGGGAGTTTTGTTGTTTATAGAAAATTCCGATTTAAGATTTATTCCCTTGGTTAATATTATCACCTTATCTCTAATGATAAAGTTAATATCCGTATCAATTAAAATATCTTGAAGAATTTCCAAAATAGGCTGATTCGAATATTTTTTATTCAGTTTAATATCAGAAACCCATTCGCTTTTGTAGTATATGTTAATCTTGAAATCAGATTCAAGTTTTGTAGAAAATTCTTCAAATGTCATTCCGTCGTATCCAATTGAGAAATTTTCCTGTGCCTTTGATATATTGAGAAATAGAATGCAAAAGCACAGTGTGGTTAGGATTATCTTTTTCATTATATAAGGCTTTAAAGATCAAAATTTAAGATAACAGGTACTATATCCATCGGGTGTTTAGAATTTATTTTCAGTTTATGTAACTGAATGTATTTTTTTATTTCAGTCTTTTGGTCATATAAAAGATCCAGTAAATCTTTACGTTTATTGATAGAGTGTATTTTGTTATCCTTAATGATTGACAACTTATTGTATTTTAAGTATTCATATTTACGAGATTTCATTTTTAATACTTTTTGTTTTTCTCGATGAATAACATAGGTTAAGTTATAAGTTGAAACTACCTGATAGAATGATTTGGGATTTAAGTCTGGGTGAATTAAATCTCCTTTTTTAAAATGAAATTCCTGACCGTTATTCATAAACGAAAATTCCTGTAATCGTGATTTATTAAGTGCAATGATTCGTTTTGTGTTATTTGGAGTAACTATTGTTGCTAACACTTCATTCTGTTCTAAATCGTAACCCAAATTAATGCCATGATATAATACGGAATCAAATCGGATATAGCCTTTCATTTGGAGTTCACCAAGGAAAAGTTGAGAGCCTTCACTATTTAAAATGGTTGGCACCCAAAGTTTACCATTAATGATATTTTCGTTGTCTTGAATTGGAATGGGTTGACACTTTGCTTGAAACTTGACGCATGTTATCAACAAAATACATAAGACAAAGAGGTTTTTAAATGTTTTCATATGAGTTAGTTTAGGGCCAGAATGAAGGTTTTGTGGGTGAGTATTGTAAAGAGCAATCATAACAGAAATTACTTCGCACAAGATATTCGACTACATGTGGTCGAGGGATTACTTGAATGATTTCATATTCATCGGGGTTATAAACAATAGTTATAAATGCTTGACATTCTTCACCCAGAACAGGAAATTCAATATCAAACTGTTCGCTGTTAAATGAACTTCCTAAAGTTGCATATGACGAAACTTGAAAATATCCTAACGCCATTTCTTCAGAATCGCAACATTGTACATTTCCATATATGTTAGCAGGTATGATATCAAATAAATTGCCATTGGTTTGGCTTATTTTTTTAATGTTATTCCAAAAGTTATAACACCTTTGACTTACTGAGTAAGCATTTGCTTTTATGTAATATTCGTAATTTAAATTTACCTGTTCTTCTGTTATAGATGTTAGGGATAAGTGATTTATAGTTTTTTCAGCTAAAATAGATGCATCGTATAGGTTAATGCTTGAAGAAGTTTCTGTGGGATAACAAACATACGCTGGATCTTCTGATTTTGCGATATTTTTAAATGTTCTCCACTCCCAGCTTGATTCGTAATCCCATAAATAATAATTGATATCGTTATTTGGGTTTTCTAAATCAAAATATAGTGAAACTACATTTATTGTTTTGTCTATATCAATGGTTAACGTTTCTTGTTCACCATAAATGGATTTGATATTTATTGGAGAATTTATTTTTTCCGCAATCGATTCATAGGTCTTACCGCCTATGGTGGTTATTTCTACCCAATAACTTTTCCCAATTTCTCCTTTGAAATTTAAATCTGATGTTTGATATGTTCCTGATCTGGATTCTATTAGAGGAATTGAATTGCCATCGTCACAATGAATAATTACCGTAGCTCCGGATTCCATAATAAGGGAATCAGAAGATTCAATATCTACTGTTCGAAATAATTTAACTTTATATGGTCCAGGTTTGTTTGATATTTTACCATCAACAACAAGAATTCCAGATGACGATTCTATTTCGGGAAAAAACTCTTCGGTACATGATTGATTGATATTGAAAATTACAATCAATAGTAGAAAAAATGGGATTTTATTTTTGAATAACATATACTATTTAAAAACTTAATTATGCATTGTGGTGATTATAAATATAATACAAAAAATAGTAAGAGTTATGTTTTTTTTATGTGTTGGTTTGGTCATGCACATAATATAGTGAGAGAGTCAAAAATAAATATGCAACTAGCTAGAGGAATGCTTTGTATTTAATGAGAACACTGTAATTTATTGTGAATTAAAATTAATTTATTTATATCGTATATAAATTAACGTCACATTGAAAATTTAATGATTATGGCCAAAATGATGGTTTATTAGGCGAGTATTTTAAACTGCAATCATAACAGAAATTGTACCGTACATTTAATATTGTTCCTCCTTCAGGTAAGTGATTAACAGATACAATGTGATGTCTTTCAGGATTATATGTTAGTGGGCTTATTTCGAATGTTTTACATTCTGGAGTTATACTTGCAAAATCGACATCATATGACTTTTCATTAAAAGTACCTCCTTTTTGTGCATAGGACGATACCTGAAAATATCCAAGTACTTCATCGTCACTATTACAACATTCGATATTACCTTGCACATTAGCAGGTATAATATCGAATAAATTACCATTAGCTTCACTTACTTTTTTGATATTATCCCAGAAGACATAACACTTTTCGCTTATAGAGTATGCATTTACGGAAATATAATATTCATAAAGTAGGTTAACATGTTTTTCGGTTACTGTGGATAAAGGTAAATGCTTAATATTTTTTTTACTCAGGATTGATGCATCATATATATTTACATTGTTTGAGGATTCATATGGATAACAAATATAGGCTGGATCTTTTGATTTTGGGATTTTACTTATTGTATGCCACTCCCAACTCGCATTGTAATTCCACAAATAGTAATTACTGTTGTTATCTTCATTAATGAAATCAAAATATAATGAAACAGCATTCAGTGTTTCATCTATGTTTATAATTACTTCATTTTGCTCTCCATATATTGTTGTAATTTCAAAAGGAGATTTAATCTCTTCAGAAATGGATTCATAATTATTTCCGTCCGCTGTAGTGATCTCGATCCAATAACTTTTACCAACTTGACCTATAAAATTTAGATCTACGGTTTGATATTTTCCAGGTGTGATTTCAATTAAAGGTACCGAATTGCCATCATTGCAGTGAATAAAAACAGTTGCATTTGATTCATATATTAGAGAATCATTTGATTCAATTTCTACTGTTCTAAATAGATCGACTTCATATGGTCCGGGAGAGTTTGTTATTTTACCATCTACAACTAACATTCCGCCGGAAGAGTCTATTTTTGGAAAATATTTTTCGCTACAAGCGAAGTTCAAAATCAATGTGATAATAAATATTACAGAATACAAACTATTTCTTTTGAGCTTAGGTATCATCCTATTAGAATTGTTTAGCAAAGTGAGAAGTAAGTTTATTTACATGGGAACTAATTAATTTTTCAGTACCAAAATGAAGGTTTATTGGGCGAGTATTTTAAACTGCAATCGTAACAGAATGAGGGTCTAACAGTATAAACTACATCTCCGTTAGGAATTGTTCTCTTGCTAACTATATGATGCAATATTGGATCAGGCTCCATAGTTGGAAAAGAAGTACACTCACCAGGCATATTTCCAGTTGTTAATTCGAATAAGTCTGAAGGAAATGCTTTTCCTCGACTTGTATGAGACGACACTTGAAAATATCCTAATACGGGAGTTTTATCCTCGCACGATTGAATATTTCCTCTAAGATTGGCAGGAATAGCATCAAAAAGTCTACCGCTATTTTGACTGTTCTTTTTGATATTATCCCAAAATAAAAAACATTCTTCACTTATTGAATAGACATTTACCATGAAATAATATTCATAAAATATTTTTGCTGTCCTGTCGGTTAAAGTTACCACAGGTAATTTTTCAATGTTTTGAATATCAAATATTGAGGCGTTTATGATATTAATATTATTTGATTTTCCAGTAGGATAACAAACATATTCAGGATTATCAGTTTTGGGAATGTTTTCAATAGTTTGAAACTCCCAACTTTCCTGGTAATCCCATATGTAGTATTTACTTTTATTTTGATGTTCCTTCAAATTGTAAAAAAAATTAACTCCATCTATTTCATTATCGATATCAATGGTAATTTTTACTTGTTCGGCATATAATGAATCAATTTCTAATTCACCTTGAATTACCTCAGGTATTGATTCATATTTATTTTCATTAGATGTAATTATTTCCACCCAGTAGGTTTTTCCAATTTCACCTATAAAATTTTCGGTTTGAGTTTCGTATACTCCAGTTTTAATTTCATT
>Ga0070728_10003987_pt1 | contig 15765 bp, 10 predicted proteins | sample tdDd471_FD_66723 | JGI IMG/M metagenome (GOLD analysis project Ga0070728, IMG submission 66723) | Marine sediment microbial communities from the Atlantic coast under amendment with organic carbon and nitrate - tdDd47.1 | ecosystem: Environmental > Aquatic > Marine > Coastal > Sediment | place...
ATGGCGCCGATCCCCAAGAACATTTACGGCGCGACCAAGACGGCGGCCGAGGGCCTGTGTGAGCTCTTCGCCCGGCGCTTCGGCGTGCCGGTAATCGTGCTCCGCACCTCGCGTTTTTTCCCCGAGATGGACGACAGCCCGGCGACTCGCGATCTCTATCCGGACGAGAACGCCAAGGCCAACGAGTTCCTGTTCCGCCGGGTCGACATCGCCGACGCGGTCTCCGCCCATCTGCTGGCGCTCGACCGGGTCGAGGAGCTTGGCTTCGAGCGGCTGATCGTCAGCGCCACGACGCCCTTCGCGCCCGCCGACGTCGCCGCCCTGCGCCGGGACGCGCCTTCGGTCGTCGCCCGCGTCTGCCCGGACTACGAGGCGGTCTACGCGGCGCGCGGCTGGCGCATGTTCCCATCGCTTGATAGGGTCTACGACAATGCCCGCGCCCGCCGCCTTATCGGCTGGCGGCCGGAATACGATTTCCGCCGTATCGTCGCGCAGGCCGCCGCGGGCGAGGTGATCGGCAGCGAACTGGCGCGCACCGTCGGCATCAAGGGATACCACAAGGGCCATGAGCAGGCAGGGATCTACCCCTTCGTTTAAAGGCCTACGACATGTTCGCAGCCTTGGGCCGGCGCTTGCGCTTTCCGTCCTTGCAGCGACCTCCGTCTATGCGGGCGACACCTGGCATTGCCGCAACGAAGCCGTCGAAGTCTCCTGCAATGCCGGCAAGTGCGAGGTCTCGAAGGATTTCACCCCGCTCGACGTCACGGTGGACAGCGAGACCGGCCTGACCGTCTGCGCCTATTCGGGCTGCTGGGAAGGAAAGCTGACGTCGATGCTCGCGTCGCAGAACCATCTCACCGTCCAAGCGGACGACATGAAATGGTCGACGAGTGTCGATAAGAAGGGCATTCCCGGTTCGGTGACGATCGACCGCAAATCCGGTACCGGCACCGTGCTGGCATCGTCCTTCGCCGTGCCGGTGACCTGCCGCAAGGCCAAGTAGGTCAGCCGAGCAGCTTTTCCGCCACCCAGCGGTGGAACGCATGGGTTGGCGCGTCCATTACCGGCGAGAACTTGCCGCCGTCGAAGCCGATCGCCTGCCGGCCGCGCTGCATGCCCTCGACGACGCCGACATCCTCGACGAAGACGTTCCGCCATTGCTCGGTATTGTGCGCCCTCAGATCGGCGAACTGCCCGCCCAGCGAGCTCGGATCGGCGTAGTAGATCTCCACATGCTCGCGGCACCTGTCGGGACCGAGCGGCTCGATCAGGATCGCGAAGGTGTGGTCCTTGTGCACGCCGAGCAGCAGGTTGGGATAGAGTGCGGTATATTCCGCCGCCTTGTCCCATTTCTCCGGAAGGCCCTCGAAGGTTCCGAATTCGCGGCCCGTACCGTCGAGCACCGGCGCATACACGTTGGTGCCCTGGCCGGAAAAGCCGTCCTCCATGATGTGGTAGTGGTCCTCGAGCCGCGAATACTGGTTGAGCGAGGGATGGACGAAGGGCAGGTGGTAGCTCTCGCAATAGTTCTCGACCGCCAGCTTCCAGTTGGTGGCAAGCTCGAGGGTGAAGGAGCTGTCGGCGCCCGAATGATGCAGCGGCCTTTCGGCGAAATCCGCCCAGCGGCGGCGGAGCGGCGCGACATAAGCGTCGAAATCGGGCGCGGTGCCGGACCGGTCGACGAACACCGCGTCCATGAACACCGCCGAGCGGATCTCGTTCAGTCCCAGCTCCGTGCGGTCGATGCGCGGATCGTTGTTGATACCCGGACCGCCCACATGCGGCATGCCGCGTAGCGCCCCGTCGAGCCCGTAGCACCAGGCGTGGTAGGGGCACTGGATGACGCTGCCCACCGGTCCGCTTTCCTCGACCAGGATCATGCCCCGGTGGCGGCAGACATTCTCGAACACCCGCAGCACGCCTTCATTGTCGCGGACCATGAGCATCGGCATGCCGAGAAAGGTGACCGGATGCGCCGTGCCGGGCTCGGGCACGTCCTTGGCGAAGCCGATGCAGAACCAGCCGTTGCGAAACACCCGATCGACCTCGTGGGCGTAGCCTTCGCCGTCGGTATAGAACAGATTCGGCAGGCCCCGGGCGGTCTCGATGGGTCCCGTGGCGCGCCGCAGGTGATCCTGAACAAGATTCGACATCATCGTCGGTCTCCCCCGGTTTTGAGCATCGACAGCAAAAGTCTAGGCGCGTTGACGGTGGTCGAATAGGACGAATGCGGTAAGAACGGATGGATGAACGACATTGCGCTTCGCTTCTTCGGCGTTGGACAAGGCTTGAAACCGTCCGCCCGTCCGTCGCAAACTGGTTTGAAACAACCGAAGACAGACGCCATCCCGGCGAGGAAACCCCGACATGACCGTGACCCAGACCGCTCCCATCGAGCTCTATTACTGGCCGACGCCGAACGGGTGGAAGATCTCCATCCTGCTCGAGGAACTCGGCGTTCCCTACGAGGTGAAATTCGTCGATATCGGCAAGGGCGAGCAGTTCGAGCCGTCCTTCCTCGCCATCGCGCCCAACAACCGCATGCCGGCGATCGTCGACCCCGAAGGCCCCGGCGGCGCGCCGGTCTCGATCTTCGAATCCGGCGCGATCATGCAATATCTCGGCCGCAAGTTCGGCCGCTTCTATCCGGCCTCCGACGAACGCGCCCGCATCGCGGTCGACGAATGGCTGATGTGGCAGATGGGCAATGTCGGCCCGATGTTCGGCCAGAACGGCCATTTCAACAATTACGCGCTAACGAAGGTGCCGTACGCGATAGAGCGCTACACCAACGAGACCCATCGCCTGTTCGGGGTGCTGGAGAAGCGCCTCGACGGCCGCGACTATGTCGCCGGCGACTATTCCATCGCCGATATGGCAATTTATTCCTGGGTCAGGATCTTCCACCGGCTGTCCATCGACATCGAGGAGTTCCCGAGAGTGAAGGCCTGGCTTGACCGCATCCGTAGTCGGCCGGCGGTGGAGCGCGGTCTCGATGTCGGCCGGGACCTGCGGCATTCGCGCAATCTCGCCACCGATCTCGAGGCGCAGAAGGTGCTGTTCGGCCAGCGCGCCGACACCAAGACAACTTCCGAAGGGGCGAAATCATGAGCGACGCGCCGCGCTACGATATCGACGTGGCCGCCTTCTGGGCCGATCCCTATCCTGATCTCAAGGCGATGCGCGAGACCGCGCCGATCGCCTATATCCCGCAGCTCGGCGCCACGGTGCTCACCCGCCGCGAGGACATCCGGACCTGCGAGAAGGTCGTCGAGGTGTTCAGCTCCGACCAGCCGGACGGCCTGATGACCAGGCTCATGGGCCAGAACTTCATGCGCAAGGACGGAGACTCCCATCTCGACGAGCGCAAGGCGATCTTCCCCACCGTTTCGCCCAAGACCGTGCGCCTTCACTGGCAGGAGAAGTTCCAGGAGCGCACCGATCATTTCCTCGACGAGATGGCGAAGAAGGGCGGCGGCGATCTCATCGCCGACTACGCCATGCCGGTCTCGGCGGAAGCGCTCAAGAACATCACCGGCCTCGTCAATACGAGCTGGCAGAACATGGACGCCTGGTCACAGGCGATGATCGACGGCATCTCCAACTATACCGGCGTCAGGGAGATCGAGGACCGCTGCAATGCCGCGACCGCCGCCATCGACGCCTGTATCGACGACCGGCTGGCGGGGAATCGCGAGGATCCCGACCTCAGCCTTCTCGGGGTGATGGTCGCCGCCGGACTGCCGATGGAGACCGTGCGGGCGAATGTCAAGCTCGCGATCAGCGGCGGCCAGAACGAGCCGCGCGACGCCATCGCCGGCGCCGTCTGGGCGCTGCTCTCCCACCCCGACCAGCTTGCCCTGGTGCTCGACGGCAAGGCGAGCTGGCATCAGGCCTTCGACGAATATGTCCGCTGGCTGGCGCCGATCGGCATGGCGCCGCGCCGCGTCGCCAGCCGCCACACCTATGGCGGGGTGACCTTCGAGCCCGAGGACCGGGTGTTCCTGATGTTCTCCTCGGCCAATCACGACGAGGACGAGTTCGACGATCCCGGCCGTTTCGACGTCACCCGCCCGAACGCGACTGCCCATATCGCCTTCGGCGCCGGCCCGCATTTCTGCGCCGGCGCCGCGGCCTCCCGCACTCTGGTCGCCGACGTGGCGCTGCCGGGCATCTTCCGGCGGTTTCCGAACCTGCGCCTCGACGAGGACAGTCCGGTCAGGATCGGCGGCTGGGCGTTCCGTGGCCTGCTGACCTTGCCAACCCGCTGGGACTGATGCCATACATCCACCGGGGATAGTATCCGTGCGCCTGTTCGCGGGCGTGCGGCATTGTCAGTCAGGGGCGCCGGGCGCGGCGTGACAAGACATGCACAGATTGCGGGATCTGGGCGACCGGATTCTGATCGTCGGGCCGCCGGGCGCCGGCAAGACGACGTTCGCGTTGCGTCTTGCGGAGCTGACCGGGTTTCCCGTCGTTCATTTCGACAGGGTTCAGTTCACGGAGGGTTGGGGCATGCGCCCGGGCGACGAGGTCGTGGCGCATCTTCACCCGCTGCTCGATGATGGGAACTGGATCGCGGAAGGTGACATCAACACAGGATACGCCGCGGCGGTGTCCCGGGCGGATGCGATCGTCTGCCTCGATTACTCGCTTTGCCGGTGTTTCTGCCGATATTTCCTGCGAACGGTGTTCAACTACGGCAGGGTCCGCCCCGAGGTAGCCGACGGGTGCGCCGACAGGTTCGAATCCAGATTGCCTTGGAGGATTGTCCAATGGATCCGGCAACGGAGGAACCGGACTATCCGTCGACTGACAACCGCGCCATCGCATGTAAGGACCTTTCGGGTCCGTTCGCCTCGCCAACTCGCCGTGTTGACGGAAAACTGGCTGGTTCTTCAGCAGTGATACTTGGAGCCGATGTCCCGATGCGGGCTCCGGGCATCGACTCCCGGTAGCCAACCGGTCGCGACGGGTTTTCCCGCCATGTTTAACGGAGTCTCTCCAAGCCTGCCGGCCGGCCTCTCGGCCGTGTGGGCGAATCCTGCGGAATCCGGTCCGTTTTCATCGCTAACGAGTGATGAAGTTAAAGAGTCGTTTTTGCCTGTTTTTCAATTCATTAAGCCTCGCGGTTAAGGCTGGATTCAGCGCCGGGCGCGAGACTTCCCCTCAGACGCCGGACGACGTCCGACCGGCGGGAAACTGGGACATAGACCGGATACGGAAAGGAAAGCCGGTCTTTATTGGGGAGACTTCAAATGGCACGTTTCGAAGTACTGGACGCCACGTCCGGCATCATCGGCACCGAAGGCGCTTCGGCCGACATCTTCTTTCAACTGGGGATGAAATACTCGACCGGCCGGGACGTTCCCGCCGATCTGGTCGCCGCGCACAAGTGGTTCAACCTCGCTGCCTGGAAAGGCAACAAGCAGGCCGCCGGCTATCGCTCCGAATTGAGCGACGAGATGTCATCGGACGAAGTGGCCCGGGCGCAACGCGAAGCCCGCGAGTGGATCAGCATGCACTGATGCCATTCGCGGTTTCGCTGAAAACCGAACCTACCGCCTTGCGGCCCGGGCTCCGGGCCGCTGGTGGCAGACGACCGGCAGCACGAATTTCTTGACGTCGGCCGCCAGCTTCCAGCTCGGCAGGGCCTCGCCAGCCGGAACCTGTTCCGGCCGGATGCCCCAGCGCCGGAGGAAGCGGACCGCCTGGACGTAGGTGACCGCGAAATTCACCAGCTGCGGAACGTCGCGGGCCTTTCTTGCGACATATCCGGCGCTGAGCTTGCTCGTGGCGATGCCGATGACCCGGCCGCTGCGGTCTGCGACGGGCCCGCCGGAATTGCCCGCCTGGATCGGCGCGGTGAACTGGAAATTCGACGCGTTGCCGCCAAGCCCGCGCAGCGAGCTGACATTGCCGGTGGTCATGTTGAGCTCCTCCGACAGGATGCCGCGCAGGGGAAAGCCGAACGCGGCGACGTCCTCGCCAAGGCGGACCGGGCTGTCGGTAAACCTCGCATAGACTTCCGGAACGATTCCGGTTTTCAGGACCGCGAGATCGACGTCGTCGTTGAATCCGATCAGCACGGCCGGCTTCTTGTCCTCGCCGACCAGGATCTCCCGGCAGCCGTTGACCACGTGGGCGTTGGTCATCACGTGGCCGGCGGCCGAGACGAAGAATCCTGTTCCGAACGACGTAGGTCCCCGGTCGGCAGCGTGCGGGCCGCCGGGCGGGGTCACCGCCTTGAATCCCTTGAATTTCGGTGCCGTGACGATATTTACCCGTGCGGTGCGGTCGAACGGCGCGTAGTCGGAAACCACCAGATGGGCCATACGGATGCTCTCGAGATCCTGCTGCTTGTCGAGCATGAAGCGCACCCCGACGCCCTTGAGGATGCCGCGCCGGTCCTTGAACCGGATGATCCGGTACCGGGATTCCTCGTCGGTCCAGCTCAGGGTGAAATTGTCGCCCCGGAACTGGTCGTCGAGCAGCCGGTCTGCGGAAATCTCCGCCAGGTAGGTCTTATAGAGTTTGACCAGCGAACGGGAATTGTCAGTGTAGGCGTAGGTCCGGATTTCGAGCTGCTTATCCTCGTCGGCGTAGATCGCGCCGCCGCCGTCGTGGCGTCCCTTGAAATTGACCGAGCCGGGCAGGCCGACGATGGCGCCGGAGAAATTGTCCTTCATCAGCCGGTAGTTCGTCTTCTTGATCGCCTCGCGCGCCTCGCCCACCAGGGCCTCGATCTCCTTGGCATTCAGCAGTCCGGTCGCCGCGTTGCCCAGTCGCGCCTGGAAATTGACCACCGACTGGACGCTGGTCTCGCCGAACTCGTCCGAAATCGCGCCCTGAAAGTCGCCTGACCAGGCCAGCAGATAATGCAGAAGCCGTCTTTCGGCCGGCGCCAGGCTCTTCCGGTATTGGGCGATCTCGGTCGTTTCCACCGAATACGAGGCACCGCTGGCGGGGCCGCCTACCGCAGCCACCGCCAGGCCGGCCGTGACGAGAAGCCGTATTGCGATCTTTGCTGGAGTTCTCACCGTTCCACCGAATCTTTCTCGTAAGAGAGGTCGCAAGTCTGCCTCATCATTCCGTCTATCTTTTGACCAGTGTGTTGCGGACCCGGCATTCCCGGTTCATCCGGGTGATGGCATCCTTGAAGCCGTAGAGCGAATATTCGACCCGCGACGGCCGGCCGTCGCTGGTCCTGCCGGTAAAGGTCATGTTGGTGCCGTCCGAGAAGGCCCGCATGCCCCGGTTCGAGACGCACCAGCCGCTGCCGCATCGTTCGAGAGAGCGGTAGTCGATGGCGTTGTTGGAGATCCTGACCGCCGGTATCCGGACGGAGCGCCCGCGGATCGTCACCGTAGCGGTGATCGGGTATTCGGTCTTGTAGGGGGCGGTGTAGTCGAGGCGATGGCCGACCCGGTTGTTGACCTGGTAGTTGACGTCGAAATAAAGCGTCGGCGTGCGTTTGCGCCAGTTGAACGGCGAGACCGAGACCGCGTTTGTATAGGCGTAGCAGTAGCGTCCGCCCGTCGAGTTGGTGCCGACGCCGACCGTCCAGTCGCGATAATTGGCCACGACCCGCGAGGTCGCCTTGCTCGCCGATCCCGAAGATCCCGAAGATCCGCTCGAAGACCCTCCCGACGAGGAACCGCCGCCCGAGAACGGGCCGCCGCTGCCGCCGCTGCCGCCACTGCTGCCGCCGCCGTTCGACGACGGCGTGAAGCGGGTGACCAGGTTGTAGGGCGTGTTGTCGCCCTTGGGATTGTGGATGTCGACAAAAACCAGGCCTACCGGAAGATCGCGGGAGAAGAACTCGTTCGCCGAGGGGCCGGTGGACCGGTAGATGTTCTTGCCGTTGTGCCAGACGGTGATGTCGAGATTGGCGCCGCTGTCGGCGCCGGGAGCCGAGAGATTGACCTGCAGCTTGCCGGGCTTGGACAGGTAGACCTTCGCCCAGCGGTGCTGCGAATTGGAGACGAACCGCCCGCCAAAGCGGGCCGTGCCGCTCGACAGGTCGAGCTGGTAGGCGAGGCGGAAATCGTCATAGGGCAGGTGGGACTGCACCTCGACATTCAGCGCGTAGGGGGTCGGCGTGCCGCCCTTGCCGACGACGACGACATAGAATGTCCCCGAGTCCATCCGCTGGTAGATCCGTTCGGCCGTGGTCCCGGTCTGGGTCGAGGAATAGATCACCTTGCCGGTGCGATCGAGCACCTGCAGGTCGGCGTCCGACGTCAGGCTGCCGAGTTCCACCTTGATCAGCGACAGACCCGCGGCCGCGACCTTGTAATAGTCGGATGCATCGGCGCCGCCGACGCTTTCGGCGATGTTCATCGCCCGGTTCTGCAGCAGGCCAAGATCGCGGGCCGTGGTGATTGTCTGGCCGGCCGTGTCGACCGCGCCGCGTCCCAGCGCCATCTTGTATTCGGAAGGCAGCGTGCCGGCGAGATAGACGCGGACATAGTATTCGCCCGGCGCGGCATTGGCGTATTCGATCTTCTCGTTCGCCCGGCCGCCGAATTTCGAATCCGTAAGCAGCTTGTCCGAGGCGTCACGCAATTCGACATTGGCGTCGCCGCTCAGGTCGAAGACCCGCAGCGAGATCGTGTCCTTGGAATCGAGCCGGAACTTGTAGTAGTCGACCTTGTCGGTCCGGCCGACCCACTGGTTGATCGTCACGCCGTTTGAAGTCAACCGGCCGAGATCCTGCGCCTCCTTGGCGAGATTGCCCGGCGCGTCGTTGGCCGTGAAGGTCGCCTTGGCCGAATACTGCACCTCCTTTGTGCCCGAGGACGAATAGAAGCGTACGTAGATCGTGCCGGGAAGCAGGTTCTTCAGCGACATCCGGCCCGGCCGGCCCGGGGAGGCCGCCACCCGCTGTCGCCGGTTCACGAGCTGAACGTCGGCCACGACCGCGCCGTCTTCGACCGAGACGTCGATGTCGATGTCTCCGAACTCGTCCGTGGTCATGACGAAATAGTCGCTCGAGTCGTCGCCGCCGACCCTGTCGGCCATCGGAACGACGCGGCCCGCCGTCATGGCGCCCAGCTTCTTGGCCTTCCTGCGGCTGTTGCCCGCGAGATCGCCGCCATTGGGACCGCCGCCGCCAACCGGGATATAGGCGGCCTTATGCTCTTCCTCGATCTTCTGGATGACGCCCTTGCCCTCGGTCGCCGGCGCGCCGACCATCAGCCGGATGCCGTAGAAGGGAGACCGGACCGGGACGATGGAGGTCTGGCTCGAGCGGAACAACGGCACTTCGATGCGCTTGAAGACGGAAAGCGTCGAGGGCGTATTGAAATAGCTGCCGCCGCGGGCGACCTGGCCGCCGACGGTGCCGAAGCCGTAGTCCATCGTATAGGGCTCGGCCATGTATTCGGCGACATTGCCGAAGATGTCGTACAGGCCCGAGACCGGCTGCAGTGAGCCGATCGGCTTGGCGTGGTTCTTCTTTCGGCCGCTGGAGGCATTGACGTTGGCGAAGTCCGTGATCTTGTCGGGCGGGAAGGGGAGTTGTTCGCGCTTGACGACACCCTCGCGGCCGCCGCGGGCGACGTATTCCCATTCGAACTCGGTGGGCAGGCGGAAATAGCCGCCTTCGCCGAACTGGTCGCGGACCGCCTCGTTGCACTGGGCATTGGCGAAGCACCACTGGTTATAGCGGGCGATGAATTCCTGGTAGTCGTAGAAGGTGAGCGAGCGGATCGGCAGGGCGAGGGTCTTGTCGATGAAGCGGTTGTCGGGCTTAAGCCGGTTCGCCAGGCGTTTGTCGCCGATCTTGTCGGCGACGATCTTGAGGCCGGCGGCGAGGTCGCCGTTGCCCATCAGCATCGCATATTGGCCGATCGATACTTCGTACTTGCCGATGACCAGATACCAGTCGGAATTGCCGTTCCGGAAATTGGCGCCAATACGCACCGTCCGCTTCGGCGAGAACACCGTGGTGTCCTCGTCGCCGAGCACCAGGATGCGTTCGCCCTTGCCCCAGTATCCGTCGCCGGGCACGGCGATCTTGCGGAAAACCATCTTGTAGCCGCCCGGCATCGGCAGAATGACGTCGCCGGCGGCCGGTTGCGGGTTGTAGGCCGACTCGTCGGCCAGGGCCGCGGCGCCGAATCCGATCGCCAGCGTCGTCGCCAGAATCATAGAACGGCTTGCCGGCCGAAGCACTCGGCGGCGGGGGCGGAGACATTGGGTGCGACGATCGCCGTTCATCCTCGGATACCTCATGACCTTCTCATTCGATCCGCAGCGCCTCGGCCGGGTCGATGCGTGTCGCCCGCGCCGCGCCGATGGTGCTCGAGAGCGCCGCCAGTCCGATTGTAACAATCAGAGACGAAATAACGTAGCCCATCGGAAGCCGACAGAGGCTCCCCGGCAAGCGCAAATCGGCGGCATAGAAATTGTTGATGATGCCCGCGAATATAAGGAACAGGGAATAGGCGACCAGAAAGCCGGAAACCCCGAACATCAGGCTTTGCTGCACCGGCATCGTGAACAGGCTCCAGCGCGAAAGTCCGACCAGGCGCAGCAGCGCCAGTTCGCCCTTCTTGCGCTCGACCGCGGCATAGAAGCTGGCGATCAGAACCGCCACGCCGCCGATCAGCGCGACCGCTCCGATCAGCAGGATCATCTGTGTCAGCGCCCGGTCTGTGCGCTGCACGACCTCGATCTGCTTGTCCCTGGTCCTCAGTTCCAGGCCTTCCTCGGTCAGCTCGCGCGCCAGCCTCGGCACCTCGTCGATGGTCGTGGCATAGGCGCGGAAGCCGCGCAGTCCGGGGTCCGACTGGATCAGCGAATTGATCTGGCCGTCATAGGCGATCTTGCGGATCCGGCCGCGCGCCATCATGCCGGCAAGCGCCGGGTGGACGAGGATCCTGTCGCCGTTCGACAAGGCCTCCACGTAGACGACTGCGGCGAGGTCCCTGGTCTGGTCGGCCTCGGAACGCGGTTTGATCGACAACGTGATCCGCGCGCCGACGGCGATGCCGCCTTTTTCGGCCAGCGCCTTGGGCAGCACGATCCGGTCGACCTGGCCGTAGGAGAGATCGTCGCGCCACGGCTTCCATGCCGTGAGGTCGCCGGCTGCGAGCGTCGCGCCCGCGAGGTCGGGATGTGCGGCGGCCACCGGCACGGAATCGCTGTCGACGCCCTCCACACTCGCCAGCAGACCCTCCACATGCGGCAGCACGATCGGGCTGCGGCCGCCGATCCTGCCGAGCATCCTCTGGATGGCGGAGCCGTCGACATGGGTCCGGCGGTTGGCGATACGCACGAGCTGCCGGTCGGCCGGCGCCTTAAACCCGGTCTCGGCCGTGAACTGCTCGGGCGTCCGTTCCTCGCCGATCGCGAAGCCGCTGGTGATCTTGAGCGTGTTGAGTTCCACCGGATTGAGCCGGTTGTCGAGGGCGAGATAAACCGAATCGAAGGTCTGTTTGGGCGCGCCGATAATGCCGGTCCACCCGCGGGAGGCCACGGGAATGCCGGATTTGAACCGTTCCACGTCCTGCACCAGGATCAGCGGCGTATAGGCGGAGGAATGCGGATCGGCGGAGGCCTTGAGCACCGACTTGACCACCAGTTCGACCTCCTCGCGCTCGCGCCGCTTGCGGTTGGAGCGGGTGATGTAGAGGATCACCTTGTCGCCGGTCTTGACCTTCAACTTGGCGGCCCCGACCGCCGACAGCGTCACCTCGCCCTCCTGCGGGATCAGCCCGCCGCTCTCCAGGAGCAACGGATCGCCCGCGTGGGTGGGTTTGAGGTTGAACGACTCGCCGCTCTTCCTGTCGGGCGTGCGCAGGCGCACCGAGGTGTCGGAGAGATTGACCCGCGGCTGCACGAACGAGATGCCGGGGCGTTTGGCGAGGTCGTCGAAGAAGCTTTCGGGTCTGCTCTTCGAAGCGATCGGCTGGAGCAGTCGGTAGTCCGGATCCTCGATCAGCTCTTTCCTGAGGATGTCGACGACGCCGAACTTGAGGCCGATCAGGATCAGCATCGGCGCCAGCACCGCGGCGATGGCCGAGATCATGCACACCGTCAGCAGCGCCTCGTCCTTGAGGTCGAGAAAGGCCAGCCGTCCGGTGAGCCGGAACTGGTCGGCGAAGCTGCCGCCGAACTTCTCGTCGCCGGCCGCTTTCGGATCCTGCGATTTTGCCGTTTTGGTCGCGACATCCATGGATTTCGGTCCTGGGTTCTCCGGACGGCGGCCCTAGGCCTCGGCCGTTGTTTTCGCTTGTGCGGCGTTCCGCCAGGCGGAGGTGGAGACGGCGGCGCCGTCCGGGTCGATCGAGGTGCTCAGTTCGAGAATATCGTCGGCGACCGATTCCACCAGATCCGTGTCGTGCGAGACCATGACGATGGTGCAATTGTTCTCGAGCGCCAGATCGCGGAATCCCGACACCACCTGCTGCGCCCTCGCATGGTCGATCGCCGCCGTCGGCTCGTCGGCCAGGATGAGCGGCGGCGCCAGCATCAGCGCCCTGAGAATCGCCACCCGCTGCCGCTGGCCGCCGGACAGGAACCGCGGTTTCTTGTTGAGTTCGCTGGCGACTCCGAACTGTTCGGCAAGACTCTCGATCCGGTTCCGGTCGGGCGCCCGCCCGACGATCTGGAACGGCAGTTCGAGGTTCTGGCGGACCGTTGCGAAGCCGAGCAGACCGCCGCTCTGCAGCACGTAGCCGAAAGTGGTCTGCCGGATCCGGGACAGCATCACCTCGTCGTCGCGCCGCCACATCGCGTCCACGTCGAACATGCCGTCGCCGCTCGAGGGACCGGCGACCTTGAAGGCCTCGGCCGCCGTCGGGCGCAGCACGAGCGCCAGCGTGTCGAGCAGCGTGCTCTTGCCGCTGCCGCTGGGGCCGATCACGCCGTAGAACTGCCCGGCCAGCAGGTCGAGCTGCGGAATCCGCAACTCGAAGGCGGCGCCGCCGCGTTCGCGGCGCTTCTTCAGGCTTCTGATCGTCAGGACCGGAGCGAGCGTCATTTGATGATCCGCTAAGGGAAAGGCCCCGGACCGACGCATCGCCTTGCGGCGTTGGCCGGCCGGGATGGTCGAACGGTCAGGGCAGGAGCCTGAGCGGCAGGGGATAGACCTTCTGGTCCTCGCCCATGTCGCTGTTCAGGGTATGCCAGGCTTCGGGATTTTCCAGAATGTCGGTATAGGCGCCGATCTTGGCGGTCAGTTCGTTCTGGATCTGGTTGACCTCGTCGGGACCGAATTCCTCGAACTCCTCGAAGGTGTAGCTCATCATCTTCGACTTGTAGGGCAGCGTGTCCATCCAGCGCGGGATGATCGATGTCTTTGCCAGGACCGTCGCCTTGGTGAGATCCCGGTCGAGCGCAGTCACCGTGCCCAGCGACTGTATCGTCTTGAAGAAGCCTTCCGAAGTCTCCTCGCCCAGGACGAAGGATTCGAGCACCTGCGTCAGCCCCGCCTTGAGCTGGTCGAGATCCGAGCGGGTGACCAGTACATGCAGGTTGAAGGACAGCTTCTCCGGATTGGTCAGGTCGCGTTCATAGACCCAGGCCGTGATGTCCGGCGGCGGATCGGTGGCCTCGCCGAGGAACGTCACAAGAGCGGTATTGAAGGCCTTGGTGGCGACGTTCTTGGTCTCTTCCTTGAGCTTCTCGGCATTGAGCTTGCGGATCTGGTCGACGATCGTCGCGGTCGCGACCAGGAGCGAATTGAGGATCTTGCCCTTGTCCTGGTCGACCGCCCAGAAGGCGACCTCGCCGTTGTTGTCGGCAAGTTCCTTGAATTGCTTGATGCCGCGCGGCCAGTCGTCCTTGAACTTGTTGTTCTTGATGTAGATGGAGGCGACGTAGACGTTCTGCTCGTTGGCCAGTTGCCGCAGTTCGAGCGCCGATTTCTTGGTGGTCGAGAACTCGTGCGACGGCTCGTGCGAGCTGGCGTCGCCGACCAGCACGATCATCTTGATGGCGTCCTTGTCCCACTTGATCTCGTTCAGCGCCGTCAGGTAGCCCGCGTAGACCTCTTCGGGGATGTCGCCGCCGGCCGCCACCCGGACCTGGCTTTCCATGATCTTCACGAAGTCCTCGTTCGAGACTAGGCCGTCCTTGGTGTAGTTCTTGACGATGAATTCGTTGGCCTTGCTGGATTTCAGGGAATCCCGATAGCCGACGATGCCGAACTTGATGCGCGAATTCTCGTCGCCGATCGCCGAGATCACGCGCGCCGAATTGCGCATCGCCTCGTTGACCGCCGCGACGAAGTCGTTCATCGACGCGGTCAGGTCCATGACGTAGACGATGTTGACCTTGAGCTGGTTCTCCGAGACCTTGCCCATCTTCTCGGCGCATTCCTTGAAGTCTTTCCGGTCCGTGGTGCAGACGTCCTCTTCCTTGGTGCGCTTGTTGGGCACGGCGGCGGCCAGTTGCAGCATGTAGGTGTCGGAATATTCGTCCTCGACGAATTCCGCCGCGCTTTTCACGTCGATGACGGGAAGCAGGTAGAATTTCTTCTTGATGTCGACGAATGTGTCCGGTTCGCGTGTGATGATGCCGTCATAGACAATGTTCTTTTCCAGGTCCGTATAGGCGCGCTCGGCCTCCGTACGGGATTCGCCGAGCAGCTCCTCGAGCTTGTTGCGCTCGCGAAACATCAGAACCGGCTTGCGGCGCGCCGGACCGGATCCCGGATGGGTATAGGAAAGCAGCAGCGCGTTCTTCCATTCGAGCACGTCCCTGGCCTTCATGTAGCCGAACGGCTTCGAGGTGTTCCTGCCGACCCGGAACCAGCCGGTCGGATTGAGCGGATTGGTGTTGTAGTCGACGTCGATGCGCTCGAAGACGAAAAGCGGCGAGAACGGCCGGATGCCGCCTTCCTCGACTTCCGAGCCGTCGCGCGCTTCCTTGTAGACCACGGAATCGACCCGCGGCAGCACCCTTAGCGGCAGGCGGGACTTCTTGATCCGGCAGAGATCGCCGCTCTTGCATTCGACTTCCAGCGGATCGCCGATCTCGGCCCGCGCCGTTCCGAAATGGGCCGCCACGCCGGTCGCGAGCACGAGGGTGGCGAGAAGTGCGCGAAACCGGACGTGCCGGCTGGTCCGCCGCCTGGCGGCCACATGGTGCGTTGGGATCGTGTCGGTCATTTTTGCTTCCCTGGACTCGGAATGGTGTTGCGTTTGCGAACGCCCCTCGGATCGGACGCCCGATAATTAGTCTGGACCGGGCAGACGGGTTGTTTCGACCTCATTCTTTGGCGACGGACTTTCCGGGTTTGCCGCAGGCTCGGGTAACGGCGTCCTGGAGGATGGCGATGAGCTTGTGATTGTAGCCGTAGGTCGTCTCCGGCCTGGCCGTCATCACGTCGCCCGGCTTGTATTTGCCGCCCCAGTCCCCGAACTCGACCTTCTGATAGCAGAACTCCTTGCGCGGGATGCACCACCAGCGCTTCTTGTCGACGCTGGTGGAGACCGGATCGTCGCCGGAGACGCCCGGATAATTGTTGACGCCGTACCTGTCCCTTAGCCGGACGACGGGGCTCTTGTCCTCGGCGTAGGACTTCAAGATGCCGTGATAACCGGTCATCCAGTTGCCGGCCTCGCCGCATTCGACCTTCTCGACGACGAACACGCCGCGTCCGATGCTCGGCAGTTTGCGTTTGGCCGGCAGCAGCGGATAGTTGGGCTTCGGGTAGCGCTTGCGCTTGGCGATCTTGTCGCCGGATTCGCCCTCGTCGGTGTCGTCGGGAACCTCGATGACGCCGGTCGGCGCGCCGCCGGAATCGCCCTC
>Ga0070728_10003988_pt1 | contig 15764 bp, 15 predicted proteins | sample tdDd471_FD_66723 | JGI IMG/M metagenome (GOLD analysis project Ga0070728, IMG submission 66723) | Marine sediment microbial communities from the Atlantic coast under amendment with organic carbon and nitrate - tdDd47.1 | ecosystem: Environmental > Aquatic > Marine > Coastal > Sediment | place...
ACAGCAACGAGACCGGAGAGAACCAGCCAGAGGAAGTCTTGGACGGCGGCGACTCCGAGTCCGGCGAAATCAAAGGTGGCGACACCCAAGATCCTGACGCGGCAGACTGATCGCGTTCCGGGGTCGCGGCGGTGACTGACCCACCCAAGATCCGCCCCGTGGCGTTGATCCACCAGGAAGGCGTGCTCGCCTTGATCGCGGTGATCGGTCTGTCCTTCGGTGAACGGGATCTTTTTCAGGCGTTTGCGCCGAAAACCACCTTGCTCGGTTCCATCGTGGCTGGTGTCACGGCCGGGATCGCCTGTGTCGGTCTGTTGTGGCTGCTCCGGAAGGTGCCGGCCCTCGAGCGTCTCGAGCGGTGGCAGGGGGGGGTGGTTTCGGGGTGGACGGCGACCGACGCGGTTGCCGTCGCACTGGTCTCCGGTCTTGCCGAAGAGGCCCTGTTGCGGGCGTTCCTCCAACCGGTGATCGGGCTCGTTCCGGCCGCCGTTCTCTTTGCGGTCCTTCACCTCGTGCCCGAAAGAGAACTCTGGTTCTGGCCGGTCTTTGCTCTTCTGAGCGGACTCGTTCTCGGCGGCCTCTTCGAGGTTTGGGGTTACCCGGCCGCAGCTGCGGCGCATATTATGATCAATGGCGTGGCGCTTCTTCGATTGCGCGGACAGCCCGACCCATAGCCGGACAACCCAAAACAGGTTCCGCTGTGTACAATGGCCGCGGCTGCGTGTGTGTTCCCGGAGGTCATGATGGAAAGTTCCGAAAACCGATTTCGTGTCAAGGTTGGATTGGCGGAGATGCTCAAGGGTGGAGTGATCCTCGATGTCACCAATGCCGACCAGGCCAAAATTGCCGAGGATGCCGGCGCCGCCGCGGTCATGGCCCTCGAGCGGGTACCCGCCGACATCCGTGTCCAGGGTGGGGTCGCCCGGATGGCGTCGATTGAGAAGATTACCGAGATTCAGACCTGTGTTTCGATCCCCGTGATGGCAAAGATCCGCATCGGCCACATCACCGAAGCGTTGATGCTCGAGGCCCTCGAGGTGGACTTCATCGACGAAAGCGAGGTCCTGACCCCCGCCGACGAGGAGAACCATGTCAACAAACATGGGTTCAACGTGCCTTTTGTCTGTGGCTGCCGCAACCTCGGTGAGGCGTTGCGGCGAGTCGGTGAGGGCGCCGCCATGATGCGGACCAAGGGTGAGGCGGGATCGGGCGACATTGTCGAGGCGGTGCGCCACCTTCGTGCGGTTCACCGCGGAATCAAGATGCTCGGCATCCTCGACGAGCACGAACTCATGGCCGAAGCGAAGCTCCTCGGAGCGCCTTTTGAGCTTGTCACCTGGGTCGCCGAACACGGTCGGCTGCCGGTGCCCAACTTCGCCGCCGGCGGCATTGCCACCCCGGCCGATGCTGCTCTCTGCATGACCCTCGGCGCTGAGGCGGTGTTTGTCGGATCGGGCGTCTTCAAGTCCTCTGATCCCGCACCGCGGGCGAAAGCCATTGTCGATGCGGTGACGCACTGGCAGGATCCCGCCAAGCTCGTGGAGATTTCACGTAGCCTGCAGGATGCGATGTCGGGTCTCGAGGTCGGCAAGCTCACAAGTGAGGAAATGCTGTCTCGTCGAGGGTGGTGATGCGCTGCGGCGTCCTGGCGCTGCAGGGAGACTGGGCGGCCCATGCCGCGGTGTTGATCAATCTGGGTGTCGAGACCGTACTGGTCCGCACCGCAGCCGAGTTCGAAACAGTGGACGCTCTCGTTCTCCCGGGTGGTGAATCGACCGCGATGCTTCGGTTGATGGAACCCGAAAGCCTGGCTGAAAAAATTGCTCAACGAGTGCGAGACGGTCTTCCTGTCCTCGCCACCTGCGCCGGCGTGATCCTGCTCGCGACCGCAACCGACCCGGTCCAGCCGAGTCTGGCGGTCCTCGATGTCGAAGTCGAACGGAACGCCTATGGGCGCCAGGTTCACTCGCGGGTCGCCGCCGTCGAACTCTCCGACCTTCTCGGTGAACCGGCGGTGATCGAAAGCGTTTTTATTCGTGCTCCGAGAATCACCAGGATCGGGCCCGGGGTGCGTGTTCTGGGTCGGCTTGGCGACGACCCGGTTCTTGTCCGACAGGGCGGCATCATCGCCGCCACATTTCATCCGGAACTGACCGACGACCATCGAATCCACCGCCTCCTGGTGGATGAGGAGGCAGGCCATGGCAGGTGAGACGCTGCTTCGAGAAGAGATCAACGGGATTCACCATCTGGTGATGAATGATGGGCCCAACGCCCTCAACGCAACCCTCATGGATGCGCTGTCCGGCGCGCTTTCAGAGCTCCGGGACGGAGGGGCTCCACCGGTCCTGTTGAGATCGTCGCACGAGATGCTCTTCTGTCCCGGTTGGGACCTCAAGGACCTCGTGGGCGCCGATCGCGATGTGGTTTCCGCGGCGCTTGATCGCTTCAACCGGTTGATCTTCGATCTGTTCAGCTATCCGGGATCCACCGCGGCAGCGATCAACGGCCACGCCGTCGCCGGAGGCTGTCTCTTGGCCCTGTGCTGCGATCTGAGAATCATGGCCACCGGCCGGCCGAGGATCGGATTGTCTGAACTCAACCTCGGGGTGCCGGTTCCGGCGGCGAGCCTGGTCATGCTGCGCGAACGACTCGCCGCGAATGTCGTAGAGGAACTGGTGGTCGGTGGCGATGGCTGCAACGCTGATCGGGCAAGGGATCAGGGTGTGGTGCACCGAGTCGCCGAGCCGGAGCTGGTGCAGGCCAAGACCGAGCGTGAACTCGCACGACTCGCCGCCAAGCCGAGGCATGCCTTTGCCGCGACCAAGCGGTTCTTGCTCGGTGAGAGCTGGCGACGGATGTCCGAGCCGAATATCGACGACGACGCGGCGTTTATTGACTGTTGGTTCACACCCGAGACACAGCGCCGGATCAGCGGACTCGTCGAGCGGCTGGGATCCTGACCCGCTCTTCCGATCAGAAAGTGTAGGTCCGGTCCTGGACCAACTCCGAAATCTCGCGGTTCATCTCGGTGGCGGCAAGCTCCGCACGAAGCTCATCGACATAGGGCGGCTTGAAATGGTAGATGAGCACCGGGATGTCTCGGTTGAGCTTCTCGAGTTCCAAGGCGAGGGTCTTCGGAGTCAGGTGGAGGCTGATGTCGGCCACCGACTGCATCCGATTCGGGAACGAGCACTCGGTGATGAGGGCTTTGAGGTTCGGTGTCTCGTTCGCCACCTGCCAGATTCGTGTGGTGGGTCCGGTATCCGAAGTGAAAATGACGGTCGACGAACCCTGGCTGATGAGAAACCCGGTCGTCGGAACGATGTGATCGACCGGAATCGCAGTGATCTCAAGGTCGCCGGAAGGCAACCCGGTGATGGTGAACGGTTCCTCGGCCACGATCTCCTGAAAACGAACCGACGGCTCGACATGATCCGGAATCCGAGTGAAATCCGGCCAGGTGTCGTTGTTGAAGAGATGGCGGCGAACCGCGCCCATCACCCGTTTGGCACAGTAGATGGACACCGGTTCGGGATGGGTGCCGAAGATATTCTCGATGAGGAACGGCAGCGTCGCGGTGTGATCCATGTGGGTGTGGCTGATGAGTACGTGACGAATCTTCCGTTGTTCGCTGATGGTCAGGGCGCGGGTGATGGCGCCGGCATCGACAACGACCTCGCCATCAACGAGAAACGACGTCATTCGGCAGTCGGGGCTGTCTCCGCCAAAGCTACCCAAAACCCGGAAGTCCATGGCGCGAGTATACCTGAGAGACGAAAAGATCGCGCCGGCAAACGGATCTCGCCGTCTCGCCGCCGCTGCGGGCAACAGGTTGCCCGCGTCGGTGTTTTCTCAGGTCCGGTTGGTTTCGAACCTACCGGTGCCGCGCCGCCTGACACGGACGGCCGGTTGGCGGTACCATGAGGTGATGTCGACGCAAAGCCACCAACCCCGTCTTCGTCTTGCCCTGCTGTTGGCAGGGGGTGGGCGAAAGACCCGAAGACTCGTGGCCGGAGACGAGGGCGGAGAGGGACAACTCTGGGCGCAGGCGCCGGCCGCGCTCAAGACCGAGGTCGCTCGCTTGCTCGATGATGAGGTGCCGAGGGTCCTCGGTTGGATCAAACGGGAGGGATGGCGTTGGCTCGTACCCGGTGATGCCGGCTATCCGAGCGCACTCGAACATTCGGCGGACCCACCGCTCGGGCTCTTTGTCCGTGGCGAACTGCGTTCGGCGCCGGTGGTCGCGGTGGTGGGCTCGAGACGCGCGACGAGCTACGGATCGCAGGTCGCGCGAGTGCTGGGAGAAGAGCTCGCCCGGGCGGGTGTGGTTGTGGCCTCGGGGATGGCGCGGGGTGTTGACGCCGCAGCCCATGAGGGCGCCATCGCTGCCGGCGGGCCGACCTGGGCGGTGTGGGGCGCCGGACCGGATCGCGTCTATCCACCGGAACACAAGGAACTCGCCGCAAAAATCACCACATGTGGGGCGCTGATCACCGAGTACCTCCCGGGGACCTCGCCGCGGAAGCACCATTTTCCCGAGCGAAATCGGATCCTCGCGGGGCTCGCCCAGGCGGTCGTCGTCGTTGAAGCCGCCGCGCGTTCCGGCGCTCTGATCACCGCGAGACTCGCCCTTGACGAGGGTCGTGAGGTCCTGGCAGTGCCCGGGAGCATTCTGTCGGAGGTCTCGACCGGGCCCAACACCCTGTTGTGCCTCGGCGCGCGGCCCATGCTCACCCCCGGAGACGTACTCGACGCCATTGGACACGATGCCTCGGCAGACGAGGCGCCGACGGCTGCCGTCCACCCGCTGATGGCGCATCTATCGGCCGGTGAGCAACTCACCACCGACGAACTCGTGACGCGTTCTGGGCTCTCCGTGCCCGAGGTGCACTCCGCCCTTCTCGATCTCGAACTCGGCGGCGTGGTGGATCGGCTACGCGATGGCAGCTTCCAGCTCAGACGGCCGGTGTTGCCAAAGGAATAGACAACCGACGCCGATGCTTGTGTTGAGAGTGGCGGGAGTAGATCACGGGAGGGTGACGAGCGCGTGAAGAACGAAGAAATCCTTGTCGTTGGCGGAGGTCTTGCCGGGAGCGAGGCCGCATGGCAGCTCGCCCGGGCCGGTCTGCGGGTGCGGTTGGTCGAGATGCGCCCCACCCGGTCGACACCGGTCCACACCACCAACCGCTTGGCCGAGCTCGTGTGCTCGAACTCGCTCCGCGGCGATGTGCTCAGCAATGCGGTGGGTCTGCTCAAACGCGAGATGGAGGTCCTCGACTCCATGATCATCCGCGTCGCACGGGAATCGGCAGTGCCGGCGGGTGGCGCGCTGGCAGTCGATCGGGAGCTCTTTTCAGGCGGGGTGACTGCTGCCATCGAAGGGCATCCGTTGATCACCACCGAACGTCGGGAAGTCACCGAACTGCCCCGGGAACCGGCGATCATCGCCACCGGACCGCTGACAAGCCCCGCGCTTCACCGCGAACTCGAGCAGTTTCTCGGCGAGGGTTCGCTCGCCTTCTTCGACGCGGTCGCCCCAATTGTGGCTCGGGAATCCATCAATCGCGAAAAGGTCTTTCGCGCCTCCCGCTATGGCAAGGGTGGTGATGACTATCTCAACATCCCCCTCGACCGGCCGGGGTACGAGACATTCATCTCTGAGCTGCTTGCGGCGGAGAAGGTCGCGTTCAAGGATTTCGAGATCGAGGATTATCGCTACTTCGAGGGCTGTCTCCCCGTCGAGGTCATGGCCGAACGGGGGCTCGACACCCTTCGCTATGGACCCATGAAACCGGTCGGGTTGGTGGATCCCGCCACAGGGCGGCAGCCTTGGGCGGTGGTTCAACTCAGGCAGGACGACCTCGCCGCCGAGTGCTGGAACATGGTGGGCTTCCAAACCAAACTCACCCACGCCGAGCAGAAGCGGGTCTTTCAAACACTGCCCGGGCTCGAGGACGCCCGCTTTGTCCGGCTCGGGATGATTCATCGCAATACCTTCATCAACGCCCCTGCCCATCTCGATCCCCTGCTTCGCATCGTCAAGCGCCCCTCCCTCCGGTTGGCGGGTCAGATGACCGGAGTGGAGGGCTATGTCGAGTCTGCCGCCACGGGTCTCATGACCGCCCGAACCCTGATTGCCGAGATGGCCGGGCTCGATGTCGAGGCGCCACCGCCGGTGACCGCCCTCGGAGGCCTCGTCCGTCACCTGACCGGGCGGGCCCCGGATGGTTTCCAGCCCGCCAACATCACCTGGGGCCTCATCGCCTGCCCCCCGGAGTTGCGTGCGATTCGAAAGAAGCGCGAACGGCGGATGGCCCAGGCCGAGCGCGCCCTGGAGGCGGTCGCCGCATGGGGAGCCGCGCTCGTGTGATCCGGGTCACGCCCCAAAATTGAACTTTTTCGCCCTCTCGGTCGTCTATACCTTTGACGAACGAATGACGAGAGGATGAACCATGCGACAGACCAAACAAATACTGAGCCCCGGAGCGCGGCTACCGAATCCGGATCGATGTAAGACCGTAGTGATTGCAGATGCCGGAGGCCGAGCCGAGGTGGTCCTCCTCAACGCGACCCACCCGGTCCGCCCCGGTTCGTGTTTCGATCATGCGGGCCGCCGGTGGATCATTCGGGGACAACGACACCACAGTAGGGTACTGGTCGCCGAACCCCTCGCAAGGGCCGAGCAGTAGCGTGATCAGTGATCAGTGAATCGCAAACCATGAGTTGTGAGTCGGATAGCCTCTCGGCCTAATACTCGATACCTCAATCCTCCCCTGACCCCGCCCGCGGATGGCTCTTCCTGTACACCGACATGAGATGGGCCAGATCGACCCCGGCGTAGATCTGAGTCGTCGCGAGAGAGCTGTGTCCGAGGAGTTCCTGAATCGCCCGCAGATCCATTCCCGCTTCGAGGAGGTGGGTGGCGAAGGCGTGCCGTAGTGCGTGCGGATGGAGCCGGTGGAGATCCGCCGTGCGCCGGACGGCCGCGTCGAGAATGCGGCGCACCGAGCGGTCGGAGAGGCGTCCCCCTCGTTGGTTGACAAAGAGGGGATCGTCACCATCGCAGGGTTGTTTCCGCCACCCGGATCGATGGGGCAGATACGCTCGAACCGCGTCGGCCGCGCGTCGGCCGAATGGGACGATCCTTTCCTTGCGCCCCTTGCCGCTGACGCGCAACAGGCGCTCGGTCAACGAGAAATCATCCATGTCGAGCGCAACGAGTTCACCGACCCGCAGGCCGGCTCCGTAGAGGAGCTCGACAAGAGCGAGGTCCCGTCGGCCGGCGGGGGTCTCGGGAAAGGACTCGAGAAGGCCTTCGATGGCGTATCGGTCGATGACCTCGGGTTGGTTGTGCTGTTTTCGGGGCAGGGGAACCGCGATGGCCGGGTTGGCATCGACGATCCCTTCGGCCACGAGAAAGCTGAAATACGTCCGGATACTGGACAGGGCCCGCTCGAGCGAACGGGGCTGGAGCCGTCGTTGCCACAAGTGGGCGACAAAATCCCTGATGTCGGATGTCTTCACCTCCGCAGGATCGCGATGGAGTGACTCGGCGTGATCGACAAACCGCGCGAGTTCTCGGCGATAGGCCTTGAGGGTGGCGGGCGAGAGATTACGCTCGAACTCGAGGTGTTCGAGAAACGATTCCTCCAGCCATCGAGGCCGAAGGGAGTGTTCTTCGTTCATTGTTCGGGTCCCCGGCCCTCGCCGGTATGGGAGGTGAGTCGCCACCATCCGATTCGCAGGAGATCAGCGAACATGTCGGCGGAGTGGGCCAACGGCTGAACCCTTGACTCTTCGACGTGGCGCCACCGCACCGGAATTTCGCGAATTTCCACTCCCCAGGCACGAGCCAGGAAGAGAAGCTCGACATCGAAAGCGAAACCGTCAATCCTCTGCTCCGCAGCCAGGCTTCGCCCGAGATCGCCGTTAAAGAGCTTGAACCCGCACTGGGTGTCGCCCAGCCCCGGGACGGCGAGCATCTGCACCGCCAGATTGAACGTCCGACCCATGAGGTCTCGGTATTTCGGTTGCGGCTGTTCGATGCGGCTTCGGTCGATGGCACGGGACCCGATGGCGACCCCGCCGTCGAAGGACTCGTTCAGCGCCTCGATTTCCTCGATGGGGGTCGCCATGTCGGCATCACAGAGCAGGATGGATTCGCCGCGTGCTGCGCTGAAACCAGTTCTGACGGCGGCGCCCTTGCCCTTATTGCGATCATGGACAAGGCAGCGGAGGGTGATTCCATCCGCCATCCGAGTCCTCTCTGCAACCTCGGTTGTTGCATCGCTCGACCCGTCATCAACCACGAGGATCTCAGCTGGCAGCCACATGGGATGACCCTCGAGAAAGCCGACGATCTCGACCAGGGTCGACGGCAGTCGACTGGCTTCGTTGTACGATGGAATGACCACGCTCAACCGCATATCGATGCTCCAGGGTTGGTCATACCGCGCTGTTTTCTCCCGGTGGTCGATCATCGATCCGAGTCATCGAGTCCAGGACACTCAGGTCGCCGGAACGCCCTCGAGCCTGGACGCCGCGGCAAGCGCCAGCGGCGAACGCCGGGGACCGAGGAGATTTGGCAGACCGAGGAGCAAGGCGGACACCGCCGCCGCCACGATCACCGTCGCCACCCGCCCCGGGGCGATACGATCGCTGAATACGACGCCAGCAAGCAACATCCCCGGGGTTGCCTGGCGGATCAGGATCAGGGCCGCCGCTGCGGCGAGCCACCAGATGGCTCCCAACGCAAGCGCCCAGGGCAGGGCCGTCAGCGAAGGGTTGTGGCCGGCGGCGTTGAGGCCGAAGAGCGCAACGGTGCAGACAACGAGCGATGCGACCGCGTCGGCCCAGGACGAGGCCAGTAGGTTGATCGTCGGGGGCACGCTACCTGATTCGGTGGTTGGCGGCGGGGCGCCGTCCGAAAGGTCCTCATCGAGTGGGGATTCGGCGAGGATGTCCCAGTTCTTCGGGATCTCATGCTCGTCGGGCGGGATCTCGTTGGATCTCATTTCTATCTTTCGTTCAAACTTCGGATAAAGATCTCGAGTCGCATGTCGGCCGCTCGAACCTTGTATTTCTGGACGAACTCGAGAAAGCGAAGGGCTTCCTCGTCTTCGGGCTTGAGGTCGAGAAGGCGTGTGAGGTGATTCTCTGCGCCGGTGAGGTTGTAGGCCCTTGATTCGGCGAGGGCCGAGTTGAAGAGGCTGCGCTCGAGAACGACCACCAGATCTCCCTGGCCGGGGTACTGCAGGAGGAGATCTTCGCTGATGCTGACCGCGGTTCGATAGTCGCGGGTTTTCAACGCGTTGTGGAGAATCGGCGCCTCGGGCTCGCTCTCGATGATCACCTGGTGGATCTCCATCAATCCCGAGTCGTCGGGGTAGGTCGCGAGTCCGTCGGTCGCGGCCATGAAGGCCGACCACCAAAGGCCTTGATCGAGCAACGCCTGGGCGCGGGATGCGTCCTCGGGTACGGGGGTCGGAGTCGGTGGAGCGAGGCTCACTTCGTATTTGGCGATCCGCATATCGATCCGTTGTTGGGACAGGCCCGCCGCGGGAAACTCACGGAGCAGGTGAAGAGCTTCTTCGACTTTGTGTTCCTTGTAGAGACGATCGGCCTCCACAAGGACTTCATTGACGGCCGCTGAATTGTCGACCTCCTCGGGTTCGGAGGTGAGGAATTTGCCGCCGAGCCAGACCCCGGCCAGAACGACGACCAACGCCACCCCCGCGATGGCCAGCAAGCGCATGGAGACTTTGCTGCGGATGCGATCAACAAGCGAGAGTTCTTCGAAGTGGTCGAAATCATCATCCGATTCACCAAAGAGATCGTCATCAAGGTCCTCGGCAGCGTCAGCGTCCGCCTGCAGATCACCGAAGAGGTCGTCATCGAGCTCTGGTAGTTCGGGTGCCGCAGCCGGTGAATCTTCGTCTCTTCTTTCGGGTGTGGGTGGCTCTGAGGCCGGGGGCTGCTCCGATGTAACACCCTGTTCGCGATCCAGCTGTTCTTTGAGGAGGTTGACTTCGAGGTGGTTTGGACGCAGCGCGATGGCCTTGGTGATGAGCAGCCGGGCGGCGTCGAGTTCGCCTTCATCAAAAGCGTCTCGAGCTTTGCTGAACAGCGATTCGATCTGGCTTTCGGTTTCGGCCAGGGATTTTTTTGCCCGTTCAATCAGATGACCGGCTTCGGGGTGGGTCGGTTTGAGGAGAAACACCCGAGACCAGAGGGAGATCGCCAGCGGCTGGTCTTTTTTGCTGTATGCCGCTTGCCCCTGCTCGATGAGGTCCTGAATGGATGACGCAATGGACTCCTCATCGGCGTCCGGTGTGTCGGGACCGCCGGGACTGTCGGGGTCGTCGCCGGCGAATGCTTCGCCGGACAAGGCGGCCTCCGGGTCTCCCGTGTCAAACGATCCTGGTGGAGCGGAAAAGAGATCGGCGGTGTCGTCCATGGGGGGGAAAGACATGTCGTCGCCCCGGCCGTCACCGAAGGTGGGCATCGGTTCTGGTTCGGGCTCCGCCGGTTCCGGTTCTGAATCCATGAGATCGGCAAAAGGATCCTGGGTGTCGAATTCAACGGCGAACGCGTCCTCGAGCGGAGGACCGGGTTCGTCCTCGAGCAGCGGTTCCGGTGGGCCCGGCTCGAACGCGACCGCTTTCGAGATGGGTTCCGATTCCATTCCCGTTGCGGCCGGTCGGGATGGCGGCATCGCCGGGTCCTGCGCCGTTTCGGGCGGTTCAGCCTCGGGTCCTTGAGACAGAGCGAGACCACCGGTCTCGTCGATCTCCTTGAGAGTCGAGGCGATACCGGTATGGTGGGGGTCCAGCGCCTGAGCCATCATGACGAAGTTGGCGGCCTCTTGGGGGTCGCCCTTGGCGAGAGCTTCCCTGGCCTGGATCAGGAACTGGCCGACCTGACCCTCGATCTTGAGGGCTTTGTCGATCTGGTCTCTGAGATCACGGGCCTCCTGGTGGCCGGGAAGATCGATGAGAACCTTCTCGACCTTCTCCTTCGCCTCGAGAAACTCTCTCGAGTTGAAGTCGTCGACCGCCTCGATGAGCAGGCCATTGATGGCCTCGGTGGTCGGTGCCTGGAGTTGAGCGATGATGTCGCCAAGGTCGATTTCATTCGAATTCGCCGCGAGTTGGCGTTTTAAGTTGGCGGCCGGTGCGAATTTTGGATCGAGTCGAAGCACGAACTCGAGACCGATCATCGCCTCCTCGCGTTGTCCCGCCTGGAGGTTGGTGAGGACCTGTTTGAAGGCCGTCATGACCCTTTCTTGTGCTTGTACGGAGAGCCCTGAGTTGCCTGGATATGACATATCACAACGATGGTATCAAGGGGGTTATCCGACGGTCAACGAAGACCCTGCGATCTTGATCACTTCAGGGGCTCGATATATTCACCAATGAGGGTTCCAGGAAGGAAGATGGTGATGATGGCGCCGCCTTCCGCCCGGTTGGCGATCTTGAGGGTTCCGCCGTGTTCGGTGACGATCCTGTGGACGACGGCGAGACCGATGCCGGATCCTCGGCCCTTGGTCGAGTAGAAGGGCTGCAGGAGCACTTCGGTATCCTCGGTCGGCAGACCCACGCCGGTATCGGCCACTTTGACGATGAGATCGAGGTTCTCGGGGCGCGCCGAAACCGCGATGGTTCCCGGGCCGGGAATGGCTGCTATGGAATTGTCGAGAAGATTGACCAGAGCCTGATTGAGCTGGACCGGATCGAGCATCCCGACCAGATCCTCCTCGGGCAGGTCGAGTTCGATGGCCAATCCCTCACGGACGCCTTCATACAGCGAACAGACTTCGCGAAGGATGCGATTGACCGAAGCGGGACGTGGCCGGACCGTCGGCATCCGCGCATACTCGCGGAACGAATCCACCAACTGTTTGAGCCCGGACACCTGGGTGACGATGGCATCGCAACCGGACGAAACCACCTCACTGAGCTCGGGATCCAGTTTTCCGGCGTGGCGGTGGATCCGTTCTGCGGCGAGCTGGATAGGGGTCAGGGGGTTCTTGATCTCGTGCGCGATTCTCTGGGCGACCTCACTCCATGCTGCCTGGCGTTGGGCGCGGGCCAACTGGGTGAGATCATCCATCGCCACCACATTTCCTCCACCGGCCAAGGTGGTGATGGTGACCTCGACGTGGAGGATCGCCCCACCGGTCTCGAGATCGGCTTCGAACCGAGTTTCCCGGATCGGCCGACCGGTGAGGGGTGTGTAGAGCGGCTCGAGCCCGGGTTCGGAGAGACGGCGGAGTTCGAGCCACTCGCCGGACCACTCGGGATGACCCAGCATCTTGGCTGCGGCGGGGTTTGGTCGAAAGGTCCGCCCGCTGCCATCCACGGTCAGAACGCCGGTTGGTATGGTCGCCAGGAGGGTGGCCATTTCGTTGGCCGACGCGCGGATATCGGCTTCCGTGGCCCGGACTCTTCGGACCATGGCATTGAACGAGTCGACCAGGACCGCCATCTCGTCCGTCGCCGGAATGGAGACCTCGGAGAGTTCGTCCCCACCGGCGACTCGGCGGGTCGCGTCCGCCACTGCGAGCAATGGTTCGGTGAAGCGGCGTGAGAGGAAGAGCCCGGTCCAGACTGTGCCGAAGAGGAGGAGGAGGGTGATGGCGAGGAAGACGAGGATGGTCGTCGAGGTCACCATCCCCCGGGCCAGCTTCATTTCCTGGAACTCGACGTGGGCGGCATTGGCGCGGTCGAGGTGCTGGAGTAACTGACGGGGCAAGGTGGTGCCGACAACGACGGTTGAGAATCCGTCATCCATGGGACGCCACGCCCGTACCAGCAGGACGCTGCGCCAGCGCGTCGCGCGGACACCAGCGGCAGGAAGATCGTCGAGATTGAGGGGCGGCAGCGCCGCCGGAAGACGTCGGGGATCGGTCACCGCCTGGACCAGATCCGGGCCGTCGTAGATCGCCACCAGGTCAACGCTGAGCAGGGTTCGAAGACGAGCGAGGCTCTGTGAGTCCGGGTTCGACCGCAGCTCGCTGCTGGCAACGGCAACCTGTTCTAAGAGTCGGTCCTCGACCGCCTGCCGGATTTCGATGGTGACCTCGGATCCGACGAGGAGGATCTCCTCGACGGGGGATGAGAACCAGCGATCGATGGAAGTCTGCAACAGATTGGTGGCGATGAGAAAAATAAAAATGACGGGCACGAAAGTGAGAGCGACATAGGTCAGAACGAGCTTGGTGCGAAAACGACCACCGAGAATCCCGCTCCGCCACTCCGCCACGAGTCTCACGACATTTCGAACGATGACGAACGACAGGATCAGGATCAGCGAGATATCGAGATACCAGAGGATGAAGAGAAGCAACCGGTTTGTGAGCTCGTCGGGGGAGACGCTCTGGGCACGTTGAAGCAGGTAGAAAGCCCCGGTGGTCAGGGTCATCAAGAACAGGAAGGCGCCGAAAAGAAACCGGTTCTCGCGGCGATGTCGATTCCAGGCGCGGACCAGGCCGCCCATGGTTTACTCTGCGCCCTCGGGCTCGGGAGTGGGTTCCAGGATGATTTCGCTCCACGGGGTCGCGTCTATCGTTGGAAAAATGAGCCAGGTGGTGCCGGATGAGAACACCGCACGGACCCGAATCCGGAGGTTGGCCTGTCGGCGTTCGGCCGGCAGCTCGACCCGGACCGGTGGAGGGCCGGTCAACCACAGGAGCGCTTCTTCGGTCGACTCAGCCTCGTGTGACGCGGTGATGATGCCGTTGAGGATGACCTGACACCGGAACCGACCAGTGACGGCGTCGAAGGTCGAAATACTGACCAACTCACCGCTCCAGAGCCGGCGATCCCACCATCCCCGTCGTTTGGCTCTGACCCGAAGCGGATAGGTCAGACGAACCTCGGCGCCCGATGTGAGTGCATCTGAAATCTCTTCCGGCAAAGACTCCACCAGCTGAAAGCGGATCTCGACCGTCGCCGGATCCCGGGTGACTTCGAGGGCTACAGGGTCGGGCAGGGCGACTCCGGTTGCGAGCAGGAGTATGAGGACGAAAGGCATGATGGGCCGATTCTACCACCGGGAGGAGTTGGAAAAGCACCCCAATTGCTGTGGAGTGGACTAAAGTAGAGAATTGGAAACCGACCGAGGAGAGGTCATGACGGCGCAGCATTCATCCTGGACACCGGATACGGAACGGGCCTTCAAAGAAGTCCTGTATCGTTTTATGGGAGATGTCCATGCCACCAAGGCCGCCCTCTACCTGAAGTCATCGGGAGGGGGCTGGTCTCTTGCGACGCAGTACGGCTTTGGGCGTCGGGACCGATTGTCGGAGTCGTTTGCCGATGATCACCCGCTGGTGCGAATGGTGCGGGCCTTTGGAAAGGACCCCAGGTTCTACAACGATCCCAGCGAGGTCGGTGAGCTGGCGGGCTATCTCGCCGATTCGGGAACCACCCGGCTGATGCTGGTCCCGGTCATCAGCGGGGCCGACCACATCGGCTTTGTCGATGTTCGGGACAAAGGGGGGCAGCGGCCCTTTGTCGCGGGCGACCTCGATCTTTCTCGCTCGATTGCGGCCGGTCTGACCCGGTTGGTCAAAGACACCGAGCAGGATCGGGAAGCCGGTGAACCCGGGGTTGAGGAAACCGTTGCCGTGGCGGCGAAAGTAGTCGAGGTCCCGGCCGATCCGGACGATGGACCGCGGGCGCTTCTCGACGAGCCGGGTTTTGACGAAATCAACGCCGCCGCGGTCGACGGGCTCGCTGATCCACGCGTCCAGGCGATCGCGCTGAGTATCGCAAGTCAAACCGCCGGCGCGACGCTGGTTCACCAACGGAGCGGTTCCCCCGCCATCGAGCTCGATCCACTCATCAAACACCAGGTGGGCGCGATGAATGAGGAGTCGGTCCCGGTGCCGCCGCGCGAGACCTGGAAATCCGAGATCCATCGTGCAGCTGGTGCTTCGGGTTCTATTCGGAATCCCGTGATCGGATCTTCGGTCCTGCTTCGTGTGGCCGGCAGTTGTCTCGTGGCTTCAGTCATCGCCGATGCCGAGCCGGCGGTGGCCAGGGAGGCCGTCGAACGCCTTGGAATCCGTATCGCCGGGGCTCGGGAGCGGTTCTGTCTCCGCATCGCCCGGCGGGGGCTGGCTCGACGGCTGCTGCAACCGGGCGACCGCCGCTACCCTGAACTCGTGGCGCACTCCCTCGGCGTGTCACGTCTGTGCTGGTCCATGGCGCGCGAGCTCGAGTTCGATGAGTCGACCATGGAACTGGCGGCGCTGGCGGGCCTGCTTCACGATGTCGGGATGCGGGAGCTCGATTACGACCGACTCTATATGCATCCGACGCCGGGTCCCGAGGATCGCCGTACCTATCGCATGCACGTCGAGGTCGGCGACCGCATTGTTCGGGTCGAGGGCTTTGACGAGATCGCCGATGCGGTGCGCCACCACCACGAACGGTGGGACGGCAACGGCTACCCTGACCGATTGGCGAACACCGCGATTCCGGTGCTTGCGCGCATCGTCCACGTAGCCGAGGTTTTCGATCTGTTTACCGCGGCCAACAGCTACCGACCGGCGGTGAGCCAGGAAAGAGCCCTGGCGATCCTGGAGCGAGCGGCTGGACATCAATTCGATCCGGCGGTGGTCGAAGCCATCACCAAGGTGGTCGCATGAACGATCAGCGTCGCATCATCGCTCAGAATCGCCGTGCCCGTCACCTCTATCACTTTCTCGAGCACGAAGTCGCCGGGATCGAGTTGCGCGGCACCGAGGTCAAGGC
>Ga0070728_10003990_pt1 | contig 15759 bp, 14 predicted proteins | sample tdDd471_FD_66723 | JGI IMG/M metagenome (GOLD analysis project Ga0070728, IMG submission 66723) | Marine sediment microbial communities from the Atlantic coast under amendment with organic carbon and nitrate - tdDd47.1 | ecosystem: Environmental > Aquatic > Marine > Coastal > Sediment | place...
TACCACCTTGAAGTCATTCTTTTGGTACCGCACGTTGAGCGTTATATCGTTGGCAGTGATTGGCAACCAATATGAAGCATCCAATTGCGGTTCAGCACCCTCGGAAGCACCGTAACCAAGGCTCAAAGAGTCACCATGACCGGTAAAATTCCTGTGGGTGATTATTGCCCAGCCCTCCTCAGCCCCAACCGATGGTGACTGGTAATTATCAAAACCCAACTGAAGAAGATAAGGGGACTGCTCCTCGATTTGCACATTAAGCACACTTTCGCCAGGAGCTACACCGGGTTTCAAGGTACTGTTCAAGCGTTCAATGAGAGAGTTCTGCTGGAGTAATTGCAGGCGTTTCTGCAGAGAGGTGATATTGAGGGGGACATCGGGTCCCAGGGCGACACGATCCTCAATAAAGCCGTCTACAAACCATCTGTTACCCTCCACATCAACAGAGGTTAAGCTGCCTTCAATGATATGTACCTCGATAATGCCTGAGTCTACTTTTTGATCAGGGATAATTGCTCCCGAATTAATATAACCATTGTTGATATAGTAAACAGTCAGCACTTGTCTTAAAGCGTCAATATCCTCCGTGGTCAATTCTCGATTGGTATATGGTTCGGTAATTCGGTCTAATTCTTCCGCAGAGAACACGGTGTTTCCTGTAATCACAATCTTATTTACATAAACCTTAGGGCCCAGGCTTTCCCTTTCTGCACCTTCTGCAAGAGGGGGTGGTGGTGCGATCAGTTGCGGGACCGGAACGATTTCCTGTTCTTTGAGTGTGGGGAGCGGTTTTTCTGTAGGACGGCCGCCAGGTTTTACGGTGGTACGCTCTTGGGCAAAAGCAACACCATAGTTCGCCAAAAGAAGAAAACCTCCCAAGAACACCCAGCAGAGAGACTTGGCCCTCATATATTTGTCAACCTGCGTTTTCTTTCTCGAACGACTTCTTCTCATACCCCCTCCGACAAATAGGCTGGGCAATGAACTCTGACTGGCTGAGGCATAACGCAAGATCAATTTTCCATTAATACTTTAATGAGTATTTAAGGGTCTTGTTTGAACCTATTGAAAAAGCATTGGACTCGGCAGGACAGAACCGGGTTCTCGAGGCAGCCCGTCCCGCCCATCAACTACAAAACTGCTGTATTCGCCACCTTTCAAGCGGGCGATACATGGCTCCCTGAGCAAGGAGACAACACTGCTGAATTCCTCCGCCAGGGGTGCAATACTTTCACTTATCACGGTAGTTGGTGCCTGGATATCAACATTACCATCAATACCAAGAGCTGAAGATGCATCAACCACACTGTTTTGGTCAGTCAGGTAAACATTGGCCACGATATCGATGTTCCCGCCCTTTCCTTCATAAGCATTTGCAATAATCCTGCTGTCTTTTAGAATCACATACTCAGGGTCGATGCTGATATTGCCGCCAACGGTATCCTCACCACCACCAACGCTTGCCGTGATCTCACTATTGACCAGATAAACCATATATTGGCTGTCCACCTTGATGTTGCCGCCATCGGCCATAACGGATTCAGTGGTGACGGCACTATCCCGCATCAAAAAGCTATCAGTAGCTCCAAGATAAATATCCCCGGCATCACCATCCTTGAAACTTGCCAGCGAAATAAGCACTTTATTATTTAGTTCAATATTCTTGGCTGCCACATTAAGGCTTCCACCTTGACCCGGTGTGCTTGAAGTGCCAGAGATCTGGCCCCTGTCATTCATCTGAAGGGTTGCGGTGTTAATATTAATAAAGCCACCACTGCCTGTGGCCTGATCACCAATCAGGAAACCGTCAGTGTTGGCAAAAATTCCGGCACCTGCATATTGAATGTCCTCTCCAGAGTCCCCCCAAAAATCCTCGAGCACAGGGTTTGCTCCCGAGATTAAAACCTGGTCTGCGGAGATTTCAACATTCCCGGCGTTCCCTGCCCCGAAAGTCTCTGTGGTCAATCGGCCGGAATCTTTCAGTTCCAGAGAATCTGCATCGATGAGGATTTTACCTCCTTTGCCACCGTTCTGAAGGGCTTGCGAAGCTATGGCAGAAATTGCCAGGATTGAACTGCCATTGACTGCATCGTAATATGTATCCGGGTGTACCCCAGAGACAAGGACGCTCCCTGCCTCAACCTCTATGACGCCCCCACTCCCAGTACCGGCAGCGCCGGCATTAATCTGTGAGCCATTTAGCACTTCCATTTTTCCGGCTTTAATATTTATGTTGCCGCCATCACCGGGACCGCGTGAAATTGAGGTGACAATCGACCTGTTTGTCAGGCTCAAAGTGTCTGTCGTGATCTCTATGTTGCCACCTATGCCGCCCGGCACTCCTGACGTTGTGCTAATGCCGGTAGCGTCTGCACCAAATGGGTCGTTTGAGCTTTCCGGACCGGCGATCACTATATTGTCAGCATCTATAATGACGCCACCAGCGTTTCCTCCCGTGCCGTAGAATCCGTTCGAACTAATGTATGAAGCATCTTTGACATACAAATCCCCTACATCCAGGGAGGCGATCCCGGCGTTGCCAAATGATAATGTGACGACCTGAATCCCCGCGGCCGTAGTCATCTCCAGACTTTTTGCACTGAACTCGAGGTTCCCACCGTTGGCATACCAGAAGGTATTATCAAATATGCCGGTGTAGATTGGATTACCGTTAGGAAGCCGTTCCTTTGACCCTTCGATATAGACGTCCCCATCAATAGCGACCTGAACGTTTCCGGCCTGGCCAAGAAAGAAAGTAGCCGACGAAATTTCGGTCGCAGGATACATGCCCAGGCTCTGTGCACTAATTGACACATCACCGGCCTTGCCAGTCCCCGGCCAGTATGTCTGAGTCAAGAGTCCGGTCACATTGGTCGGTTGGTTTTCGTTGGAGAGTAGGATATGATCTGCACGGACCTCAATATCACCACCATTGCCCGTACCTGCAAAAGCGCTACTATAGACATACCCCCCGTCCCGCACTTCCAGGCCGCCAGTGTTTATGTAAATGTCACCACTTTCACCAATGCCCCCTGTCCCGCTATAGACAGCACCCAGATTTTCTATAAGAAGGGCATTGGTATTTATCTCAATGTCCCCACTACTTCCAGAACTGGCTGGGATCGTCGACGTGCCACCAAAAGCATTAGATTGAATCTGCGAATTGTTTACTCTAAGGTGATCGGCCGTGATACGAATACCGCCGGAATCATCAGGCACTCCGCTAAAAATATTTGTTCCAATAATTGAGTAATTATCCAGCGTAACATTGCCAGCACTCAGTATATCGATACCAAATCCAGGGAGATTGTTACCTGCCTCCCCTTTGGTGCTGGCATAGACAGAAGAGTTATCCAGAACAAGCTGTCCACCACGGATAAGAATTGTTCCTCCGCCATCCCCGCCTGCATCGATGAAAGTATGTGAGATATTTATATCGCCGAGTATGTCAAATTGACCAACATCGAGATCTGGATCCATTCCGGGATCATTGAGCCAGGCTTCTCCAGTGGAGGAGACACTTGCAATGTTAATCCTACCGCCTGGTGCCAACAGAAAATCGTCTGTAGAAGTTTCTGAGCCTATAAGTTCGATGTCTCCCCCCACCATTGACAGGCTCTTTCCTTTGGGCACCTGCAAGGCACTTTGATGAACGGAAATTTCTGCAGGTTGGTCTGTCAAAAAACCGAAAGCCGCGGGGGCGGCTACGGTAAGGATACTTTCCTTATTCAAGTCGGCATAGAAAACACCATTGTCATCACCTTCGAGACGAAGATAATCGGCAGTGCTCACGTGAAAAGAGCCCTGCACATCAAGGCTTGCCTCGGGCCCGAAGACAAATCCATCAGGATTTATGAGGAACAGGTCGGCTCCTGGGATTTCAGATTTAAGTACACCATCTATCGATGATTTATTGCCCCCCGTAACTCGGCCGAGAATAGAGTCAATTGTCTCCGGACCGGTGAATGTGGCACTTTCGCTTGCGCCTATATCAAAGCGCCCAAAACTGTGGAAGAGATGGGTCTGATCGATTAATTTTCCGTCTCCAGCATCAATTACAAAATCTGGCCCTGATAAAGTTTTTTGTGGGCCAAGAGAACCATCAAGAGTTATCTGTGCGGATGCATTTGGTGGGCAGAGGAGATTCAATACCGCACTAAAAATTACGGCGCATATGAACGTTTTTAGAATAATTCGGGAACAAAACAAGTAGCTGGTCATTGTCATCCCCCTTAAACTATAAACACAAAGATTTTTTTGAATGGCTACTAATATGCCTCGTTGTGCAGGTGCACTAATATTCAACCAGTTTACTAGTGGACATTTCTGAATTTTGGTGGGAAGACCCCCTTAAACAACTAAAGGTTGGCGAACCCAAGAATTACAGCACTGTAAATAACAAGACCAGAAGCAAAGAAAAATAAACCGGGCCGCCAAATTTATAATTTTGGCAGCCCGGCTATCTAATAGAAGAAAAACAGGAGAAGACCCGTGACTTTCCGTCCCTGCTTCACAGCAGGTTTGGCTTTAACTTTTACATATAAACTTAAAACAAAAGACCTTAGCCATGTCAAGTTGTAATCTTTATCGTAGACTAAAAAACTGAATTATTTCGAATGCTTCTCAATTATCCATCACAAACTCACAACAATGACACATCAAATGGTATCGATTATCAAATTTCGCCGAAACTTTGTTCATTAATTGATAGTTAATTGGTACGTTAGAAATGGAACAGGATTCGGTTTTTTTAAGTGACAAAGAATAAATCCCTAATCCGAAAGTTTGATGAGTTATTTTAAAACAATTAGTTAAAAAACATGAGCTAGTTATCTAGGACAGCCCCTTCTAGAATATTTGGGAGATTCGAGCTGCCGATTGTCTGAGCTTCAGCCCCAATATGCGGATTAATCCCTTGTAGATCTTCAGCCCGATAACGGGTGCCGTAGTGTTAATTTCCTCAAGGGCACGTCTTGTCAGGATCAGTACATCCGTCTCCTCCATGGCCACGACAGTTGCGGAGCGCGGACGCTCATCAACCGTGCTCAGCTCGCCAATGAAGGAACCTTTTCCGTTATTCGCGAGAATCACATTCTTGCCGGGAAATTCAGTGGATTTCGAAACTGAGACGCTGCCCGAACCGATGATAGCAATAAAGTCTCCCGGGTCGCCCTCCCGGAACAACACGTCGCCTGCCTTGAAATGTTCCCGTTCAAGAGATTCCGCCACGCGTTTAAGTTCTTCATTCGTGAGGAGACAGAAAAGGTGGGAGTCTTTGGCTATGCCTTCGAGTGTACTGGATAGCAGATCATCCATGGCAGACCTCTGAACGAGTTTAGGCTAAAGCTAGCATAGAGGACATCATGGGTCAATGTATTGGGACAGGTTTATGGGAACGACGGCCACTCGTCTGGAGAGGTTTAATGTCTATGTTTAAAAACAAAAACCCCGTAACTCGATTGAGTCACAGGGTTTTAAAAATTGATAGGAATAAGCCTTATAAAGCTGGCGCCCTTTTGTCCGGCCTGCGTTTCAGTTCTGGCATGGCCATCGAAACCACGAATCCGGCAAGCAGGATGGCACTCGTCAATGAAGAGACAACGATGGTCAGGCTTCCGTTGATAAAATATGTGAAAATAATAAAAAATCCGAAAAAATAGACGGTGGTGGCGGCCGGGATACTTTCGAGCACGTTGTGTATCTTGTTGTGTGGGTCTGTCTTGAAATCACATTTTTTGCCGGACATCCAGGCGATCCTCGTCCCGTAAATCAGGCTAACGGATGCCGTGACCAAACAGAACATACCACTCATTATGTCAAACATGCTGACTACCTCCTGATAGATGAAACCCTAACTACAGTATACAAAAAAAAGAGAACAAAAGCCCCGCAAACGTTTCTGTTTGCAGGGCTTCTGAATGGTACGCCCAAGGGGATTCGAACCCCTGTCGTCGGCGTGAAAGGCCGATGTCCTAGACCAGGCTAGACGATGAGCGCATGGTAACTATGCTCTCACGGGGAAAATGTTCCCCTGTTGATACTATGGTTGGGGTGGGAGGATTTGAACCCCCGAATGGCGGAGTCAGAGTCCGCTGCCTTACCACTTGGCTACACCCCAAAAGCAGGAGCGTTTTTTAACAAAGTTGCTTTGGGGAGTCAAGCATTTTTGTCGCCAAGAAATCGCATGATATAGATATCAGCCGAGCGATGCAAGAGCCTTTTGCAATCTGGCTAAAACTGCATCCTTACCGAGTACGGCGACGACATCGTAAATGCTCGGGCTGACCGTACCACCAACCAGCGCAACGCGGACTGTGGGACCAATTTTTCCGAACTTGAGGCCGCTCTCTTCCATGACCGCCTTGAACGCAGTTTCAACACCATCATGGGAATAATCAGCGAGCCCGGTGAAGTGTTTGATCGTCAACTCAAGGACGTCACGTTTATCCGAGCTGAGGAATTTGGCAGCCGCCTCATCATCGTAGGTTTCCGGTGCTTTGAAATAAAAGCGCGCCCCTTCCGCCATCTCAGCCAAGGTCTTGGAGCGATCCTGAAGAGTTGTCACCACTGCAGACAGATCCGGCCCCGATGCAATATCGACCCCCTGCCCTGCAAGAATCTCCGCCACCAGCACACCGAGGCGCTCAGGATCACCGGTCTTGATATAGTGCTCATTAAGCCACAGCAGTTTGTCCGGATTGAAGACTCCTGCAGAGCGGCCGACATTCTCCAGGCTGAACTTTTCAATCAGATCGTCCATGGAAAAAATCTCTTCGTCGCCGAATGACCACCCCAGACGGACAAGATAATTGACCATCGCCTCCGGCAGATAGCCCATCTCCCGATAGGCCATCACCGAAGTGGCACCGTGTCGCTTGGAAAGGCGTTTCTTGTCGGCACCAAGGATCATCGGTACATGGGCGAACTCCGGTACCTCATAGCCAAGGGCTTGATACATCGGGATCTGGCGGACTGTGTTGTTGACATGGTCATCACCGCGAATCACCAAGTTGATGCCCATTTCTGCATCATCGATCACGACCACGAAGTTGTAGGTCGGGTTGCCGTCGGTTCGCTGGACGATCAGATCGTCCAGTTCCGAGTTTTCAACAGAAATGGTTCCTTTGATGCGGTCGACAAACGCCGTCGCGCCATCCAGCGGAGTCTTGAAACGGACCACAAAAGGAGCATCGGGCTGATCCGTCCGATTGCGGCAGGTGCCATCGTAACGAGGCTTGCCGCCGCTCTGCATGGCCGCCTCGCGCTTGGCGTCCAGTTCTTCTGGGGTACAGTAACATCGATAGGCAAGACCCTTATCGAGCAGTTCGGCAACCTTGCTCTTGTAGAGTTCATATCGTTCGGACTGGTAGAAAGGTCCTTCATCGTAACCCAGGCCCAGCCAGTCCATTGCCTGCAAAATCGCATCGACCGATTCCTGGGTGGACCGCTCGACGTCAGTGTCCTCGATCCGCAGGACAAAGGTGCCACCCTCTTTACGGGCCAACAGGTAATTGAACAGGGCGGTTCGGGCACCACCGATGTGCAGGTAACCGGTCGGACTCGGGGCAAAACGAACTCTCAACTTGGACATTTAAAACTCCAGTAAGGATTTAACGCAAAGGCGCTAAGACGCGATGATTTCTTTTAAAAACCTTAAAACAGGCTTTGGCTCATAAGGTATATTGATAATCGTTTAACAGAGGACGTTGTGTAATTTTCTTTTCGACTTGGCGTCTTTGCGTAGAAGCTGAATTAAAATGTTTTACAAACCAGGGTCACCTTTCGATGACCCCGCTTTATACCGGAAATCGGGGGATGTGGCAAGTATTAGAGGCTCAGGAGATCATGACCCCGGCATAACCGACCACTTCGGACTGGTCGCCGGTGACATCGCCGGAATTGCTGTAAAGAATCAGCTCTGCCTTTTCGGCGCGCAGATTTTTTGCAGCCTGCAGCATGACCACGGTCGGAAGAACACCGCACATCGATATCCGGTTATCAAAGACCACGTCGAAAAGACCTTCAGGGTCCATCTCCATGACTTTTTCCAGCGCCATAAAATCCTTCGTTCTGGCACTTTTCCCGGACTCGTAATGAGTCATATCAGTGCTTGCGATGATCAGGGGCGGCTCGGCGCAGGATGAGATAGCCCTGGCAAGCCCGTTGCCCATTTCGAGCAGCAGGTCGAGCGACATACGGCTGATGCAGATTGGCACAATGCTGGTCTCAGGTGCTTTCAACTGCAGAAAAGGCAGTTGGACTTCGAGGGAATGTTCAAAACGATGCGCAAGTGTGTCTTCTGCCGCCATCGGGCATTCCCTGAGAACCCGATCGGCCAGTTTTCCCGAAATCAGCGTTTCTCCGAGGGGGGTCTCCCAGGCACCGCTGGCGTAAACAGCAGCGACATGGCCGCGACCATGGTGATTCGGGCCGAGGATAATGACTTCAGAAGGAATCTTGACGCCGGCAAACGTCTGTCCGGCAACTTTTCCGGAATAAATATAACCCGCGTGCGGCGACATAACGGCGATTGCTGTCTTTTGCACAGAAGTTGTCGGCATCAGGGAGGTGACGGACTTCAGCAGAGACTCTTTTTGACCCGGATAGAATTGACCGGCAACGACAGCGGTACGCAACATAACGGAACCTCCTACAGAATCAGCCGAACCATACGCTGTAAATCATTCGCAGACCGACAAACACCAATAGGACAGCGAACACCCTGACAAGTTTATCATGAGCCGTTCTACTGGCAACACGCACTCCGAGACGTGCTGTAATAATCGTGAAGGGTGCGACCAGGCAAAGCACCATCAAATTAACAAAGCCAAGAGAATAAGGTGGCAGCATGGCTTCGTTCCAGCCATGGTACATGTAAGCAAGAGCGCCTGATAATGACGAGATGACAATCAATGCACTCGAGTTGCCAACAGCAAGATGAATCGGAAAACTGAGGACTATAACCATCAGGGGAACGGCTATCACACCCCCTCCGACACCGAAAAATGCACTGAACATGCCGCCGGCAAAACCTACCGCGACAAGAGAGACCGGCGATACCGTACCCGTGTACTCAGGGGGCAGGCGGGGACTGAATATAACCATTTGCAGGGCGACCAGAAGCTGCATGCTACCGAACAACCCCTTGAGCCACACACCACTGAGAAGTGATGCCATCCAGGCACCGCCATAGGCCCCTATGGCACCTCCAAGGCAGAGAGCAACCACCTGGTGCCATTGAACGTTGCCACGTTTACGGTGGCCAAAGGTACTACTCATTGCAGTCGGGATAATGACAGCGAGACTGGTGCCTAACGCAATATGAACCAGCACCTCAGGCGAAAAGCCAGCGGCCTCAAAGACCCAGAGGAACAGGGGGACGAGAACAATCCCACCACCGATACCAAGGAGACCGGCCAGGAAACCGGCCAGGCTGCCGAGTACGGCTAGCATCACGATGCTCAAAAGGCTGAAAGTGCCCATAGTCAACCACGATAAAACAGCTCAACAAATAACGATTGAGCCATTGACATTGGTCACCTTGGCAGTGGGCCATACGGTGACAACAGTACTTTATAAAAATACAATGATAATGTAATACAGCCAGTTACGATAACAATTTAAAGCTTTTTATAAACAATCAGAAACTGCCTGACACATCATACCGACCCAAACCGAACTTGACAAACTCTGCAGACATCGTCTGGCCTCAGCGGCGCCGGAAGCTTCACAAAAACGGCCAGCATCGCTGATCGGCGACCAGTACCTACGGCTTGCCTTGCAGGTATTTGGGTTTGTCATCATCCAAAACAAACCACGCTGCCATTGATTCGCAATGAAATTGATATGTGGGTTGTGGAATGTTGCCGCTGGTGACCGTACCGACCCTCAGACGTATCGTTTCCGGGCTGTTGAGTCTCTGGCTGAATAGAGGGCTGCCGCAATGACTGCAGAACACCCTTCTTTTTTGTTCACTTGAGAAATAAGTTTTCAGCAGGCTTTCACCTGTAACAATGTGAAACAGTGCCAGCTCAATCGGCGCGTTCGTTGCGAAAGGACCGCCCTGGGCCCGCTTACACATGTCACAGTGGCAGACGGCCAATTCTTTTATTTCTCCCGAGAACTCATACTGTACACCTCCGCAGAGGCATCGGCCTTCTATCATTCTTCTATCCTCCCTGAGGTCTGTCCCGCCTGGAGTGTCTGATGCGCTGCTACGTAACGTCGCGACATATGACGGTCATCACTATTATCAGGGAATAAGTACCGTCGACCCTGTCGTTTTACGGGACTCCAGATCGCGGTGCGCCTGTGCCGCTTCATGCAGCGGGTAAGTCTGGTTGATGTTGATATGCACCATACCGGAGATCACAGCATCAAACAGTTCCGTGGCACTGGCAAGCAGATCATCGCGCTCAGCAGTATAGGCCATCAGCGATGGCCGGGTCAGAAAAAGTGAACCCTTTTTTCCTAAAAGGCCAGGGTCAATTGCAGGTGCCGGACCTGACGACTGGCCATAGTAGACCAGCATGCCCATTGGCCGCAGACAATCGAGAGACTTCATAAAAGTATCCTTACCCACGGCATCGTAAACGACATGGACGCCACGGCCTCCACTTATGTCTTTCACACGGGCAACAAAATCTTCTTCGTGATACAGGATGGTGTAATCACAGCCATGAGCTTTTGCCAGGTCGGCTTTCTCTTTGCTGCTTACGGTGCCAATCACCGTAGCGCCGAGAGCTTTGGCCCACTGGCAGGCAATCAGTCCGACTCCACCCGCCGCCGCATGCAGCAGGACGATCTCTCCTGGTTGTACGCGGTAGGTGCGTCGCAGCAGGTACTGCACGGTCATGCCCTGGAGCATCATGGCAGCCGCTTGCTGGTCGCTGATCTGCACGGGCACCTTGACCAGGCGGTGGGCCGGGACCAGTCGTTCGGTTGCATAGGCTCCAGGCGGATTGCCGGCGTAAGCAACCCGGTCTCCCGGCACAAAATCATACACGTCCGCACCCACGGCGAGGACTTCACCAGAGCCTTCCATGCCAATTATCCCGGGCATTGACGGCAGAGGGTAGAGACCCGTCCGCTGATATACATCGATATAATTAAGGCCGATGGCCAGGTGACGGATATGGACTTCCCCGGGGGCAGGGTCAGCAACACTCACATCTTCCCAGCGAAAGGCTTCCGGCCCGCCTGCTTCATGAATACGAATCGCTTTTGGCATGGTGTCACCTCCCGTGAATAAGGTTTGAGCCGACCCGGCAACGTTCTGCGCCGTGAGTCAAACTATTGATTAGCCAGAGCCACGTCTCGTGAATGGACAAGCCCTGTTAAGAAAATTGCTTTTGCACCCATGTTGCAACACCCTTTAGAGAACGAAAGTCTGCAACTGAACGTACGGTCACGCCTGGGGAATGTTCCTGCAGCATCTTTGACAGGGCATTTCCGGGGCCTAATTCCAGAATGACATTGCAGCCCATTTCGGTTGCAGCCTGCATGCAGACCATCCAGTTGATAGGTCGGGAAATCTGTTGAGTGAGTGCGATAATGGCTTCTCCCCTGCTCCGCACAAGTGCTCCACTGACACCGGCAAAGACGGGATAAAGAGGATCTCCCAATGATGATCTCTCCAACTCACAGGAGAACTTTTCCCCAGCAGCAGACAGCCATGAGGTATGGGACGGAACCGTAACCTGTAAACGCTTGATTGTCGTAGCCTGTTTTGACAAGGGATGTCGCTCGCAATGCAGCATGGCCTCTTCCTGCCCGCCAACAATGTAATGGTCCTGACCGTTGACAATAGCTACCTGGAGACCGGTTTCATCGCATAGAGCAGTGATCTCATTTTTACCTAGCCCTCGGACAGCCAACAACCCGGAAGCTTGCGGAGCCTCTGCATCCATCAAGCGAGCTCGCTGAGTTATCAAGGCCATTGTTGCTTCGATATCCAGGGCTTCGGCACACCCATAAGCAACAAGTTCTCCCATACTGTAACCGGCAAAAAGTTTCGGTGCCGGCAGTATTTCACTCAATGCTGCCCAGGTTGCCAGTTGCAATATCCCGATCAAAAGCTGGGCCTGCTGATTGGCAAAAACGTCCACAGGGGAGAGCCGCTGCAGGTAATCTCTTGGGTGACAGCCAAAAACCGGCACGACCGACTGCAGAACGCTTTGCGCGACTGAGCTGTCGGACAGGATGTCGAACATGGATTTGTGCTGCCCACCCTGCCCCGGACAAAAGATACCCAGCCCGTTCATATCTCTACACGTTTTGTGAAATCAATCGACATTATGTCAGAAGGCCTTCCTTAATGATTGCCTCTGGATTTCTCATAAAACACTGAGACAAGAGTTCCCGCAGTTCTTCTCAGCTTTGCAGCCGATGCACGAACAGGGCCGCAGCCAACAGGTCGGCACTGCCTCCCGGACTGAGGTTGAGGCTGACGAACTCTCGATGAATGTCGACGGCAGAAGACTGCCAGCCGGGATGTTGAACACCCCCCTCGGAAAGAAACGTCCGGGCCGAGCTCTGCGCGAACTTCAGGCCCTTGACGCCGCCGCGGAAAAGGAGGTTTGTGTCAGGCAGGACCGCCATCAGGCTGAACAGGCATTGCACCGCAGCCTGGTTTGGGCTGTCTCCCCTGGCCAGGCATGTCTGCAACACCGGCAGACCGACCCCGAACACATGTGGAAAACCGGACGATGCTTCCTGGATGGCACCGCCGGCACCATATCGGGAGGCTGCCAGGCTGCCGTGGCTGACTGCTGGCAACCCTTTGCCATGCCGTCGGATTGCCTCACCCCAGGTCGTTTTCACCTTGTTGCCAAGGGCATTCTCTTGCAAGGACAGCCCGGAGCCTTGCAGAGAGCCAGCCGCAGCGGCCAGCAAGCCGAGATTGAAAATCGCCCCACGGTGCGTATTGACTCCCCGCGTTGCAGTCATCATCTTTTTCTCGGCGGCAAGACCAAGCTTTTGGAGCTCACGAAAAGGAGCCTCACGCCTGCCAGCCATTGAGATATGACGAAAATAACCGCGCAGAGCAAAAAGACTGCGAAAAAACAACGTGGCATCCATATCTCTGTGGCTGCCATTATCAACAGGGCTGACCAGGCCCGGCTTGGGATAAGTCGCCAACTCCTGGTGAAGTGACTGCACGGCATAAAGACCGATCGTCTGCGGGCTACACAGCGGCTGGAAAAGGGCACCTGCAACGTTGTAGTGGTCGACATTATGCGCACAGCGAAGCTTATTCATGCGGCTCCTTTCAGAAAGTCGGCAGTCTCGCAAGAGAGCTGATTACATATTTGCGATCAGGTCGGCAAAACGCTCGCCCTGGACGATGACATGGTTCCTGAGCAATTTTTCCGCCAGATCGCCATCACCGATTGTGATAGCCATGTAAATTTCTGAATGCTCCTTATATGAGGTATCCATGCGGTCGCGTACCCGCAGTTGCAGTCGCCTGTAGGCGCTCAGGCGCCGCTTAAGGTTTTTACATTCATCAATCAGGAAGCTGTTATGGCTGGCCATGTAAAGGGCCAGGTGAAACTGCTCGTTCATCCGGTAATAAGCATCCGGGTCCTCTTTTTCAGCAGCCTCCTGACACGACTTGTGTGCAGCCAACAAGGCTTGGTGGTCCTGATCTGTCATGCGACGCGCAGCCAAACGACCGCACATGGCTTCAAGTTCGGCCATGACTTCAAACATTTCACAGAGTCGGTGCGGACCGATCTCAGCAACGACAGCATTGCGTCGCGGGCGCATGACAATGAGACCTGAAAATGCAAGCTGCATAAGGGCCTCGCGAATCGGAGTACGTGAGACCTCAAATTCGGTCGCAAGCTCTGTTTCGTCGAGCTGAGCACCCGGTTCATAGACGCCGGTTGCGATCCGCTCCTCAATGACCTCCCGCAGTCGCTCAGAGCGACGAGAAGGTGTTGTTCCGTTCGACATAGACATCCTCGAAATCACCGATTGAATGAAAATTGCCAGGAGGAAGTGCCCCTGGAACGATCAGTTTGATTCATCGATAACCATCAGTACATCACCTGCATTCAGGCGATCGCCAACAACAACCTTGACCTCAACAACAGTACCATCGCAGGGGCTGGCCATTGGGGTCTTCATTTTCATCGCTTCGCAGATGATCACTTTCTGTCCCTTTTCAACCGTATCACCGACATTCACAATGACAGTTTCCACCTTGCCCGGCATTTTAGCTTTGATATCCAAAATTGACCTCCCGTGAGTTATTTATTCATTTTCAGTGACTTTTGAATCAATAGATTCCGCAGCAACAAGCAACCATGTGTGCATAAACTGGATATCGCCATCAGCTTCATGCAATTGAATCCCGGCGTGAAGTCCCGCTCTATTCAAAATACGCATGACCTCCCGGATCGGATCAGTTCTCCCTGGCACCGAAACGATCCTGGCCCATTCCGAAAAAGATCGCTGTTGTTCCCAGCTTTCCTCGAGTATTGGTTCAAAACCAGATGAGCGGAGAGTCGCCAGGAATTCAGGACGCGAAAGCATGTGGACATGGGTCGGATCGCGCAATTGCTCAAGAGCATTATGCAACGTTGACTCCTCACGGTTTGCAGATGAGATAACATCAGCCGTGACCAACCTGCCCTGCGGACGCAAGACGCGACGGCATTCGGCAAGAACCTCCTGGATGTCGTCGAAATGGTGAAAGGACAAGCGCGTGACAATAATATCGAACTCAGCTGCGCCAAACGGCAAAGCCTCAGCGAAAGCCTCTTGAAAAGCCACATTAGAATGTCCGGATTTTGCAAGTCGCGATTCGGCAAGGGCAAGCATCTCGGGGGTCGCATCAGTACAAACCAGTTCCGAGACGAGCGGTGCGATAGCCTCTGCGACAATACCAGGGCCACAAGCGATTTCTAGGACTCGCCCGCCCGGTGTCGGTCCTAAAGCAGCACTGATGCGTCGCAGCGTCTGCTCTTCCTTGAATGCCGGCGCGGTAGCCATGTTCGCTGCCTGACGACCAAATTCATCTTGCATTTTCTCAACCATGTGACCCACTTGCTTCTCTGGAAAGCATTTGTATTGGTTCTTCTTGCGGCAGCTCCGCCAGAATCTGCTCACGAGGAAGCATTGCCACATCAGCCAGGCTCTTGCCGAGGACAGCACGCCCTTGCCCAAAAAGTTCCTTCAAATTCACCCCGTAGCCATCAGGAAGATCGATTTCCACATCAACGCGCAGATCCAAACGCTCTTCAATGGCCTTGATCTTGAGTAAAAACTGGGACAGCGCTTCGCGGGGAGCAATCGACACCAGCAAGTCAAGGTCAGAATTTTGATGGGTGCACGGCAGGCCCGTGTAAAGCTCCAATGCAGCCGACCCCCATACTCCGAGAGTGAGGTTTAGTCCCTGAGCATGATTTTTGGCAAGATCAAGGGCCCTGGTGCACACATTACGCGGTGGAGAAATGGGCAAAGCCACGAGCTCGTAGGGACTGGTCGTCCGCACAACATCCCTCTTCCGGACAAAAGTTGCCATACGCAAGCGTCCTTCATTGCTAGCCAGAGGAGCACTAAATCCCACAGGGATACAACCAGATCGCAGTGGCCCCTCTTCGCGCCTGACAATACCAGGAATCCTGGCACCGGCCAGTTCCGGCAGAATGACTTGAGCATACCTCTCTCTGAGCATGACGTTGTCAGGACCGCTTCCTGCTAACTCGGCAAGAATGTCCTTTCGCGCACCGTCAGTGATGTCCAGCAGGG
>Ga0070728_10003991_pt1 | contig 15757 bp, 11 predicted proteins | sample tdDd471_FD_66723 | JGI IMG/M metagenome (GOLD analysis project Ga0070728, IMG submission 66723) | Marine sediment microbial communities from the Atlantic coast under amendment with organic carbon and nitrate - tdDd47.1 | ecosystem: Environmental > Aquatic > Marine > Coastal > Sediment | place...
GTCCGGTCGGCAAGCGTGGGGATCTCCACGCCCAGATCGGTGAGAAGGTCTGATGCGATGGTGGCATGGCCACCCCCGTCGGCGAGGATGGCCACCTTTCGGTTGCGGATGGCAGGGAGGCTGGAGAGCGTTTCTGCAACGGGAAAGAGTTGGTCTGGGTGCTCGATATTGATAATGCCTGCCCGTTCAAAGGAGCTTCTGGCCACCTCCGAGATTCCAGCCAGGGCTCCGGTATGGGAGCCTGCAGACTTCTGGCCCGTGGTGGAACGACCGCTTTTTAAGAGAATGATGGGTTTTTCCCGGGATGTTTTGTAGACCTGTTGAAGAAAGGTCCGTCCAGCTCTTAACCCTTCCACATACATGAGAATGGCCTTCGTCTTCTCGTCGTTTCTGAAGAACTCCAGGTATTCGTCGAAGTGAATGTCGGACTCATTTCCCACGCCGACATAATAGGAAAACCCCTTGTGGCTGCGGAGCTTGGCTTCGGTGATGAGGTGAAGGGCAATGTTGCCGCTTTGGGTGAGGAGGGCAATGTCCCCTTTGGGCACATCGGAAAGCCCCACAAGGTTCAGCCCGGTCCACATATTGATGATGCCGGAGGTGTTGGGGCCCACCAGCCTGACACCATGGGTCTTTGCCGTGTCCATGATCTCCTGCTCCAGGCGCTTGCCCTGGTTGCCCATCTCACCAAATCCACCGGCGATGATCACGGCACCTGCAATACCTTTGCGGCCGCATGCGGCAAGGAGGGCCGGTACGGTGTGGGCAGGGGTGGTGATCAGGGCCAGGTCCACGGGCTCTTTGATCTCCTCCACATCTGCGTAACACCTGAGCCCCAGTACCCGTCGCTCATGAGGATTCACAGGATAGATCCCCCCTTCAAACCCACTTTTTTTGAGGGTGGCGATGGCCTGGTACCCTCTTTTTGTTTCATCCCGCGAGGCACCGATGACGGCCACGGAGTCTGCATTGAGTATCCGATCCAGGTCTCCCATCCCTACACCCCCTTGAATATCGGTTGTCGCTTCTCTTTAAACGCATCGATGCCCTCTTGCCAGTCCCGTGTTTTCATGCAGGAGAGGATGGCTTCGGTCTCTCGATGATATGTTTCGATAAGGGAGTGCTCCGGGGCGCTCTCCATGAGGGTTTTGGCAAGAGCCATGGAGTGGGGCGCTTTGTCGGCAAGTCGAGTGGCAATCGAATGCGCTTCGCCCATGAGACGTGCCACAGGAACGCTCAAAAGAGCCAGGCCGACTTCGACAGAAGCCGCTCCGTCCAGGACCCGGCCTGTGTAGATCAGCTCCCGGGCCCGGGTCAGGCCCACGGCGCGCTCCAGGTGCCGGGTGACCCCACCGCCCACCATGGTGCCAAGGCCCGTTTCGGGAAACGCAATGGTGGCGGTGTCGGCCATCAGCACAAAATCACAGTTAAGGGCCAATTCGGCACCGGCACCACGGGCAGGTCCGTTCACGGCGGCAATGACAGGCAGGGGGCTGGTACGAAGTTTCATGCAGGTGTTGTGAGCCAGTTCTATGTAAGCCTGTTTTGCCTCGGGGGAGCGTTCTCCCTTTGCGTGTTCTTTGAGGTCGGCTCCTGCGCAGAAGGCCTCTTTTTGTTTGCCATCTCGAACAAGGGGACTGCCGGTGAGTATCAGCACCCGTATGTCGCTGTCGGAGGCGGCTGAATCCAGTATGGAAGAGAGCTCTTCGTACAGTGGTTCGGTGACGGCATTCATTCGATGGGGCCGGTTGAGTCGGATAATGCCGGTTTTGCGCTGTCGTTCGAAAATAACCGTGGGTGGGTTCATCGAAGGCTCCAGGCCGGTTTTTTACGGTGTTGGATGGAAGGCACCATCATGGGGGGCGAACACTGTTTGCAGGTTTGCGTTTTAAATTAGAATTTTAGCAAACGATCAATGAACGCGTCAAACAGATCATTTGCAATTTTGATGTAAACATGCAAATCTTCCCATCAAACTCAGTGCTTTTAGATGAGTGAAGCTATATTTTGAAGCTATTATTTTAAGGTCTTCTCCGCGGTAACGTAATGGGGTTTTGTCTGGTGCGGTGGGCTCGGGCTCTTGTTTTGGTCCGGGTGGCTTGGGGCGAATTCTCGGAGCGACCATTCCTTTTGATACGGATGGTGTTATGACGTTGAAAAAAATGGGGCTGGTCATGCTGCTTTTTGTCTGCACGGCATGTTCAACCCAAGAGTACAGTTACCCCGTGCACTTTGAAACCCTTTTGAATGATCGGTCAATCCTCACCTTTGATGTTAAAATTATCATGGACGACGAAGAGGGCCTCGAAGAGTTAAAAAAGAAGGTCGATAAGGTGGAGTACGGCATGCGCATTATCCTGACCCAGAGGCATCCGGATCAGGTCAAGACTCCCAAGCGGATCAAGAGTGTGATGCGCAAGCTCTGTGAGTCGCAGATGACACACCGGGTGGAGAGTTTTGATGTGACGAACATGAAACTCAAGCGGTACGTTGGTTATTCCAAATACGAGGAAGATAAAAAAGAGGGCGTCAGCCGGAAGGGGTTGACCGGTCAGTAGCCAGCAGCTCTCCTGAACTGGATCGCCGCATAGTGATATCAAAAGGGCATGCTTCCGAGCATGCCCTTTTTTATTTGTGTGGCTTGATTGTTCGGCTGATCGTTTGCTGTCCTGTTCATGGATGGGGTCACGAGATTCAGCCGTGGCTCCGGGAACAGAAAATCCATTTATTGCGTGGGCGTTTAAGGACCCTAAAATGGGTGTTGTTGTCTTGGGGCATTTCCTGTAGGCTCACAGGCACAAACACTGCAATGCCGGAGGCCTTACAGGGAACCGGTGTCCGGTGCACACCCTGAGGTGTGCGTCTTGATGATCATCAGAGGCCATCGAGCGTTTTTTTGTCTTCAATCCGTAACATGTCCGCACAGTGAATATGGCTCAAAATCAAGTGGAAAACATCCTGCGACCGTTTCTGGCGCAGTCTCCCGACAAGGGCTTCTCATCCGTTATCACCGGTTTGGCCGGCGCGGAAAAAGCCCTGGTCACCGCCGAGATCTCCCGTCTCTACTCCGGGCCCCTTGTGGTCGTGCTTCCCACCATGAAAGAGGTGGACACGTTTTTAGGGGATCTTTCCCTTTTTACAGGGGTTCCCCCCGAAGAGACGGCAGCCCTTTTTCCTCCCTATAATATCCTGCCCTATAAATCGGTCTCGTATCACGCTGAAACGTCCGCAAAAAGGATTCGTACCCTTTACGCCATGCTTGAGGGGCGGATGCCGAAGATTGTGGTCACCACCGTGGATACGCTGATGCAGCGCCTCATCCCCAGGGAGGAGATGAACGATTATGCCGATCTGTTGATGGTCAACGAGGAGGTGGATCGCCAGGAGCTCATCGCCAACCTCGTGGCCGGTGGGTATGTGCGAACGTCCATTGTTGAAGACCCGGGTGATTTCTCGGTGCGGGGCGGGATCATCGATTTTTTCTCGCCTTACCACGACGATCCGGTGCGTGTGGAATTTTTCGGGGACGTGGTGGACTCCATCCGTCTTTTTTCAGCTTCCAACCAGCGCAGAAAGGGTTCGATCTCCGAGGCTGTCGTTTTACCGGCCCGGGAAACGATCCTGAGACGGGAAGCCCTCGAAGGGGTCGTGGGGCGCATCCGAAGGGCGGCTGCCGATGCCGGCGTGCCCCTTGAGGAGGTCAAGGACCTGGTTGGCAAGGTGAAGGCGGAAGAGGGCGATTCCTGTGTGGAGAGCCTTCTCTCCCTTGTGTATCCAAAACTGGACACCTTTACCGACTATCTCCCTTCAAATGCCCTTGTGGTGATTCCCGAACCCGAAGGGGTGAGCAGGAGTCGTGATATTTTCCTTCAGCGGGTAAGCGGCAACTATGAGCTGGCCCGGAAAGGAAACCGCATCACCGTTGAGCCGGATCAGCTGTTTCTGGCAGGAGACGAGCTGACAGAGCAACTCTCCACGTGCCGTGTTCTCGAGTACGCCATGGTCTCCGTTACCGGTTCGGCAGAGAACAAGCGAATGCTGAACCTTACGGTTTCCGATCACAGCGCCCTTACCGCAGAACTCAAAACGCGTCCCACCAAGGAAGATGCCCCCCTTAAGCCCCTGGTGGATCGCCTTGCCTCCCTTCGTGAAGAGGGGCACCTCACCTGGATTCTCTGCAGCAGGGAACCCCAGGTGGACCGACTTCTGGAACTCTTGAAACCCTATGGCATTGAACCGCCGGTGGGTGTCTTCAACCGCGAGGCCACAGCCCGAGGCGGGGCGCTTCGTATTGGTGTGGGGAGTTTGTCCTCCGGTTTCTTCTGGCCGGACGCAGCCCTTGCCGTGATCACGGAAGATGAAATCTTCGGTGCCAAACGGCGCGTGGTACGCAGCACCAACAGGCGGGCCCGGGATGAGCTGCTCTCCCTTGGCGAATTGAAAGAGGGAGACCTGGTGGTTCACGACGAGCATGGCATTGGTCGCTACGTGGGTCTCGAAAAGATTGTGGTGGGGCGAATCACCAGCGATTACCTTGCCATCGTCTACAAGGACGAGGACCGCCTCTACCTGCCCGTGGACCGCATGGGGCTGATCCAGAAGTATGTGGGCATCGAAGGACACAGCCCCATTCTGGATCGCATGGGCGGCAAGTCCTGGGAGAAGGTGAAGGCCAAGGCCAAGAAGGATGTGGAGAAGATGGCCGGAGAGCTTCTCAAGCTCTATGCCGAGCGGAAGGTGAAAAAAGGGTTCCGGTTTTCCGCTGCCGACGCCTACTTCAACGAATTTCAGGCCTCATTTCCATACGAAGAGACCCGGGATCAGCTCGGCGCCATTGAAGATGTCCTGGATGATATGGAAAAAGAGACCTCCATGGACCGCCTGGTGTGTGGGGATGTGGGGTACGGCAAGACCGAAGTGGCCATGCGTGCGGCGTTTAAGTCCGTGGCCGACGGCAAGCAGGTGGCGGTGCTGGTGCCCACCACGGTGCTTGCAGAGCAGCACCTGAAAACATTTAGGGAGCGGTTTGACCGGTATCCGGTCATTGTGGAGAGTCTCAGCCGGTTCCGCAAGGCCTCGGAGCAGCGTCGCATTGTGGCGGCACTTGGCGAGGGCAAGGTGGACATTGTCATCGGCACCCATCGCCTCTTTTCCGGGGATATCGACTTCAAAGATCTCGGCCTCCTTATTATTGATGAAGAACAGCGGTTCGGGGTGCGTCACAAGGAGAAGCTGAAAGCGCTCAAGAGTACCGTGGATGTTCTGGCCCTTTCTGCCACACCCATTCCGAGAACGCTCCACATGTCCCTTGCAGGCATGCGGGACATCAGCGTGATCTCAACGCCGCCGGAAGAGCGGCAGGCCATTATCAGCTATATCGCCGAATACGACGATGCCATCGTGGGCGAGGCGATCTCCAAAGAGCTGGATCGCGAAGGGCAGGTCTTTTTTGTCCACAACAACGTGGCTTCCATTGAGCGCATTGCCGACCGTATTCGGGATCTGGTGCCAACCGCCCGCGTGGGGGTGGCCCATGGGCAGCAGACCGAGCGTGAACTTGAAAAGGTGATGTTCGCCTTTGTGGAGAAGCAGATTGACGTGCTGGTAACCACCACCATCATTGAATCGGGCCTGGATATTCCGTCGGCCAACACCATGATCGTGAATCGCGCGGACCGCTTCGGCCTCTCCCAGCTTTACCAGCTCAGGGGGCGCATCGGTCGGGGTGACGAACAGGCCTTTGCCTATCTCTTTGTGCCGGAGGAGGCACGGCTCAGCAGGGACGCGGCACGGCGCATGAAGGTGCTCATGGAGCATACCGATCTGGGCTCCGGTTTCCAGATTGCCATGAGTGATCTTCAGATCCGAGGTGGCGGTGCGGCACTGGGGGCGTCTCAGTCGGGACACATTGCAGCCGTGGGATACGATATGTTTCTGACCCTCATGGACGAGACCATCTCCGAATTAAAGGGGCAGCCCAAGGTCCATGCACTCGAACCGGAGATCAATGTCAACTTTTCCACCTACTTCCCTGAAGATTTTATCCCGGATATCGAGCAGCGCCTGGTGCTTTATCGCCGGCTTGCCCGCATGCGTGAGGTGAAAGAGATTGCCGATTTTAAAGGCGAACTTGTCGATCGGTACGGGAAACTGCCCGAAGAGGCCATGAACGTTCTTCTTAAAATCATGCTGAGGATACAGGCGGTAAGGGCCGGTGTGAAGAAGCTGGAGCTTTCGGGCACCCAGCTCTCCCTCTCCTTTTCCGATCTGCACCAGAAGGTTCCCCACGCCATTGTTGAGGTGACCGCCAGAGGTGAGGGGCGCTACGAATTGACTCCAGACCTTTTGTTTCGGGCAAGCCTGACCAAGGGGACCAACAACAGCCTGCTCAACCAGGTGAAGAACATTCTCAAGGAGATCGGAGCCTATGTTAATCCGTCGGATGCATAAAAAGGTCCTTGGGCTCCTCGTTCTTGCTTTGCTCCTTTTGGGTTGCGTTGACGGCGGGAAAGGGCCTGACTCCACATGGCTTCTTTCATGCGGGGATCGGGTGGTGACCGCTGGGGATTATCAAGATGCCCTGAAGCTGGCACTTCAGGGGTACCCTTACGAGAGCCTGTCACGCGGGGATGAGGTTGCTGCCATCAGGCTGGGGGTGTACCACCAGCTTCAGGAGGAGTTGCGTCTCCTTGCCGTTGCCGATGAGAAAGGGGTGACCCTGCAGGACTCTGAGCTGGAATTGGCAGTGCGGGAAGCCAGTGAGGGGTACCCGGAAGGTGCCTTTGAAAAGGAGTTGATGAACCGTGGAATCTCTTTGGAAACCTGGAGACGCCGTTTGGCAAAACATCTTCTGGTGAGAAAAGTCCTTACGTCAGAATTCGGCAAGGAACTCCACCTGACGTATGATGACTTTCAGGCGGCCCGGAAGGATGTTAAGGCCGATGTGAGTGAGCAGGGACTGATCCAGCAAGCGAAGCGAGTCAGGATGGAGGAAGAGTACCGCCATTGGCGTCGGAGTGTTGAAGGAAAATATTCAATTGAAGTTAACGGCGAATTGTGGGAAAAGATCCTTGAAGAAGGCAGGCCGTAACCTTCCACGGTGGGGCAGGGGACGCGGATAATAAGAAAGGCACAATCGACGCATCAGCCGTTTAAGGGACGTCGCGCATTTAACCGGGCGACGCAGGGTTTCGTACCAGAAAGCGATTCGGCAGCATGTCTTGATTTTGTATAGTGGTTTTTCCGGGTCCAAACCCTTATGAATATGGGGTCCAGCAGCCATGCTGTGAGCTTTAGCCATTATGTTGATGGCGCTTTATGCATGCGGTGTTTAATCAAAATCGGATGGAATATGATAAAGTCAATGACTGGCAATTTGGGAAAATCTTTTTTCATGATGTTTATGATCACAGCTTTTTGCCTTACGGCAGGGGCGGTGCGAGCAGATAAACCCGAAGTGATCGATCGTATCGTGGCCGTGGTCAACGATGACGTGGTCACCCTTTCAGACCTGAACGAGGCGCTCTCTCCCTATGAATCCAAGATTCGTCAGATGAACTACTCCCTGGAAAAAGAGATGCAGGTGCGGTTCAAGCTTCGAGAAGATATGATCAGCCAACTTGTTGAGAAGAAACTCACCGATCAGCTGGTGGCGAAAAAAGATATCCAGATAGGTGAGGCGGAAGTGGACCGCGCCATTGAGCGGGTCAAGAGCCTTAACCGGTTTACCGATGAAACCCTGCGGGCGCAACTCGCGAGCCAGGGCATTGATTACGAGGCCTATCGGGGCGAGATTCGAAGCCAGCTTCAGAGAAACCGCCTGGTGAGTTACGAAGTGAAGTCCAAGATCGTGATTACCGACGAAGATGTGCAAGCCTATTACGATGAAAACAAGAAGGAACTTGGGGACAAGTCTCTGGATGAACTTCGTACCTTTATTTCCGATCAGCTTTATGAAGACGCCGTGGGGAAAAAATTTGCCCAGTGGCTCAGTGATTTGAAAAAAGACGCACACATCAAGGTGATCCAGTAATGTCGCGGACAGGCGGCAGTGAGGGAAGGGGGCCCATGGCCGACCACAACGATGAGGTGCAGGAACGACCATCCTTTGGGACGTACCTTCGGGAATTCAGGGTTAAAAATGGTCTCACCGTCGAATCGGTATGCCATGAAACCAAGCTCTCCCGTTTTATCATGGAAAATATCGAGGCCGGCAATCGAAGCGATCTGCCGGAAGATGCGTTGCTCAAGAGCTTTCTGCGCAGCGTGGCCGCGGCATGCGGCGCCGATGGTGAAACGGCTGTCTCCCTTTACCTGGAAGAGTATCCCCCCAAACAGGAGACCAACAACTTCTACAGCCCTGAAAACCGGAAACGGAGCCTGGGGCTGGTGTGTCTGGTGCTTTGCCTGATTGTTCTTGTTGCAGGCGGTGTTCTTTTTTTTTTTGACGCCTCCTGAAAACAACGTATCACAGCAGGATGAGCCTCCCTCTGAGGCTCAAATAATTCCCAAAAAAGAGGTGGGAAAGAAGGGGCGCACTGTAAAGGTGCAGGAAAGGCTCCTTTTGGAGATATTGTCCGCAGGTTCGGCTCAGGTGAAGGTGAGCGCCGACGGCAGTCTTCCCAAGACCTACTCCATGAAGCAGGGGGAGCGTATTTCAATCCGTGCTGTGGAGGGCTTTAATATTCTGGTGGAAGACAAGTGTGCGGTGGCGCTCTTTTTCAACGGCAGGCCGGTGGAAATTCCCGGTCGATGCGGTCGTCCTGTGACGTTGCGGATTCCATAACGGATCTGATGTCTCATCTGACCGGAAGAATGTGACCCAGGGGTCGGCATGCAATGGCCGGCTTCTTTCATGCTGCGCCCATGTTACGAACAGGGTGCCTAACCATTTAACCCCGATGCGGCCAGGGCGACGTATGCCTCTGGTATATCGGGCTGATTACAGGACACAGCAGTCCTGAAGGGCGAATCTCCGGAGATGCCGGGCGCTTCATGACTGCTGTGTGCTGTCTGTCGGCAGGGCCATACGCTATTCGAGCACCGGTGGTTCTGCATAGCAGGGAGGTATGTCATGAGCGAAGACAGGAACAAAATTCTTGAAGAGACCATTAAGCGGCTGTTGAGGCGTGGAGCCAGCTCCAACCTTCGAAAAATCGTGAACAAGACCCATGCGGCGGACCTCTCTGTCGTCTTCAGGAATCTTTCTGTAAACAGTCAACGCAAGCTCTTCGACATGATAGAGGATTATGAACAGCGGGCGGTACTGTTAAGTGAGCTGACCGAATACACCATTACGGATTTCATCGAGACCATGGCGGTGGATGAACTTCTCGAGGTGTTTGATTTCATGCCCGCCGATGATGTGGCGGACCTTATCGCCGACCTTCCCCGTGAGACAGCCGACGCCGTTCTTGAGAAGATGAACACCGAGGAGTCCGAAGAGGTGGAGGACCTTCTCAGCTACGATGATGACACGGCAGGTGGCATCATGGTCCCCGATTTCGTGGCCCTTTCCGAGGAGATCTCGGCAAAAGAGGCCATCGAATCCCTCCAGAAAGACTTCCCTGACGTTGAAATGCCCTTCTACCTTTATGTGGTGGACGATCATGAACGCCTTGTGGGCGTTGTGTCTCTTCGTCAGCTGGTGGTGGTCAAGCCCGGAACTCCCTTGAAAGAGTTCATGACCACGGACATCTTCTCCGTAAAGACCGACGTGGACCAGGAGGAGGTGGCCAAGATCGTGGCACGCTACGACATTCTGGCCGTTCCGGTTGTGGATGACAACAATCGCCTCATGGGTATCGTCACCGTTGATGACGTCATCGACATCTTCCGCCAGGAGGCCACAGAGGATATCCTCAAGATGGCCGGTGTCGGGGAAGAGTTTGTGGAGACCCAATCGGTGGTGAGCAGCACCCGGATCAGGCTTCCCTGGCTCTTTGCAAGCTGCATCGGGGGGATTCTCGCCTTTTTTATCATCGGCCACTTTGAGCACACGTTGCAGCAGGTGACCTACCTGGCCGCTTTTCTCCCTGTCATCATGGGTATGGGCGGCAACATCGGTACCCAGTCATCCACCATCGTGGTACGAGGTCTGGCAACGGGGCGCCTTGTCTCCACTGACCTCTGGAATGTGGTGGGCAAGGAACTCTGTATCGGGCTGATTTTAGGCACGATTTACGGCGGCCTCATCGCCTTGGCCGCTCAGATGCGGTTTGGCGCCGAACTCAACACGTCCATGCTCGCCGTTTCCGTGGGGCTGGCGGTTCTCTCTTCCATGTCCGTCGCGGCCCTGGTGGGCTCTCTGGTTCCCATGGTCTTCGGGCGGATCAACATCGACCCGGCGGTGGCTACAGGGCCCTTTGTGACCACAAGCATCGATATCATCAGTGTCTACTGTTACTTCCGAATTGCCACCCAGCTTTTGGGACTCTGATGGCTCATGGCACTCATTGAGCAGGTGATCATCCGAAAGGCGCAGGCCATTCTCCTGCGCAAGGTGGAGTATGGGGACCACGATGTGGTCCTCACCTTTCTTACCCCCGGCGAGGGGAAAGTGAGTGCCTTTGCCAAGAACGCCAAAAAGAGCGTGAAACGCTTCTCCGGCGTCCTTGAGCTCTTTACCCTCCTTGAGACAGTCGTCAGGCAGGGGAAAGGCCTTCCATACCTTGAGGAGGCCTCCATTGTATCCCCCTTTGAATCCATTCGTACCGATTACTTGAAACTGGCGTATGCGGGCTACTGGTCCGAAGTGACCATTCAGTGGCTGGAGGAGGGGGAGCCCCAGGAGCGCCTTTTTTCTCTTTTTGAATCGGCCCTCCATGCCCTCCATGATGCCCGGAGAGCGCCCGGCACCGTAAGCATACTGTTTCAGCTGCTCTTTCTCGATATCGCCGGATTTGCCCCGTCATTGACTCTGTGTGCAGGCTGTGGGGCTTCCATGGAGACCCTCTCGGAAGACCGGGTTCTTTTTGACCTGGATCGCGGAGGGCTTGCCTGTCGGCAATGCCGTGGGGAGGCACGCCAACGCATGGCGATCTCAGCCGGAACGATAAAGCAGTTGCGATGGGTGCTGGACGAGGGGCTGGAAGGAGCCTTCCGCGTGCGATTCAGTCCCGCAGCGGAGAGGGAAGGCCTGGCCCTTCTGGAGCGGTTTCTGCCACGCCACCTTGGCCGTGAACCCAAGAGCCTCTCATTTCTTTCGAAAATCCGATCATCGTAAGGAGAGCCACTCCATGAGTATTCATACCGGACGTTCCGTCACCTCCACCATCGTTTCCTCCGCACCCTGCCGGGTGGATATGGGAGGGACCCTTGATCTGGCCACATTCCACCTCCCCTTGAGGCACCTGAACCCGGCAACATTCAACCTGGCCCTTGAGCTTCGCACCCGGGTGCGTATCTCCCCGTACAAAAAAGGGTGGGTGCGCGTTGCCTCCCGGGGGTTTGAACCTGCCGAGTTTCCAGCGAATGAGCTTCCCTTTGCCCACCCCATGGGGTTGATGTTTGGGATTGCTGCTTTTTTTGATGCCTCGGGGGTTGAAATAGAGATTGATTCGGCCTCACCGCCGCGAAGCGCCCTGGGGGGCTCCTCCGTTGCAGCGGTGGCCCTTTGCGCCGCCTTTCTTTCCGCCTTCGAAGGGATGGAAAACGGTGATGCCCTGAAGGATCGGGCAGCCCGCATAGCGCAATCTGTGGAGAGTGCCGTGGCTGGTGTGGTCTGCGGTATCCAGGACCAGATGGCTGCCGCCTTTGGCGGTGTCTCCCTCTGGCATTGGCAGGGAGAAGGGCGGCACCGACGCACCCCCGTTCTTGACGAGAGTGGTGCGGATCCGTCCCCCCACATGGCGGTGGCCTATTGCGGCGTGCCCCATGACTCCCTGGATGTCAACGGCCGGTGGGTAAGGGGGTTCCTGGACGGAACCCACAGGGAGGAGTGGCTTGAGATTCTTCGCCTGACCCACGAATTTGCCGAAGCCATGGGGCAGCGGGACTGGCAGGGTGCTGCCGAGCTGATGAACCGGGAGACCCGGATCCGGGTGGGGATGACCCCTGATGTGCTGGATGAAACAGGCGTGCGCCTGACGGAAGCCGCCGTGGCCCTCGGGTGCGGAGCCCGATTCACCGGGGCAGGTGGCGGCGGGTGCCTCTGGGCGTTGGGAGGGGCTGATGCCATGGCCGCTGTCAGGATCGCCTGGGATGCGATCCTTTCAGAAACGCCGGGGGCCAAAATGCTCCCGTCTGCCGTGGCATGGAACGGGGTGGAGATAGAGTCCTCCGAATAATGTCTCTTGATGGACTCCTCAACATTACTCTATGCTGTTCGAATAAGAACCTCCGGCGGCCCTGCAGGGGGCCAAGCTTTTGAAACGTTGGGTAAACAGGTCCCGATGACAAAGCCGAATAGGCCAATGCCTTTGGTCAGCCGACAGCTCTTGACGTCATACAGCGGAAAGTTTTTGAGGACCTTTTTTCAAAATACGACCCGTCTTAGACCACGGGTGCAGCCCGTCAGCGAATGTGTAGGCCCGAAGGCCCGGAGCATTCGCGAAGCCGGGGTGCAGGGGATGTATCCCCTGCCTGCCGGAGGCAAATTGCGTTTTTTGACGGTATGCCCATTTTCAATGATCGAATATTGATGGATTGCGCAAGCCACTCCCCCGTAATCATACGGAATCGGGGCTCTGCGCCTTTTGATTGACTATCGTCATCTTATCATGTAGTTTTCTTTGGTTAAAATAAGTATGGTAGCGTAACAAGGTGAAGTAACCTCGCTCCCTCCTTGCATCTTGTATTGTGGCGGCGAAGCAATTCAATATATAGCGTATCGCGAAACGGTACCCTGACTTTATTACGGGCCACCATATCATGTGAACCTTTACGACCGTGAAAGGTGCCGGGTATGTTTTCATACCCCATGGTGCGTCTTTCCAGGCACAGCGTTATTTGAGGAATCTAAAGATGAACTTTCAGGATGTGATTTTATCGTTGCAGAAATACTGGGCAGGCACCGGCTGTGTGTTGAGTCAGCCCTATGACCTTGAAGTGGGGGCAGGGACCTTTCATCCGGCAACCCTTTTGAGGTGCCTGGGCCCCGAACCCTGGAATGTGGCCTATGTCCAGGCGTCCCGCCGCCCCACCGACGGGCGGTATGGCGACAACCCCATGCGACTGCAGCATTACTATCAGTTTCAGGTGCTGATGAAGCCTTCTCCCGCCAATGTGCAGGAGCTTTACCTTGAGAGCCTCAAGGTGCTGGGCATTGATCCCCTGGATCACGATATCCGGTTTGTGGAAGACGATTGGGAGTCGCCCACCCTCGGGGCTTCCGGTCTCGGATGGGAGGTGTGGCTCGATGGCATGGAGGTGACCCAGTTCACCTACTTCCAGATGGCGGGCAGCGTTGAAGTCAAGCCCGTTTCTGTTGAGCTTACCTACGGCCTTGAGCGTATCTGCATGTACCTGCAGGGCGTGGACAGCGTTTACGACCTCAAGTGGAACGACGAGCTCACCTACGGTGACATCTTCCATCAGCAGGAGGTGGAGCAGTCCACCTACAACTTCGAGGTGGCCGATGTGGACATGCTCCTCGATCTCTTCAAAAAGTATGAGAAAGAGGCAGAGCGCATCATCGAAGAGGGCATCGTGCTTCCCGCGTACGAGTGCTGCATCAAGTGCTCGCACCTCTTCAACCTTCTCGATGCACGGGGTGCCATCAGCGTCACCGAGCGAACCGGTTACATCGGGAGAATACGCAACCTGGCACGTATCTGTGCCCAGGGCTATATCGAACAGCGAGAGCGACTCGGCTTCCCCATGCTGAAGAACCAGCAAGGATGATGACGCCCCGATCGCGGGCAGGGACGAGGCGTGAAGGCATTGCCCGTCCTTAAGACAGAATCCGCTGCATGATTCTGCAGCTGACACACAGGTGAGTTATGAAGACCTTACTTTTTGAAATCGGAACGGAAGAGATCCCCGCAGGATATATTCGGCCCGCCCTCGACTTTTTAGGCAAAGCCGTGGCCGCAAGACTTAAAGAGGCCCGCATCGATGCCGGGGACGTGACCACCTACGGCACCCCACGTCGCCTCACCGTTATGGTGAAGGATGTGGCCGCCAGCCAGAAGGCTGAAACCACGGAAGTGACCGGCCCTCCCGAGTCCGTCGGCTATGATGCCGACGGCACCCCGAAGATGCCTGCCATTAAGTTTGCCGAAAAAGTGGGCATCACCGTTGAGCAGGTTGAGATCAAGGAGACCAAAAAGGGTCGTTACCTCTGCGCCAGTGTGGCCGAAGAGGTGAAGGCCAGTGCGGAGGTTCTTTCCGAGGTCCTTCCCGAACTGATGGGCCGCATTCCCTTTCCCAAGACCATGCGCTGGGCCGATCTCTCCACCTCCTTTGCACGCCCCATTCAGAACATTGTGGCCATGCTGGGAGAGAGCGTTGTTCCCTTTACGTTCTGCAACGTTTCAAGTGGAAACACGACCTTTGGGCATCGGTTCATGAATCCCGGGCCTGTGGTTCTTGAGGATCCCGATACCTACTTGGAGACCCTTGAGAAGGTCAGTGTCATCGCTGACTTTGCCGCACGGCGTGCCCTGGTGAAGGAGCAGGTAACCGAAGCTGCCAAAGAGGCCGGTGGCATTCTCCTGCCTGATGAAGAGCTTTTTGATACCGTCACCAACCTTATCGAATACCCCGTCGTGGTTATCGGGACCTTTGACGAGGATTTCCTCACGGTGCCCGACGAGGTTCTTATCACCTCCATGAGGGAGCACCAGAAGTACTTTGCTGTCGTGGACGAGGCCGGTAAGTTGAAGAATGCCTTCCTCGTGGTGAACAACACCCGAGTGAAGGATCTTTCCCTTGTGCGTCGCGGCCATGAAAAAGTGCTTCGCGCCCGCCTTGCCGATGCAAAGTTCTTTTTCGACCAGGACCTGAAAGAGAGCCCGGACGCTTGGGTGGAACGCCTCAAGCGAGTTCTTTTCCAGGCAAAACTCGGGACCGTCCATGAGAAGATGGGGCGCATCAAGTCCCTTGCCGGAGCACTGGCAGAGGCAGCCGGCGTTTCAGCAGAAGCAGCGAAGAACACCGTACGGGCTGCAGAACTCTGCAAGGCCGACCTGGTGAGCCAGATGGTGATTGAGTTCACCAAGCTTCAGGGTGTCATGGGCCGCGTCTATGCCGAAAAGGCTGGTGAGGAGGCGGCTGTTGCCGCAGCCATCCAGGAGCACTACAAGCCCCTCTACTCCGGTGGCGAGCTTCCGCAAACCAGCGAAGGCGCACTCCTGGCCCTGGCCGACAAGCTCGACACCCTTTGCGGGTGTTTTGCCGCAGGGCTGATCCCCACCGGTGGGGCTGATCCGTATGCGTTGCGCCGTCAGTCCATTGGTATCGCCCAGATCATGGTGAAGATGGGGTACGCATTTCCCCTTCGTCCCATCCTGGAAAAGGGTGTGGCCGCCTATGCCGAGCGCATTGACGTCAATGTGGATGAAACGGTAACGGCCATCACGGACTTTATCCGCAGCCGTATCGATCATCTTCTCTTTGAAGAGGGCTATCCCAAGGACGTTGTGGCCTCAGTGACCACCGTGGGCATCAACGTGGTCCCCGATATCTGGATGCGCGTGAAGGCACTTGCCGAGCTCAAAGAGAATGCAGATTACGAAGCCGTCGCCGCTGCGTTCAAGCGGGTGGTGAACATCATCAAAAAAGCCGAGGTTCCCGCAGGCGCATCTGTGGATGCGGC
>Ga0070728_10003992_pt1 | contig 15744 bp, 13 predicted proteins | sample tdDd471_FD_66723 | JGI IMG/M metagenome (GOLD analysis project Ga0070728, IMG submission 66723) | Marine sediment microbial communities from the Atlantic coast under amendment with organic carbon and nitrate - tdDd47.1 | ecosystem: Environmental > Aquatic > Marine > Coastal > Sediment | place...
TTGCGTGCGTACCCCTGTGGCGGCTGAACTGGCCGAACTGATGCCGGTCAAGGAAGCTCCCGACCTGTCGAAGCTGCTGCTCTGCCCCATGCCGGGCATGATCATGCAGGTCCACGTGGAAGTGGGCGACGAGGTGAAGACCGGTCAGGCGCTCGCCGTCGTCGAGGCCATGAAGATGGAGAACGTGCTGCGTGCCGAAGCCGACGGTGTGGTGGCGACCATCAATGCCGGACCGGGCGACAGCCTGGCAGTGGATGATGTCATCCTGGAGCTTGAATAGCCGCAGGTTCGTCCTCGTCCGACGGTTTCCTTGACGCTTCCGACAGGATCCAGTCGCGGAATGCGCTGATGCGCGGGCGCGTCGCGTTCCGTGGCGGACAGACGAACCAGTAGGACATGGACAGCGGTTGCTCCCCCTGAAACGGCGTCACCAGCCGTCCCGTCGCGAGATCATGTGCGGCGAGGGAGCGACGGGTCAGCACCACGCCCATGCCATCTATCGCCGCCTGTACCGCGTGATCGGCATAGGAGAAGTGGGTGCCGCGCCGCCAGTCCACCTTGTCCTCGGCGCCCACCGCCATCAGCCATGCCCGCCAGTCCGGCGTCATGGGATCATAGCGCAGCGAGTCATCATGGATCAGGGGCAGGTGTGACAGGTCCGACGGCTGCGTGACGCCGCCTACGCTCGCCAGCAGGGTCGGGCTCGCGGCGGGCAGGACCGTGTCATCCAGTATCTTCCAGGCCTTCAGGTCCGGATAGTTGCCGGAGCCGAAGCGTATGGCGCAGTCGAAGCCGCCCTTGCTGAAATCCGTCATCTCCATGCTCGCCGAAATGCGGACGTCGAGTTCCGGATGCGCCCGGTTGAAGCGCTCAAGCCTCGGGATGAGCCATTTCACGGCAAATGACGGCACCGTCGAGACCGAGATCACATGTTCTCCGTCGTCATTGTCCAGCGTCGACAGGGCATCGACCATCAGGTCGAACGCGCGGGTGAGATCAGGCAGCAGGCGGCGCGCGGCGTCGGTCGGTTCAACGGCCCGGTTCAGGCGGTGAAACAGTTCCACCCCCAGGAAGTCCTCCAGCGTGCGGATCTGATGTCCGACAGCAGCGGGTGTGACGGAGAGTTCGTCCGCAGCGCCCTTGAAACTCTCGTGGCGTGCAGCGGCCTCGAAGGCGCGCAGGGCGTTCAGCGGAGGCAGTCTGCGTCGCATGTTCGGGTTCCCGGTGTTTCAACTTCCGCCTGATATAGATTTCCTTTCCCGAAAGCCAAGAATTCGTCGTTTGTTGCAGCGCACACACCGCCCCATCTCTCCCTTATCGAAGACACCGAAGTCCAACGGCCAGGCCGGAAAAAGCCAGCCAGTACAAGGAGAGATCACATGACCGTACAGCCCTATGACCTGACGCATTCTGACAGTGGACTGCTGGCCCGCGCGGCAGCCTGGGTACAGGATCGCTTCACCGATCTCCAGATTGCCCGGCAGAACGCCAGGCATCTGCGGGAACTGGAAGCCCTGAGTGACGCAACCCTGTTCGATATCGGACTGAGCCGGTCCGAGCTGACATCCGTGGTCAGGCGCCGGAGCGACACCACCAGAGCCCGCTGAACCTGACATTCCTTCCCTGACCAACCCGACCCCCGCGGCCTGATCCGGCCGCGGGGGTTTCTGTATGCGGGGTCAACTTATCCTCCCAAAACCCCATGGCCCTGTACTATGTTCGCCGAAAGGCTTGATGGACTTTACGGGGGAGAGAAAGACATGGATCGTTTGCGTTTCGGGGCGTTTCTGGCACCACATCATCCGATTGGCGAGCATCCGATGCTCCAGTTCCGCTCCGACCTGGATCTGGTCAGCCAGCTTGACCGGCTTGGCTATGACGAATTCTGGTGCGGTGAGCACCACTCCACAGGTTGGGAGATCATCGCGTCGCCGGAGATGTTCCTGGCTGCCGCCGGTGAGCGTTCGCACCGCATTCGTCTCGGGACGGGTGTCGTCTCCCTGCCGTATCACCATCCCTTCATCGTGGCGCAGCGGATGGTGCAGCTTGATCACATGACCGGTGGGCGGGCGATCTTCGGTTCAGGCCCCGGCGCGTTGCCGTCGGACGCACACACGCTCGGCATCGATCCGATGACCCAGCGTGACCGTCAGGACGAGGCGATTGGTGTCATTCGCCGCCTGCTGCGGGGGGAGGAACGGTTTGACTACAAGTCCGACTGGTTCGAGATGCACGACGCGAAGCTGCAACTGATGCCGCTGCAGGAAGACCTGCCGTTCGCGGTGGCATCGATGATCAGCCCGTCCGGCATGACGCTGGCGGGCAAGCATGGCACCGGCGTGCTGTCGATCGGTTCCATGTCGTCCGCCGGGCTGCAGTCGCTGGCGACGCAGTGGAGCTTCGCCGAGGAATCGGCGGCAAAGCACGGCAATACGGTCAACCGCAAGGACTGGCGCATCGTCATGATGTGGCACATCGCCGAAACGCGGGAGCAGGCGATTGCGGAGGCCAAGGACGGCCTGCTGCGCTGGCACAATGAATATAACGTCGGCACGCTGATGCGCCCTGGTGTGGAGGCATTCAAGACTGCCCATGAAGCGGTTGAAACCACGGCACTGGCCGATGGTGCGACGGCTGTCATAGGCACGCCCGACGATCTGGTGAAGCGCATCCGTGACCTGGTGCAGCTGACCGGCGGCATCGGTGCTGTCATCGGCTTCGTCCACGACTGGGCCAGCCGGGCAAACACGTCGAAGAGCTGGGATCTGGTGGCGCGCTACGTCATTCCGGAGGTCAACGGACTGCTGGATGCCTATCGCGATTCCCGCAACTTCGTGGTCGAGAACCGGGACACCTTCGAGCAGGCGCAGAAGGCCATCCTGAGCAAGATCATGGACAATCCCCGCGCGGCAGCGGCCCTGAAGGAGGGCGGTGTCAATGCCCCGTCCATCGGGCCTCACGCGGGGCCCGACCTGAACAAGGAAGCCGGATGAGCGAGCAGTACGACCGTCTCGACAGCATCGAGGCGCTGGAGGCAGTTTATGGTGCGCCGATGCAGCGGTCCCTGGACAAGGAACTGGGGCACATATCCGACCTCTACCGCCAGTTCATCGAACGGTCGCCGTTTGTCGTGCTGGCGACTTCGGGGCCGGAGGGGCTTGATTGCTCGCCACGTGGTGATCCACCAGGCTTTGTCCGCGTCGTGGACAAGCGGCGCGTCTTGTTGCCGGACCGGCGTGGCAACAACCGCATCGACAGCCTGCGCAACATCGTGCGCGACCCGCGCGTGTCCCTTCTGTTCCTGATCCCGGGTATCGGTGAAACCCTGCGCATCAACGGCAGCGCGCAGCTGCTGGCGGATCATGACCTTTGCCAGTCCTTCGCGATGGACGGCAAGGCGCCACGCTGCGTGATTTCCGTGACGGTCGACCGCATCTACTACCAGTGCCAGAAGGCGTTGCATCGCTCTCGGCTGTGGGATCCTGAAGGGTTCGCTGCCCGGGACGAAGTGCCGACTGCAGGTGCAATGCTGCAGGCGACCGTCGGCGGCGACTTCGATGCCGAAACCTACGACAGTGACTATCCGGAACATATGGCGAAGACGATCTACTGACCCTGGGGAGGGACTGCGATGGGACTGCCGGAGAGCATCTTGTACGAGGTGGCCGACGGCCGCGCGCGGATCACGCTGAACAGGCCGGAGAAGCGCAATGCCCTCTCGGTCGCTCTGCTGAAGGAACTGAACGAAGCGCTCTGGGAAGCGGACAATGACAAGGCTGTCCACAGTGTCATCCTGCGCGGTGCGGGACCCTGTTTCTCCGCCGGATATGACCTGACGCCGGGCCTCAACAGCACCCAGACCAGCGGCAATGGAGACCGGAACTATCGCGACGGTGGCATCTATGCCGATCCGACGATCGATGATGACATCTGGCGGCTGGAGTATGGTCAGCGGCTGCGCATGGCGCTGTTCGACATGCACAAGCCGGTGATCGCGCAGGTGCATGGTCATTGCCTGGCGGGCGGGACGGACGTGGCGCTGCTGTGCGACATGGTGATCGCGGCGGATGATGCGGTGATCGGGTTTCCGCCCGCGCGTGACCTGGGCTCGTTGCCGAACCAGATGTGGCTCTACAACTGCGGACCGCAATGGGCGAAACGCCTGCTTCTGACCGGGGACACGGTGACGGGGGAGGAAGCGGCCCTGATCGGGCTGGTGCTGAAATCGGTGCCGGGTGACCTGCTGGAAGCGGAGGTCGAGGGACTGGCCAGTCGCATGGCCGGAATTGACCCTGATCTGCTGGCGGCGAACAAGCGTATCGTCAATCTGGGTATCGAACTGATGGGTGGCCGCACCCTGCAGCGGCTTTCCGCCGAGAATGATGCCCGCGCACATCTGGCACCGGGAACGCAGAAGTTCCGGCAGGTTGCCAGGTCGGAAGGGCTGAAGGCCGCGCTGCAGACCCGGGACCAGAACTTCGGCGACGGGCGCGCCCGGGTGCGCGGACCCGAAATCCGCGATGAGAAGGGCTATCTCGTTCCTGAATGACCGAGTTTGGCGACATACCGGATGACGTGAGGCTGACCCTTCATGCGGCAGGCAGACCAGCGCTCACCCTGCTCGATAGCTGGTGTGGCGTGCGGGTCGGTCGTGCTGTCCCCGGGCGGCGGGATTTCGATCCCACCCGGCTCGGCCGGTACCTTGCCAAGGTGTATCTCTACCAGTTCGACGATGATGCGGGTGACTTCATCTGCCGCCTGGCGGGGGAACAGGTGCATGAGGCCTGGGGCCTGCGCATCAGGGGGTTGAGCCTGCGTGAGGTGGTTGGCGACCAGAACCATCCTGCGGCGCTGCTGCGCTGGCGCGCGGTGGTGGACACACCCCTGATCCAGTATGGTATCCTGGAGGAGAAGACGGGCCGCAGTACCAGGCGTATCGGGGAGCGTCTGATCGTGCCTATGCGCGATGACGACGGGCAGGTCAGGCTGGTGCTTGGCCTTGGCGATTATGAGGTCAGGCAGAATGACCGGGACTGGATACAGCCGGTCTGGGCGGATGTCATCCGTATCCCCTGCGCTGATATCGATAATGTGGGAAGCAACAGTTCATGAGTATCGAGTTCCTGATGACATCGCTGATTGTTGTCCTGTTGCCCGGCACCGGTGCGCTTTACACCATGGCCATCGGGTTGGGGCAGGGGGCATGGCCGAGTGTTCTGGCCGTTGTCGGATGCTGCATGGCGATCATGCTGCATATCGTGGCAAGCGTGGTCGGCCTGGCGGCCCTGCTGCATGCCAGTGCCCTGGCCTTCGAGATCGTTCGCTATCTCGGCGTGGTCTGGCTGCTCTACATGGCATGGGGTATCCTGCGGGAAGGGGGCACGCTGGATGTCGCCCCGGATCGCAGGCCGCGCCGCGCCGGGCAGATCATCCTCCGCGGTTTCCTGCTCAACATCCTGAACCCGAAACTCTCCGTCTTCTTTCTGGCCTTCCTGCCGCAGTTTGTTCCGGTGGATGCGGTTTCGCCCACCAGCTACCTGCTCGGCCTCGGCATGGCCTTCAACGCGATGACCTTCATCGTCTTTGTCATTTACGGGCTGGCTGCGGCACTGGCGCGTGACCACGTCATCTCCCGTCCGCGGGTCATGCTGTGGCTGAGGCGTTCGTTTGCGGGAATCTTTGCACTGCTGAGTCTGCGTCTGGCGCTGGCCGAGCGCTGATCGAAAGCGTCGGGCCGGTCTGGCCCCCGGTGATGTGATCCACTTCGCATCCGGCACGGGTTACGTCGCGTCCCGTGGCCTTGGTCGTTTATTTTTTTCCCGACATGGCGGATAGTGACCGAAGGGGACTTTCACGTATCGAGGGGATACCGATGAGCGACGAACTCAACAAGATGGCGCTGGACTACCACCGCTATCCGACGCCGGGCAAGCTGGCGATCATGCCGACCACGAAACTGGCCAACCAGCGCGACCTGTCGCTGGCCTACAGCCCGGGTGTGGCTGCGGCCTGCTCCCTGATTCATGAGGACCCGCTGGAGGCGGCCAACATGACCGCGCGCGGCAATCTGGTCGGCGTCGTGTCGAACGGAACAGCGGTGCTGGGTCTGGGCAATATCGGCCCGCTGGCGTCCAAGCCGGTGATGGAAGGCAAGGCCGTCCTGTTCAAGAAGTTCGCCGGCATCGACGTCTTCGACATCGAGATCAACCAGATGAGCATCGAGGAGACCGTGGAGGTCGTGGCGGCCCTGGAGCCGACCTTTGGTGGCATCAATCTGGAAGACATCGGCGCACCGGCCTGTTTCGAGATCGAGCGGCTGTGCCGGGAACGGATGAACATCCCCGTGTTCCATGACGACCAGCACGGCACGGCGATCTGTGTCGGTGCGGCGATCTACAATGCCTGCCGCGTCGTCGGCAAGGATCTGGACAAGATCAAGGTTGTCTGTTCCGGCGCGGGCGCGGCGGCGCAGGCCTGCATGGCGCTGATCGTCTCGCTGGGTGTGACGAAGTCGAACATCACGGTCTGTGACCGCTCCGGCCCGATCTACACGGGCCGCAAGGAGAAGATGGACAAGTACAAGGAGTACTGGGCCGTCGAGACCGATGCCCGCTCCATTGGTGAGGCCGTCAAGGGCGCTGACGTGTTCGTCGGCGTGTCCGGCCCCGGCACCCTGACCGGCGACATGGTGAAGACCATGGCCAAGACGCCCATCATCATGGCGCTGGCCAACCCGAATCCGGAGATCCTGCCGGAGGAAGCGCGTGCTGCCAGCCCCGACGCGATCATTGCCACGGGCCGTTCTGACTATCCGAACCAGGTCAACAACGTGCTCTGCTTCCCGTTCCTGTTCAGGGGCGCACTCGACTGCGGTGCCACGACCATCAACGAGGAGATGAAGGTCGCCGCCACCAAGGCCATTGCCGATCTGGCGAAGCAGGAAGTCTCCGACGTGGTGGCCAAGGCCTATGGCGTCGACAGCATGGAGTTCGGCCCGGACTACATCATTCCGAAGCCGTTCGACCCGCGCCTGATGGTGGAGGTTTCGTCCGCCGTGGCCCAGGCCGCGATGGACTCCGGTGTGGCTGTGCGCCCCATCGCGGACATGGTCGCCTATCGCGCCAAGCTGAATGAATATGTCTACAAGACCGGCTTCGCGATGAAGCCTGTCTTCGACCGTGCCAAGGCGGACCCGAAGAAGATCGCCTATGCGGATGGCGAACAGGAACGCGTGCTGCGCGCTGCCCAGGTCATCATCGACGATGGTCTGGCCCGTCCGCTGCTGATCGGACGCCAGGAGGTGATCGAGCGTCGGATCGAGCGTTTCGGCCTGCGCATGAAGGTTGGTACCGATCTGGATGTCTTTGATCCGGGCAATGATGCCGGTATCGCCACGCTGACCACGGCACTCATGGAACGCATGGGCCGCAAGGGCGTGACGCCGGACGAGGCCCGTTACCTGATCCGGACGAACTCCACCGTCATTGCCTCACTGCTGCTCGACCGTGGCGATGTGGATGGCATGCTGTGTGGTCTGGTGGGGCGCTATGATCGCCACATCAAGTTCGTGCAGGACATCGTCGGCCTGCGCCCCGGTGTTTCGGAGCCGTCGGCAATCGAACTCGTCGTCATGGATCGCGGCACGATGGCGATTGCGGACACCCATGTGACCGACGACCCGACCGCGGAGCAGATTGCCGAAATGGCCATCATGGTCTCGGAAGTCGTGGACCGTTTCGGGATCGAGCCGCATGTGGCCCTGCTGGCGCACTCCAACTACGGCGACAATGATGATCCGTCGTCGAAGAAGATGCGCAAGGCACTGGAACTGGTGCGGAAGATGGCACCTGATCTGGAAATCGATGGCGAGATGAAGGGGGACACGGCCCTGAACGAGTCGGTGCGCAAGCGCATCAACCCGAACTCGACCCTGACCCGGAACGCCAGTGTGCTGATCGCACCGAACATGGATGCGGCCAACATTGCCTTCAACCTGGTCAAGGAAACGACCGAGGGGATGTCTGTGGGCCCGATCCTGATCGGCATGCAGAAGTCAGCTCATGTCGTGACCCCGGCCATCACCACGCGCGGCATCGTCAACATGACCGCCGCGGCAGTGGTTGGCGCGCAGGACCATCAGTCCGGCGCCATCGCGGCGGCGCCCGTCGCCGCTGAGTGATCCGGGCCATAGAGCCTGAGAAGTTGTGAGATTGCCCGCCCGGCGCGCCGTTCGCATTCGGCATCGTCGGGCGGGTCGATCACACCGATCACCCGCCTGATCTGCAGGTCCCCGATCAGCAACCCGACGAATGTCTCTGCCATCTCGGCGACAGTTGCGCTGGTCAGGTCGCCTGACTGATGCAGTCTGGCAATCTGCGCGCCGATCAGCGGCACCACGGTTTCACGTCCTGACGCCGCGATCGTCTGCCCCAGCGTCGCGGTATCATTCACATCCGCCGCCGCCGCCCGATTGAGTGCCACGGCCCTGGGCCCTGTCACCAGCTTCAGCAAAAGCGGTGCCATCTCCGACAGGGCCGTCAGCGGGGGGGCATCTGCCGCCAGTCGCGCCTGCAACAGGTCGCGCACTTCTGCCGCATTGTCTTCCACCAGGGTCCTGAACAGGCCCTGCTTGTTGCCATACCAGCGATAGAGCGTCTCGTTGGAGGCACCTGCCTGCCGCGCGATGGCGAGCATCGACGTTGCGCGATAGCCCTCCGACTGCAGCAACGCATAGGCCGCGTCGGCAATCTGCCTGTGACGCGCCTGCTGTCGTTTCGCTCTCATGTCTGCGGCCTCCCTGTTTCCATGATCGTCATTCCGTCCGCCGTTCAGCGCATCGATCCCCGGTGCCGTCCGAAGATTGACATTGACCAGATCGTATAGATATGTACGGTTCTGTCAAAGGCGTACACATTGATACGAAAATGGAGAATTCGAATGCACGGCCAATCTGTTGCCACACCTCCTGAACGCTCACAGGGCCTTGCTCTCCGGTGCGCGCGGCCTGTCGTCTGCCAGGCAATCGATGGAGGCACGACGCGATGAACACCAGCATGCGTTTCGGGACCACCCTGCTGTGCCTGCTTCTGGGGCTGATGGCGGGCTTCTTCTATGCCTTCTCCTTCACGGTCATGCCGGGGCTGGATTTGCTGACAGGCGCCGCGGCAATGGATGCGATGCGCGGGATCAATGTTGCGGTACGCAATCCGGTCTTCTTCGCCACCTTCGCGCTGACACCGGTCCTGGCATTTCTGCTGGCGGTGGTCTGCCTGTTCACCGGGCGCCGGGTGGCCGGTCTGCTCCTGCTCATGTCCTTCGTTGTCTATGCGGCGGGTGTGGTGGCACTCACCGCTTCCCTGAATGTGCCGATGAACCGGGCGCTGGCGGAGGGATCGCTGTCGGGTCTGGCCAACTGGCTGGAGTGGTCGGCCACCTGGACCGGGGCGAATCATGTCCGTACCGCGGCAAACCTGTTTGCGCTGCTGCTGGCATTGCTTGCCCTGTGTCGCCTGTCTGTCGAGCGGGTTGGGGTTGCGCATCGTCCGGGATGACAAGTCGCTGCGGGTCTCGCACAATGGCCTCACACACATATTTCCGGGGAGGAAAGTTGCGATGCGTGGTCAGGGACCATTGAGTGGAGTGAAGGTTGTCGAACTGGCGGGTATTGGCCCGGGTCCGATGGGGGCAATGCTGCTGGGTGATCTCGGGGCGGATGTCGTGCGCATCGACCGCCAGACGGCGGCTGATCTCGGTATCGACCGGGGCAGTAACAAGTGGGACCTGCTCAACCGCTCCAAGCGTTCCGTCGCCGCCAACCTGAAGGTTGCGGAAGGTGTCGAGACGGTCCTGAAGCTCGTCGAGAAGGCCGATATCCTGATCGAGGGGATGCGCCCCGGCGTCACGGAGCGGCTGGGTCTCGGCCCGGACGAATGTTTCAAGCGCAATCCGGCACTGGTCTACGGTCGTGTCACCGGCTGGGGGCAGACGGGGCCGATCGCGCATGCGGCAGGCCATGACATGAACTACATCGCCCTGACAGGTGCTCTGCATGCCATCGGCACGACGGACAGCGGGCCGGTGCCGCCCCTGAACCTGGTCGGCGACTTCGGCGGCGGCGCGCTCTACCTCGCGTTCGGTTGTCTCGCCGGGTACATCGAGGCGCAGCGGTCCGGCAAGGGTCAGGTCGTCGACGCAGCCATGATCGATGGCGCGTCCAACCTGATGACGGCGATCTACGGCATGAAGGCCGCCGGTCGCTGGAAGCAGGAACGGGGAAGCAACATTCTCGACACCGGCGCACACTTCTACGACGTCTACGAGACCTGTGACGGCAAGCATGTCTCCATCGGCTCCATCGAGGGCAAGTTCTACGCGGAACTGAAGGAGAAGCTGGGCATGGCTCCCGATGCGATGTCTGAGCAGATGAACCCCGCGAAGTGGGACGAGTATCGCGCCGAGATCGCGGCGGTCATCGCCACGAAGACCCGCGACGAATGGTGTGACGTGATGGAAGGCTCCGACGTCTGCTTCGCGCCGGTGCTCGACATGGATGAAGCGCCCGCCCATCCGCACAATGTCGCGCGGGAGACCTTCATCCAGGTCGACGGTGTGACCCAGCCCAATGCTGCACCACGCTTCTCCGGCACTCCGGCAGGCAAGCCCACGGTGGCACCCGACCCGGGCCATGATACTGACGAGGCGCTGTCCGACTGGGGCTTCGACGCCGACGAGGTCGCGCGTCTGCGTGCCTCCGGCGCAGTTTCCTGACGGCAGGCGGTCCCGTGGGACGCCTTGACGGCAAGGTGGTGTGGATCACCGGTGCAGCCTCCGGGCTCGGGCGAGCCTCCGCGCTCGCCTGCGCCGCGGAGGGGGCGACGGTCCTCGCCACCGATCTCGAAGCACCCGCTGCGGTGGTGACGGAGATCGAGGGGCTGGGCGGTCAGGCGACAGCCATGGCCCAGGATGTCACCGATGAAGCGCGCTGGGATGCCATCGCCGACGAGGCGGAGACCCGCTTTGGCGGCTTTCAGGTGCTGGTGAACAATGCCGGTGTCGGGGCCAGCCGGGCACTGGCTGACACGGATCTTGCGTTCTGGCGCAAGATCCAGTCGGTCAATCTGGATGCCGTCTTCCTCGGCACCCGGACCGGGTTTCGCCGCATGGCCCCGGGGGGCTCCATCATCAATATCTCCTCGGTGCTGGGCATTGTCGGCAATACGGGCACATCCGCCTACAGCGCCTCGAAGGGCGGGGTGCGCCTGTTCAGCAAGTCGGCGGCTGTGGAGGCGGCGCAGACGGGCCTGGGCATTCGCGTCAACTCGGTCCATCCGGGCTATATCGAGACACCGATGGTCATGGACAATGTCGCCAATCAGGCGGAGCCGGAGAAGGTTGTCGCGATGATCCGGGCGCGTCATCCGGTCGGTCATCTGGGTGAACCGAAGGATATCGCGAACGCCGTGGTCTATCTCGCCTCCGAGGAGACGAAGTTCGTCACGGGAACAGAGATCATCGTCGACGGTGGTTACACCGCCTGGTGACAGCGCGGTCCAGGCCTTCGCCGTTGCATTGCCCGTATCCGACGTGAGACCTTGCGGGGATGGGGACCGTCGTTGTGACGTCCCGTGAAGAGGGTCTGCGCCGATGAGCAGCGCCGACGCGTTGTCAGACAGGCAGTCCGGGGCCGATGCCCGGGACAGGGAACCATCCGGCGCCGGGGTCCGCAGGGAGTTCGACGGCACCAGCGATTCGCCCTCTCTCGACCGCGATCAGCGCATCCTGGCGGAAATGATTGCCGAACTGATCCGGGAATCGGGACGTCTGCGGATCATTCCCTTCATGGTCGTCGGCATTCTGGTCTCGGTATTTCTGGAGCGCGCGGCGATCTGGCCTGCCGCGATCCTGGCGGTCGGCGTACTTGCCATGATGTTTGCCGCGGGACGTCTGCGCCGCGCGTTCGAGGCGGAACCGGCGAAGACCGGCACGGCGGAGGCCTGGGGCCTGCGCTATACGGCACTGTCCGCCGCGATCGGTCTGGTCTGGGGGCCATGCCTGGCCAGCTATTTCGATGCGACGTCCTATCCGCACCAGGCCTTTCTGGCGCTGCTGGTCTTCGGCTCGCTGGTGGCAGCGGTGGTGCACCGCGCGCTCTATCCGCCGGCTTTCATAGCCTTCGCCGTGCCGACCAGCCTGCCGATCCTTGTCATGCTGCTGCTGGACGGCAGCCGGTTGGCGCTGGCGACAGCAGGGGCGGGGATCATTGCCCTGATCATGCTGCTCGGCTGGTTGCGTGGCCTGAACCGGCGCTATCGCGAGTCCATGGCGCTGCGGTTCGAGAACACGGACCTGATCGAACGGTTGGAGACCGCACACCGCAGCGCCGAGACGGCGCGCCTGCAGGCGGAAGCCGGGGATCGCGCGAAGTCCGAGTTTCTGGCGACGATCAGCCATGAGTTGCGCACGCCGATGAACGGGATCATCGGCATGACGAACCTGCTGCAGGGCACGCGCCTGACCACGCAGCAGCGATCCTATGCGGAGATCGTGCGGGAATCGGCTGATGCACTGCTGAACCTGATCAACGACATCCTTGATCTGACCAAGCTGGAGGCAGGGCGGGTCGAACTGGATGATGCCCCGTTCGAGGTGGCGCGTACGGTCGAGAGTGTCGTCGGACTGATGGCCGCGCGGGCGCAGGCAAAGGGGCTGGAGGTTGTGAGTCACATCAGCGCTGACAGCCCCGAGATCATGACTGCCGATGCGGGGCGCTTGCGTCAGATCCTGCTCAATCTGGTCAGCAATGCGATCAAGTTCACCGAATCCGGGCACGTCACCCTGGCCGTCGCCCCGGCGCCCGGCCAGAGCGCTGTGTTGCGGTTCGAGGTGTCGGATACGGGTATCGGTATCCCGGCGGATGTACAGCCACGGCTGTTCCGGCCATTCAGTCAGGGCGGCGGCATATCGCGGCGGTTCGGCGGAACCGGACTGGGGCTCGCCATCTCGCGTCGGCTTGTGAATGCCATGGGCGGTGACATCCGCCTTGTCAGCATCGAGGGGGAGGGGTCGGTCTTCACGGTCGACCTTCCTGTCCGCAACGGTCGGACCGTGCGACCGTTCCGTGGCCTGGAACGGGCGTCGATCCTGATCGTGGCAACGGAGGGGAAGACGCGGGAAGTTGCCGCCCGTTACGCCCGTGACTGGCAGGCGCGGGTCCGGGAAACGGCATCGCCTGCAGATGCCCTCAACATCCTGCGCGAGTCGGAGAAAGTGGATACCTGCGTCGTCGACTGGCGGGTCCGGGGCGGCGCGGGGTCCTTTGCGCGCCAGGTCCGGGAGATTGAGGCAATCGCGGATACGCGCCTGATCCTGACCGTCCCGGTGGGGGTCGTCGAGGCGCAGACCGAGGATGAGGATGCCCTGTTCGACGCCCGGATCCTGCAACCGCTGCGACGCGGCATCTACCATCGGGCGCTGACGGGGGCGCCGCTGGAGAGCGGAGATCAGCCGGGCAGGACCGAAACACCTCTGTCGGAGGCCGGGCATCGGCTGCGGGTACTGATTGTCGATGATGTGGCGGTGAATCAGAAACTAGCCTCGTCGATTGTCGAGAGCGCCGGACATGATGCGGTTGCCGCAGGCGGGGGGCGGGAAGCGTTGCAGGCCCTGCGCTCACTGCCTTACGACCTGGTGCTGATGGATGTGGAAATGCCCGACATGGATGGCCTTGCCGCCACCCGCGCCGTGCGAAAGCTGCCCGGTGCCGTCGGGCGTATCCCGATCATTGCCATGACGGCGCATCCGGGCGACGAGTATCTGGATCGCTGTGTTCAGGCCGGGATGAACGGTTACCTCGCCAAGCCGCTGGATGCAGAGGAACTGCTGCAGATCCTGCACAAGTGTGCAGTGGAGGCAGCAGGTGGGGGCAAGCCGGAACATGTTTCACCGGCCCAGCCGATACAGGATCGGCTGAACCGCCGTCTTGACCCGGAGACTTCGCGGGCACTGATGCAGCACTTCGTGCAGGATCTGGATGGTTGGGCGACCGAATTGCCCGGACTGAATGTTGCCGCGCAAGGGCAGCTGGCGCATGCGATCAAGGGCGCCGCGCTCAATCTTGGTTTCGATGACCTGGCGGAAGCCGCCGGGTCGCTGGAGAAGGGGCAGGCAGTACCTGACACCGTGCAGGCCTTGGCGTACCTTCAGCAGGTCATGCGGGCAACGCGTGACGAACTGGATGCGGAGCTGGATGCGGAACACCAGTCCTGAAGCCACCTTCGCCTGACTTTCGCTGGTCGGATTGCCCGTCCAGCACCCGCAACGATTGAAGAGGCCGGAATGCCATGCTGTTGAAATGGCCGAACCCTGGACCCGAGAACGCCGGTGACCCGGAAAGTGGTCGCACGCCACTGACCGTGGAGTCGCTGGACCGCATTCGCCGGGGAACAGCGGCCCTGCTGCTGGGACTGACCGTACTCTGGCTGGTGCTGGTGGGGGCGTGGTTCATGCAGTCGGCGGGACTGTCCGCCATCAGCCTGATGCTGCCGCATGAGGTGGCGCTGGTCGTGATCGCCGCTTTCGTGCCGCCTGCATTCATCTGGCTGGCCGGGTTCTGGTACTGGCGCAGTGTCGATTCCCGCCACAGCCGCTCCGCGCTGCACGCAGTGCTGAAGGACATGGCCTTTCCGGACCCGGAGGCGGAGGCGCGGCTGAACGCGATGACCCTGTCGTTGCGGCGCCTCAGTCAGGCGCTGGAGAGTGAAACGACCAATGCCCTGACACGTGTCGAACGGCTGGACGAACGTATTGGCAAGGGCACGGAAGCGCTGTCGGCGGCGGCGCGTCACGCGGCGGAGCAGTCCGACCACCTGGGCCAGGCAATCACGGACCGGGCGGAGGCGCAGAAGACTCTGCTGAGCGACGTGCGCGCGCTGGACTCCGAGATCAGGACCCTCGGCGAGCGCCAGGGGCAGGCACTTGGTCAGGCGGTGGCGGAGGCCGGGCGGCGCACGGCGGAGATCGAGGCTGCGCTGCGCACCCAACTGGTTGCTGCCGATGATACCGTCGAACAGGTCGCCAAGCGGGCCGGTCAGATCAATACCATGCTGGAACAGCCGATGGCGCGGCTCCGGGAGGAGGCGGAGAGTACCGTCCGCCGTGTCTCCGGTGTCAGCCAGGACCTGCGCGGTCGCATGGAGGCCCTGTCACAGGTCATCGCGCGGACCATGGATCAGGCCGATGGCTTGCGGGAGGGTGTGGATGGCCAGATCGGGCGCCTGCGTGACGGTCTGGGCAATGTGCAGTCGACCATGACGACGGTGATCGCCGAAAGTCGCCAGCAGCTTGGTGACCTGGAAGAGATCGCAGGCCGCAGCGCCGAGAGCGCCGGGCAGAGCGCCGAGGCCATTGCGGCCAGGAATGCCAGCCTGGCCAGGGTGCTGGATGACATCGGCATCGTCACGGCAGAGGCGGAACAGGCCCTGCAATCGACGGCTGACCGGACCTGGGCAGCAACACAGCGTTTCGCCTCCGAAATCGAGACACTGGGCGAACGTGGCGGCGAGGTTTCCGAGCGAACGGAAGAAATGGCAGGGCGGATTGGCCGTCTGACGGGTGATCTGGTCGAGATCGAGCAGCGCCTCGCCGCGAATACGGGGCGCATGGCGGAATCCCGTGATGATCTGGCGGCGAGCGTGGCCGAGATGCAGGGCACGGCGGCGCAGATGATCGACAATGTGGAGGAACGGC
>Ga0070728_10003995_pt1 | contig 15740 bp, 12 predicted proteins | sample tdDd471_FD_66723 | JGI IMG/M metagenome (GOLD analysis project Ga0070728, IMG submission 66723) | Marine sediment microbial communities from the Atlantic coast under amendment with organic carbon and nitrate - tdDd47.1 | ecosystem: Environmental > Aquatic > Marine > Coastal > Sediment | place...
ACGCTGAATAAAAACCTTATGACTCTTTATCTTCAATCTGGCACTGGAAACTAGCAAGATAAATACGAAATAACTAATAATGGCCACTTCTATAAGGTAAAATGCGACTTGCACCTTTTGTTGAATCGCCGGATAATCAAGATTTACCTTCTCCGGCATCTCTTTTATAAAGAATCCGTAACCTAAAAAAGCAAGTGTACAAACAAGAAAGTAGATGATAGCTACATACTGTGGTAGTTTTTTATTAACGAGTTCTCCTGCCATTTTAAGTTTCAAATACCAGGCAGCTACAATAAACGGAATTCCAAGAAAAGGTAAAAAATGGACAACCGCTTCTAAAATGGGTTTATTAATCTCAAACTTTGGTAGGATTTCCCGTAACAACAAACTTCCTAAAATTCCATATAAGCCAAAAATCACAACCAAGATCTGGTAATAAAAAAAGCTATTTAAAAATTCATTGGAATGCTTTTTACGCAACTGAGATAATAAAACAATTGCGTATCCACCACCTACAAGAGACAGAATAATGGTTAAGGTTATTAGTATTTGAATCATTTAAATCGGATTTTATACAAAAGAAGGAAAAAAACTTTAGTAGGACTAATAAAATACTGAAAAATAATATCCTACGAAAGTTGGACTGAGGCACTTTCCTACCTTGGTTGGATTGACAGGAGCCTGTTTTTCATATATATTCGCAGTAACGATTGACACAAACAATCGATCAAAAAAAATTATAAACTAATAAACATACAATTATGAAAACAATTTCTAATTATCCATTAACAGCGACTGCCGGTTCTGCATATTCATACGGATGGCAAGTAATGAAAAAGTATTTTATGCCTTTATTCCTGATTACACTATTAGTAGCAATTTTGGAATCACCTATGGGTATATTTAACGATATGGATCATATAGGCTATGGCATTAGTATCTTTACCAATATGTTTGCCATTGCTTTTGCACTTTTTGTAATGGCTCCAATAATGTTCGGTGCTGATTATCTGTTTGTAAAAGCGGCTCGCGACGAAAAATTTGAAGTAAAGGATGTATTCGATGGTTTTAAAGACTATCTGAATGTAGTATTAGCAGCCTTATTATCCTGGGCCATAATCGGAATTGGATTCGTGTTCCTTATTATACCTGGTATCGTATTTGCCTGCCGCCTGGCATTTGTTCCTTACCTGGTAATGGATAAAAAACTGGATCCTGTAAAAGCCGTTGAAGAGAGCTGGCGTTTAACAAGAGGTCATGGCTGGAGAATCTTCTGGATGTATATTGTAGCCTTCTTCCTTGTAATTGGCGGTTTAATTTGCTTAGTCTTCGGTGTATTTATTTCAGTTATCTGGATTAGTGCCGCATTTGCCTCTCTTTACAACGCAGTTTTAGAAGAAAACGGTGAACTGGAACCTGAAGTTGTTACTCCACAAGTAACAGAACCTGTTCAGGGAACTCAACCAACAACTGACGAACCTAAATCTGACGAAAAAGGGACGAAAAGCAGTTGGTAAACTATACGAATTCAACTAATAAACTAATCTATCCTACAAAATCCGTAATGGATTTTCATGCAAAGCTCCGGAATCGTTCCGGGGCTTTTTTATTATTTACCTCACATTTTCAGACTATAATAATTAATGAGTTGCCTGTTAAGTAATATTTCTCTACTTTTAACAAAACGAATAGGAAAGTATAAACAAAATGCCAATAACCCATAGACTTGTTGTAATCATTCTCATTCTTTCTTTTTTTTCTGGCAATGTTTCCGGACAAGAAAAATCACTAAAAGCTGTTGCTAAAGAAGGCGATGGAATATACTCCTTATTACGCAGAAATGGATTAAAACCTGAAATATATATACACGCCTTTATCGAGTTAAACAAAACAAAGCTTGGAAAGAATAATTACCTGACAACAGGCCTTCTATATAAACTCCCTGAAGTCAAAAAGAAAGAAAAACCCAAAACCGTAACAATACCCAGTCCGAATAATCCTAAAAAAGAGTTTAAAAAGATAGAGCCTGAGTATTTAAATCTGCCCCTGTTTGGAAAATCCTATTCAAGAATAACGCAGAAGAATAAAAGACTGAAAGGTGCGGTATTCTACCTAATGGCAGGACATGGTGGTCCTGATCCCGGTGCTCTTGGAAAATACGGACCCTACAGACTTGCCGAAGACGAATATGCATACGATGTAACATTACGATTATCCCGTAAATTAATAGAATACGGCGCTACTGTGTATACAATTATTCAGGATCCGAACGATGGAATTCGCGACAAAGCTATATTAAGAACAGATAAAGATGAACGAACATGTACGGGTAAAGCAATTCCTCTTAATCAAAGTAAACGTCTTAAACAAAGGACTGAAATTGTTAATAATCTTTACTTAAAACACAAGGGAGCCCACCAACGATTAGTAATTCTGCATATTGACAGCCGAAGCAGGGGCCGCAATATTGACGTATACTTTTATCATCATAAAAACAGTAAATCCGGACAGCAGCTGGCACAAACCATTCATTCTACTTTTAATTCAAAATACGAACGATATCAACCCGAAAGAGATTATAAAGGAACGGTTTCAACAAGGAGCAGCCTTTATGTAGTTCAAAACACACACCCTCCTACTGTTTTTATTGAACTAGGAAACATTCGAAATTCCAGGGACCAGCTTCGTTTTGTATTATACAATAATCGACAAGCACTGGCCAACTGGATTTTTGAAGGTCTAGCAAAGAATTACAAAAACTCAAAAAAATAAAACCTCAATACATTTTCAGCATTGAGGTTTTATTTTCGAAAACTAGTTATTAGTTATTTGATCAAGCTTTTAATTCAATATTCTTCAGCTTTTGATGAAGATTATCAAGCTCATCGCTCATCTTATTTTTAAAATCATCACACTTCATCTTTATGCCCGAGAACTTTCCTTTATAGTATTGGATACCTTCGTCGACATTCTTCTGAAAATTTTTAAGATAATTAAGTTCTTTACCGGCCAATGGCTGTATACTTTCATCTAGTTTATTCTTCAGAAAATCGACATAAAGCTTAAGCTCCTTAACAAAAACATGCGGACGGTCAACTCCTTCAATTAAATTAGTACGGCCATATATATGATCGACCATTTGCTTTAATGAGAAGCTGTTATTAAAATATGCCACATTCGGTCCCGGACATACTGAGACACCATTTCCTTCAGAATGTGTATCGAGATTATTGGCCTTTAACGTTGCTGTTCCCAGACCAACACAAATACATGATTTGTCTACAATCTTATTAAACTCTTTCTTATAAGCCTCACCATCTAATCCTTTTTGATCAAGCTCTTCCAGTTTCATTTTCTGATACTGACGTGAAGATGTACATATCACCTTATCGGTAAACTCTTTATTAATGGCTCCGTAATACTTAACACAAGGAGTTCCTGGCTTACCTTCCTTAATAAATTTCGCACGTTCAATATCTTTCGTGTTTGTACGCAAATTATTAATCGGAATTCCCAAAGGAGAAACATTGCTTAAATACAAATCTTCCTCTTTAGCCTTGCTCAATAAACCTACGGTTTCCGCATCAATACTACTTGCTTCGGGAACTAATAAGAACGGAGTACCCCAACCTACAGAATCGAGATTATACTCTTTAATAAGAAAATCATGCTCTTCTGAATTACCAACACCTCCTTGTGCGGTTATTTTCATCTGCAAAGGCTTTTGTGGCACCACTTTATTCTTACCTTCAAGCGCCTGAACCATTAGTTCATGCGTTGCATCAATAAGTTCCTGGCGATTATTCTTAAATTCTTCTAAAACCGGTCCCATTAAGAATCCCTGGCTTGCAAAGGCATGACCTCCACAATTCAATCCTGACTCGATACGGTATTCAGAAACCCACAGACCTTTCTTAGCAAGCATTTTCCCTTGCACTAAAGCCGAACGGTAATCACTTACTTTCAGTATTATTTTCTTATCTAAATCACCCTCTGCATTCGGTAAGAACGCATCGAATTGTTCAAAATAAGAAAACAGACGAGGATTCATTCCGGCCGATAATACAACCGATGATTTCACTTTACTCATAGCAAAACCACGAAGTGCCGCATGCGCATCGTTATATTCAACAGGTAATTTTTCGTCACCAATGTAATTATCTTTATCAAGCTTGGTCATGATATTTACATCGATACTTCCCACAGGCATATTATTGCATACAAATTCACAAGCCTCATCGTGCTTGTTTTCAGCAATAAACTGCTTGAACTTCGATTTTACGAGCGAAGAATCGGGTAAAACATCAATATATTTTTCCAGCTCAAAGCTTTTCTTTAGAAATGAAGATTTTAATTCGTTTACTTTATCCTGAACCATTTCATCCATAAGGTCCAAATAGGCGGTAATACGTTTCGCCCTGAAATCATCAATCTTATTGGTAATTGCCTGAAAAGGCTTTTCAAATTTATCGCAATAAAACTCGCGCATTTTCTCCATAAGCATATCATCGACCAAAGAAATAACCGATGAAATACCAAGTTGAGCAACCTTTGCCGGAGTGTCAATAGAATAGCCAATTCCTAAAACAGGAATATGAAAGCTATGCTCTTCTAATTTGTTAATCATTCTACTTAAGTTTAATGGAATAATATAAATTGCCTATTAACGTTCACTAAGGGGCGTTAGGAAGAAAATAGCAAGATTAAAAAACCCTATAGCACTTTATATATTCAAAATTCGGGGGTAAAGATAAGGTTTTTAATTCATCTTATCGCATTTTTTAACACGTAACTACCTTATTACAAAATGAATACGCGTTCATTTTAATGCAAACCCGATTATATACACTTAGAAGCAATACGTTAAAAATTGTAAATTCTTTGGAAATAAATTAACGATAAACTAATTATGAAGTTTAAAAAGTAAACTAATGCAGAAAAAAATGATCGTTTTACTCATAATATCAGGAATTACAATAGCAATTTTGGGTGCTTTATTATTAATAAACAGGGTTCCGCAAATGGGTGCAAAATCAAAAGGTGCGAGTTTAGAGAAAATTGTAAACTCACAAAACTTTTCGAATGGTGCATTTCATAATATAGAAGAAACAGTTCTTTCATTTCAAAACGGAACAATGAGAGAAGTGCTAAAAGAACGTTTTTTAGACAAAATCCCAAGAAGCCCTGAATTTCCGCTTCCATCAATAAACGACAAACATAAAAAAGAATTCAATTCGAACTCTACAGATATAAAAATCCGTTGGCTTGGTCACTCAACGATTTATATTGAAGTAGATAATACAAAGATTTTAATCGATCCGGTACTTAGCGAAAGAGCATCTCCTTTTTCGTTTATGGGCCCTAAAGCATTTGAAGGTAGTATCCCGCTAAAAGCAAGAGATTTTACTGATATAGACATCATTATATTATCGCACGATCACTACGACCATATGGATTACAAGACCATAAAAGCTCTGCACAAAAAGACCAAAAAATTCATGGTTCCTCTGGGGCTTGCAGCACATTTAGAAAGATGGGGAGTACCCAATGAAAAAATAGTTGAACTCGATTGGTGGGAGGAGACTACATATTTTAATAAAATAAAGCTTACTGCTACACCTGGCCGTCATTTCTCGGGCAGAGGCATAAAAAACAGAAATACTACTTTATGGTGTTCGTGGGTTATTGAATTATCTGGGCATAAACTATTTTTCTGTGGTGACTCTGGTTATACAAAGAGCTTTAAGGAGATTGGTGAAAAATTTGGCCCCTTTGATCTTACAATGATGGAGGCCGGTCAATTTAGTCAGTATTGGCCACAAATACATATGATGCCCGAAGAAACCGTACAGGCGCATATTGATTTAAAAGGCAAAATATTACTTCCAATACACTGGGCTAAATTTAATTTAAGTCTGCACTCATGGACAGAACCCATTCAAAGAGTTATACAGGAAGCCAACAATAAAAATGTTAAGGTTGCTACTCCTAAAATAGGTGAGGTATTTATTCTTCAGAATAAAGTACCTACAGATGTTTGGTGGATGAATTAATTTTTAAAAAAAACTATAAAAGCAATTGAATTACTGTTTATTCAATTGCTTTTTCTTTAGAAAACTATTTTGTCTTTAAAACTTCATTTGCCGTATTATAAACAGCAGCCTCATCAAAACTAGTCATATTATTTATCATATTCACCGCTCCTTGCATTACAGGGAAAGCCAAAGCACAACCAGTACCTTCGCCCAAACGCAGATCGAGCTGCATTATGGGTTTGCCATTTAAATGTGCCAGCATTTTGCGATGCCCTTGTTCATTAGATAGGTGTGAATAGAAGAAATAATTGGCTGCCTCCGGGCAAATTTCGGTAGCAGCAATAGCTGCCGATGTGGTAATAAAACCATCGACCAGCACCGCCATACGCTGAGCGGCTGCCTCAAGCATACCTCCAGCAATACAGGCTATTTCAAGCCCGCCAAAACGAGCAAGGTTTTCCAAAGCCTCTTCAGAAATACCATGTTTTTTGATAGCTGTTTTAATAACATGTGCTTTATGCTTTACACCTTCCGTATTCAATCCAGAACCAGGACCTACACAATCATCAACAGGTAATCCGGCATATACCGAAAGCAATGCCGATGCCGGCGTAGTATTACCAATTCCCATTTCACCAAAACCAACAACGGTTGATCCTGTTTCAGCAAAACGACGAACCGCCTTACGTCCATTTTCTATAGCCTGTTTGCACTCATCCATGGTCATTGCAGGTTCGTGCATTAAATTACGACTGGCTTTACGAACCTTTGCATCAATAAGATATTTGTGCGGTTTAAAATCGAAATCAACACCCGCATCAACAACATAGTGCTCGAATCCAAACTGATGGCTAAAAAGACCAATGCCTCCGCCACCATCCATAAAGTTAAGGCATTGCTGCCAGGTAATTTCCGCCGGACAAGGAGTTACACCTTCTTTAACAACTTCATGATCGGCTGCCACGGTAAGCATTACCGGATTATTCAATTCAGGCTCAAGGGTTCCTTGCATCATTCCCAACCGAAGAGCAATTTCTTCAAGCATCCCCAAAGAGCCTATCGGTTTTGCTTTTTGATCGAGTTTGTATTGAATTTTATCTTTTAATTCTGTGTGTAATTGTGGTATATTGATCATTATAATAGAATTTTATGAAACAAAATCATGAGTATGGCTAATATTATGACTGTACGAACGAATAAATTAGACTTCAGAATAAAAACCCAAAGATATTTTCCATAATGAATTAATATATTTCCTAAGAATATGAGTATTATATCTAATGGAATCATAATAATTCTTTAAAGAATAAATACAATTCGCTATCGCAGCAAAATAATTCCATAGTGAATTGCCGTGATTCCTTTTTGCCGCATATAGATTCCATTGCGAATTGCTTTGATTCCATATTGCCGTAACATTATTCTTTATGGAATTGCTTTGCGGCAATACTGCCGCGTTATAATTCTCTATGGAATAATCCTTATTCCTTGATGCTTTATTAATATTCCAAATATTATTCTGCATAATATAACTATCAGAAATTAACCCGGGATATGTACTCTTCCATAAACTGAATCCGTTTTATTACAGAATCTTTAGGCATTTCCACCAGTTGATAACCAGCTTCCTTATAAGCATGCATCAATAAGTTATAAACCCGAACCGATTGCTCGTAACTTTCCGGCCGTTCCGGATCGTTCACATAAATCTCCTCCCATGGCGGACAAATAAATGCAATTTTCTCGTAGCGAATTTCATCTATAGCTTTCTGATGCAAATCATCCACCATTACATTTCCAAGTGCACAATAGGCGGGAATATCGGGTAAACCCCGATCATAAAAATTTAATCCTGATGAAGCATTATGGTAATCTTCCAGCATTAACACATAATTCTTATGCGTAAAAGCAGACAGGTTTTTCCACGGAAGCATTTCACCATTACAGTCAAGCTGTTCGCGAATAATTCTTCGGGAAGTTTCGTTAAAACATAAATAGCCTTTTTCCCGCAAGGCCTCCAACAAACTTGATTTACCTGAGCCAGGTCCTCCTGTAATTATATATCGTTTTAAAATATTTGCCATTGTACAAAAGCTGCAATTAATACCATTAAAAGGCAAACCAAATGGTTAACTCTAATGGAAATCTTTAAATCATTCTCATTAATCTCACGGGCATTTTCACCAATAAACGGTTTCTCGATTAACTTTCCATAGTAAATATTCGGACCACCAAATTGCACACCTAAAATTCCTGCCAGTGCCGATTCAGGGTAACCAGCATTTGGGCTGGCATGCGACCTGGCATACAGTCGTATATGCTGAATCACCTGCTTTTTCGGTTGCAATAAAAGCATTATAGCAGCTGTTAAACGCGCTGGAATCCAATTGGCAATATCGTCAATTATTGCTCCGGCCTTTCCAAACTTAAAGTATCGTTCGCTTTTATAACCAAGCATAGAATCGATGGTATTAATCATTTTATAGGCCATCATAGCCGGCACCCCACCTATGGCTAACCAAAACATTGGTGCCACCACTCCATCACTAAGATTTTCACTAAGAGTTTCCAGTACGGCGGTTTTAATTTGCTGTTCATTTAATTCAGAAGTATCACGCCCAACAATCCGTGCAACTTGTTTTCGGCCTCCTTCAATTCCGTTCTCTTTTAATGCCTGAAAAACCATTTTTCCCTCTGAAATTAAAGTTCGGTTTGCAAGTCCAAAAAACACAAATACAACTGAAGCTGCTATATAGAAATAAAAATTATATTCCCTTAAAAATCTAAAAAGAAACCAGAACAACAAAAAGCAGGTTATAATTAAAGAAACAACCAAAAACAGCCCTTTAATGAAGCGATATTCACCTTTATTAAATCGTTTCTCACCCTTGGAAATCAACCATCCATAACCGACAACCGGATGTAGCATACCAAACGGATCGCCAAAAAACAGATCCAGCATCCATGCCAGAACAATGGCTAATGCTATAAGTAATCCAGGCTCCATTTATTTAGTGCATTAATTAATAAATCATTTTTCTCTTTACTTAAGGTTGCAATACGAACAGCATGCTTATCCAGTCCTCTAAAATTAGCTGCATCCCGAATAAGCAATCCGTGTTCTTTCACTAAAAAGTCTTTTAATTCTGAAGAGAGTGGTTTTAAAAGATGTCCTAGAAAATAGGTTGTATCTGATTCTGACACTTTAATCCATTCAATTTTATTCAATTCAGAAACGAAACGTGCTTTTTCAGAATGTTCAGTACGCAGGTTTAAACGAAACAGATTTTCATTATTCAGAATATAATTTCCGGCCTGAATTGCCAGTGAATTTACCGACCAAGGTTGTTTTATAGCTTTCAACTTATTAACTATTTCTTCGGAAGCCGCAATATACCCCAAACGTAAGCCTGGAATAGCGTAATGTTTGGTCATTGATTTTACGACTACCAAATTCGGAAACAAGTTTATAGCTTTTAATAAAGATTCGCTATCCCTAACAAAATCGATATATGCCTCATCAACAATAAAAACAATATGTGGATTTTCAGTAATTTTTTGAATCAGTTTTTCCTTCGGTATATATTTACCATCAGGATTATTGGGATTACAGATCCATATAATATTATGACCAGTGATTTCAGCTTCAAAGATATTCGAACGAGCTTCAAATTTAAGCTCATGTTTAAATAAACGACAAGCATCTTCGTATTCGGCAAAGCTCGGATAGAAAATTAAAGAGCTGCACTTTTCAAATAACTGTGCCAACAGATAAAAAGCCTCCGTTGCACCATTGGTAATTAATACTTGCTCTTTATTTAGCACATTTTTTTTTGCAATCGCTTCTGATAATGACTCTGCACAAACTTCAGGATATGAATTAACATTACCTAGTTGTTGCTGAAGATGGGCAACTAATTTTTCTGACACCCCATGATGCCATACATTAGTTGAAAAATTTGCTTTTATATCACATCCGGTTAAATACCCGTCATCACCATGTCCATTTAACATGTTTCCTCCTCCACTATCAATTCCTTGTATATCGCGTTCATATCCGAATGCTTTCGCACATGAGCAGCTAACTTATCGTATTGTTGTTGTTTAAACGCATCCCAATCGATTTTATCGGTTTCTTTTGCTATTTGCCCAAGCAAATCATCAATCACCACCTGATTGTCAAGAATACCGTGAATATAAGAACCCCAGCATTTTTCATTCAGAAAATACCCGTCGGTTTTATCGGAAGAAAGGCGATTTAAACCATTTTCAAACTCAACAGCTTTTGTACGCCCCATATGAATTTCGTACCCTTTGCAATCGTCCGGGTAGTTCTTAAACTTAAAAATGCATTGTTCAGTAACCTTTTCATCTTCGATCTCGGTAATTACTGGTAGCAAACCCAATCCCGGAACCTCTTTAACATTACCTTCAATTCCCTGCGGATCGGATAATCGTTGCCCCATCATTTGATAACCACCACAAATGCCAATTACCGTTTTCCCGGCTTTTGAAGCTGCCATTATTGCCTTAGCAACTCCATTCATACGAATTTCCTGTAAATCGCTAATGGTATTTTTACTTCCTGGCAGAATTACGATATCTGCTTTTTCAATTTCTGCTGTATTATTTGTGTAAAACAGGTGTACGCGCGAATCTAGTTCTAAACGGTTAAAATCTGTGAAATTGGCCATTTTCCCAAGCAGAACAACAGCTACATTTATTTTACCAGCCATCGCATTTTGCGACTTGGTATTTAACATTACCGAATCTTCTTCTTCAATATAAATATCGTGGTAATAAGGCAATACACCCACCACAGGTTTACCGGTAAGCTCTTCTAGTTTATTTTTCCCATCTTCAAAAAGAGCAATGTCACCACGGAATTTATTAATGATAATACCTTTCACCTGTGCACGTTCAGCCTCATCGAGCAAAGCGATGGTTCCGTATACACTGGCAAACACCCCGCCACGATCGATATCCGCAATTAAATAAACCGATGCACCAGTGCGTAAAGCCATACGCATATTGGTTATATCCCGATACTTCAAATTGAGTTCAGAAATACTTCCGGCACCTTCGAGAACGATTGGATTATATTGTTTTTCGAGTCTGCAAAAAGCTTCATAGGCTGTATCAAACAATACTTTATTATCATTAGCCCTGAAATACTCTTTTGCCGATTGATTTCCAACAGGCTTACCCAAGACCACAACCTGCGAAGAAACTTCGTTAGTGGGCTTTAGCAAAACCGGATTCATATCTACCAGGCAATCGATGCTACATGCCTCAGCTTGCACTGCCTGAGCCCTGCCAATTTCGAGTCCCTCTGGTGTAGCATAACTATTCAGAGACATGTTTTGTGCTTTATACGGAGCAGGTCGAAAACCATCTTGCAGAAAAATTCTGCAAAAAGCGGCATTTACTACACTTTTTCCTACGTCGGAACCGGTACCTACAAACATCACCGATTTTAATTTCTGATTCGTTTTATTCATAACTTCACTTCCCGAAAGTTATTAATGCGTGAAAATTAAGGCAGGTCTTCCGGCTCGTCCCGTTTTCTGACTCCTTCCCGTCTTCGCTCTTGTTAAGCAAACAACAGTGGTTTTTTATCAGAAATACAGATTCTAATTGAATCAGGACATACGGCTGCGGGCACAGCTCCCGACTTAAACGGGATTCCCTGGGGCCTTTTAAATATCGCTGCAAAGATGAAAAATAAAATTAGAAATCAGGCTGTTTAATGATTATTTTTCGTTGTAAATATTCTGAAAATAACATATTTCAAGAAGTGTAATAATTGCACAAAAAAAGGAGGGCTTCCGGCCCTCCAACTAACACCCTAAAAATTAACCTAAAAACAAAACCGCAATAAAAAGTACTATGAAAAAAATTTATAAGCTCGTCTATTAAGACATTTAAAAGCACTGATTTGTTTAAACAAACCCAATAAAAAATACCACTTAATTTACTGAATATCTTAAAGTAATGACTTGACGGGCATTTGAGAGAGTAGCAAAAAAAAAATAATATTCTTAACACTTTTATTAAACAAAAAAGGGTTGCTTTCGCAACCCTTATATAATATGATTAGTGTGTTTGAAAGACGATAATTTCACCGGAAAAATTTAGGTGAAAAGAATCTTGCAGTGATTCGTTTAATGTTCCTTCCCACCAATATTTAATTTTGTACTCGTTTAAAGGATATTTTAAATTTTCTGAAATCAACTTAACTTCCGGATGAAAGGTATAAATTGAAACCTGTTGCCCCTTATAACTTTTAAAAGTTCTTGATTCCAAAGCTGGAGTCCATATCCCATAATCGCTTACCATAATTACTTCCATACTCTTAGCATAATTCACCAAAAGTGAAATATTCCCTATTGTATGATCCTCACGTTTTCCGGTAGCACCAAGAATAGTAACTTTTTTAAAACCTTTTGAAAGAGCAAAATTAACAGCCTTTGTAAGATCATTAGTTTCCTGATCGGCAACCTGAACAATAATATCCTGATATTTTACTTTCTGCTTTTCGAAAATTGAATCCAAATCACCAATAATAATATCTGGTTGAATACATTTTCGTTCCAGATGTCTTATTGCCCCATCACAACATATTAAATAAGAAGCCTTCTTCAAAATTTGTAAAGGAATTTCATGTTTGGGAAAACGACCATTGGCAATTATTACAGCTTCCTTCATATTATGCATTTACAGTTTCTTTCAACATTGATTTTCGCCATTGCAAATATCCTACAATAGCCATTAATGAATAAATTGCATAAAGCAATGCAAACAAATTAATACCTCGGTAAATATACAAGACTACAGTAATCGCATTAACAAAAACCCAGATCCACCATTGTTCAATAAGCTTTTGGGTAAGCATCCAGGTAGCAACAATACTTAATGAAGTTGTTAATGAATCCCATCCGGGTATTGGACTATCGGTATATTTAACTAAAACAGAATATATTATTGCATAAATAACTAAACTGGCAAGAACAAGCCAAAACAATTGTTTTTTGGATGTCTTAATCACCGGAAGTTCCTTTTTAACATTCCCGTTTTTCTTACCAATAAACCAAAGCACCCACCCATAAATACTTATGATAAAATAGTAGAATTGCAATCCCATATCAGCATATACTTTGGCATTATACAATACAATAATTGAAAATAGGGCTGCAAGAATTCCTACCGGCCAAAGCCATATACTCTCTTTTATTTCCAGAAAAATAAAAATAAAACCCAATCCAAAACCAATATACTCACTATTATTTATAATCCAATCTAACATATCTGTAATTTGATTTCAAAACTCTGTAAAGATAAAAAATGTCTCTTTGTGAATACGAATAAAAACACAAAGAGACATATTTTACAAAACACTATTTTCGATTAATAGATTAAAAATCCAAGCCAAGTCTTAACATAAAATGTGTTCCGGCCTGTGGAAAATAGTAAGACCATGTTTTTTCAACACCCTGCTCAAACCAATTTCCTCCATAAGCATTACTTATGTAATTTTTATTCAGAAGATTATTTACAGAAAGCTGGACATTAATTCTTTTAATATTACTAACAGAAAAAGAATAACCTGCTCTGAAATTGAATACAGAATAAGGATCAATCTTACTGTTTTCGCTTGATGCGTTTGTAAAATATTGTTTACCTACAAATTTTGATATTATCGAAAGATCAAGATCTTTAAGCGGAATAAAGGTCAGAACTGCAGAACCTACTACATTTGGAGAATAAGAAATATTTGTCGTTCCTAAATTTACACCTGTATAGGTTTCATTCCAGTCTGCATCGTAACGCGCTGCATATTCGATATAATCAATAATCTTATTTTGACTTAAGGTTAAATTACCACCAAGTTTCAAGATTTCAGAAACACTTACACTACCAAACATCTCAATTCCGGCACGGTAACTATTATCAACATTGGTCATTACCGGATAGCCTACACTATTTAACTCACCGGTTAATACCAACTGATTTTTATAATCCATAAAATAGGCATTTGCACCGGCATTTGCTATATCCGATTTATAATTATACCCAAATTCATAATCGAATAAAGTTTCATGAACCGGAAAATCGGTACCACCAGACTTGCTCGCATCTTTCAGATCAGCCCTGGAAGGTTCACGATTGGCAACAGCAAATGATGCATAAACATTTGAATTTTCATCGATATCATAAAGTGCACCAAACTTTGGATTGATAAACGAATAGGTATGCTCTTGATCTAGTGCAACCAGATCGTCATCCGGACCTTCCATCTTATAATGAATATTTCGATACTGAATATCACCGTAGATATTCAAATCATCAATCACTTCATAATTGGCTCGTGCATATACATTCCAGTCGGTTTTAAAACCATTATTGCGGTACCACTCATGATCAAGCGGTGTTCCTCCGTTAAATTTCATCCACTTTACCAAACCAAAATGATCGCCATTATATTGGTTCCATCCTCCTCCTATAATCGCATCTAGTTTATCAACGGTATAAACAGCTGAAGCAGTTAATCCATAAAAAAGATTATCCAGCCATTTCTGACGAATAATATCTGAAGAGCTGATAACACTATCGGAAAAATAATACTCCTGAGTTCCCATGGTAAACACAGAATCTGCAAGATAAATATTTCCAAGACCATAATCAGCAAAATCGTCTTCTGCTTTATACTGCTCGTAATACCCCTTTCCGGTAGTGGCATGCAAATTTAGGTTCAGATTTAAATTTTTATTTACCGAATGTGCAAACATTAACTGGTAATGGTTCTGCCAGTAATTATCTGTTTGGTTATCGTAGTATTGGGTTTGACCAGCATCATCGGTATATTCACCGGCAGGATTAAAGCTTGGATCCGTATCAATCATATAATCCGGAACTCCCCACCAGGTAATACCTGTATGCTCCTGTCCCATTATTACATTGGCTTTAACCATGGTTTTGTCACCATAATAACCTCCGGACAAAAAAGTCGATTGATGATCGGAAAAGCCTCTCTTTATAAAACCATCTGAATTCAATTTGCTATAGCGAACATCAAAAGCAAATTTATTATCCATCAAACCTGTTCCGGCTTCAACACTTCTCTTAAAAGTATTAAACGAACCAAAAGTAGAATTAAGACTAGCATAAGGCTTTTCATTTACAGCCAATGTTTGAAAATTAATTGTCGCACCAAAAGCACCTGCACCATTAGTTGATGTACCAACACCACGCTGAATCTGAACATCGTTAACAGATGATGTAAAATCGGGCATATTCACCCAAAAAACACCATGTGATTCTGAATCGTTTAAAGGAATACCATTAACAGTAACATTAATACGAGTAGCATCGGTACCACGCACACGAATACCTGTATAACCCATACCTGTTCCTGATTCCGAAGTAGCTACAACCGAAGGTGTCATTTCCAACAAATAAGGAATATCCTGATTAACATTAATCTTATTCAGTTCTTCTTTTTTAATATCACTAAAAGCCACAGGCGTTTTCGAATTGGCACGGGTTGCTTTTACAACAACATTCCCTGTAAGAATACTTCCTCCTTTTAATGTAAAATTTACTCTCGTTAAATTATTATTTAAAACAACCTCTTTTTCCTGACTCTGATATCCAAGAAATTCAACTTCCAAAGAATAGGTTCCATAATCAAGCCCCGTGATAATA
>Ga0070728_10004005_pt1 | contig 15709 bp, 9 predicted proteins | sample tdDd471_FD_66723 | JGI IMG/M metagenome (GOLD analysis project Ga0070728, IMG submission 66723) | Marine sediment microbial communities from the Atlantic coast under amendment with organic carbon and nitrate - tdDd47.1 | ecosystem: Environmental > Aquatic > Marine > Coastal > Sediment | place...
TCACTTGAATACAGTTATATTAGCGAGAGATCGAGTTGGAATTAAGCCAATTTACTATCATCAGAGTAACGACTTGTTTCTTTTTTGTTCAGAAATTAAAGGTATTTTAGCTGCTGACTATTTTGATGCTGAGTTAGATACATCGCAGATGGGCATGTACATCGCATCTAGATCTCTACCAGCGCCGTATACACTATTTAAAAATATTAACAAGCTAAAACCAGGGCATGTAATTGAAATTGAAATAGGTCAAAGAACAGTAAAAGAAAGAGAGTACTGGAATCCTCTAACAAGCAACATTTCTGATGGAATAAAAAATCAGTCAGATTTTATGGCGGTGTTAGATGAGCTAATTGATTCTTCGATTGACTATCGACTAGCAGCTGACGTTAATGTTGGGATGTTTCTGTCCGGGGGGATAGATTCAAATTATCTTTTGAGTAAAGTATCTAAAAAAAGAACGAATATAAAATGTTTTACCGCAACTTTCCCAGAGAACGATAAGTTTGACGAATCGGTTTATGCTAAAGAAATGGCAAAGAAGTTCAATGCAGAGATGATTGAGGTTCCAATATCATCTCAGAAGTATATGGATGTACTTGAAGAAATGATTTATTTTCAAGAAGAACCTATCTCGGCTCCTGTATGTGTTCCTGTTTATGAGTTATCTAAGACTGCTAGAGAACATGATGTACCCGTTATTTTAGCGGGTGAAGGAAGTGATGAAGTATTAATTGGCTATGAAAATTGGCTGAAAATAAGAAAGCTAGAAAAGTTGTTAAATAGCTCGAAGTTTCTACGTTTACCCTTTAAATTTATAAAACCATTCATGTCTTTGTTATCTAATTACCATTCTCCTAGCATAGATTTAGTTAGCCGAGCCGCTCTGAATTTACCTTTGTTTTTTGGCGGGGCAATGGACGTAAATGAAGTAGGTAGAATGAGTATCCTAGGTAATTTAGAAACTAGCAAAACAAATAGTGAACTTTTTGAAAAGCATATTTCAGAAATACAAAATGAATTTTTAAAGTTACGAGATAATTCTGACGTCAGTTCATGGATGACATATACAGATTTGCATCAGCGACTCCCAGAATTAATGCTGCCGAGACTTGATCGAATGGGAATGGCATTTTCAATTGAAGGACGTGTTCCTTACCTGGATCATAGAATAGTTGAATTGGTCATGTCGCTGCCTGAAGAGGTTATGTCGGAGCAGCCCAACCTAGGAAAGTCAGCCTTGAAACAATTAGCGGAAAAGGAGCTGGGATATGATTTTGTATATAGGCGAAAACAAGGTTTTCAAGCTCCTGTCGCTGAATGGAAGGATACTCAGTTTAAATATCTAGTAGAATGTTTGCTCGAATTTTCAAAACGAACCAATTTATTTGATACTAGAGCTCTAGGTGCTTTAGTAGAGAATGGCGGTAGGAGGTACTTTAGTTTTATAAACTTTATGTTTTGGTATCTTATTTATATAGAAAATGTTTTGAAAGATAAACTTCCACAAATAAAAAGTTGGAGAGATTATTAATGAAAAGACTTTTTATAGTTGGGGTGGGTCGTTCCGGCACTTCTCTTTTGCAAAGTATGATAGGAGCTAACTCTAACGTATCGATGAGTCCCGAAACGGGCTTTATTCGACGTTATCTTATCTCTAGTATCTTTAATAGAGCAAATATAAAAGTATCAAGTGAAGAATTGAATAACGACACGCATCTAAAGCGACTGAATATCGACTTTAAGGAATATGGAGAAGTCATAGATGTATATCCTTTTTTTCAAGAGCTATCGAAAACATCTGGCTTTCGATATCTAGGAGAGAAGGACCCGAAGCTTATTGAGAGTTTATCGGCATTGAATGAGTTGTTTCCAGACTGCAGAGTTCTTCATATCTATCGAGATCCGAGAGACGTATACCTATCAAAGAAGAAGGCTTCTTGGTCTAGCGAGCAATCAGTGTTTCGTAAGTTGCTTGCTAGCTCTGCTCAGATAAAACTTTTAAATAGGTTTAAGAATTCTACTAATAAAAGCGAAATATTTGAGATTAAGTATGAGGATTTGATTTCCAACCCTAAAAAAGTTCTGAATTCGGTTTGCCATTACTTGCAAGTAGGTTTCGAAGACAAAATGTTAGATTTTCAAGATGTCTCTAAACTGCTTGTGGCTAAAGATGAATTGAGTTGGAAGAAAGAAACCTTTGGACCACTATTGTCATCTAATTCTCGCAAATGGGTTAATGAGTTGAGCGACGAAGAGGTTTACCTCGTTCAGTTGTGTAATCGAGAGATTTTTAAGCTGGGTAAATACGAGTTTTCTAATGTTAAACTGCCATTCTTTAAACGTATTATACTTAGAGCTAAGTGGATTGCTATTGAGATTTTGTCATCATTTTATGCCTTATTATACTCGTCAACAGTAAAAGGTGTAAATAAACGATGAAAGGTAGGCTGCTGCATGTTAGTAAGACAGAAAAAATAATTGGCTTAGGATATAAGCTATTTTTTCTCAAAAATAATAAAGTTGTAAATGTAGTAAATTTGGCGAGTTATGTTTCTATTAGGAATAGGTTGTTGAGCTTTAGTTCTCTATCTCGAAGGATGCTTAGACTCGGTGTTCATAAAATATTAAAGTCGCCGAATCATTATCTGATATTAGTCGACAAGATATTTTTATTGGTTAATCATGATTTCTCAAGAATTGAAAATATCGGTGAGGTAAAAGGTAGTCGTCCTTTATATATGGTTTTTTCGGATACTGAAATTATATATGGCGAATACAAATCCAATCCCTCTCGAGAGCCGATCAATATCTGGAGCTATTCATTTTCAAAAAAAACATGGATGTCTAAATGTCAAGTTAAAGGAATTAGACATATACATGGAGTCTTTTCTGATAAGATACATAATCGTTATTGGATAACTACTGGAGATAAGGATGAGGAATGTTTTATTTATTATTCAGAAGACGACTTCACGACATTAAAGGTTTTTTTGTCTGGATCTCAAGCGTATAGAGCGATTTATCTGAACATAACAAAAGACATTGTTGAGTATGGAACCGATGCTCCGGATGATAAGAACTACATCTATCAATTTGACTTTGAGTCAAAGAAGTTGATTGATAGAACTGAGGTTGGAGGTCCGGTTTTTTACGGGGTAAGTACCAATGCTGGCATATACATGTCGACTGCGGTCGAGCCAAGTGAGATTACTAATTTAGAATACGCAGAAGTTTGGTTCAGAACTCATCATGGATCCTGGCGTTTGATCGATAAATACAAAAAAGATATTTTTCCTATGAAGCTGTTTCAATATGCTCAACTTACCTTTCCAGAGGTTGAAGGGATTATTGATGATATGTATGTATCCACCATTGCATGTATTCCACATGAGAAAATTTTTAAGTTAGAAGATTCTGCAAGTGAATAAATTTTTACTATATTTTCATACTATACGACATCTCAAGCTCATTCAGGTTGTATTCAGATTATATTATAAGGTCTTTAAGCCGAGGAAAACTGGATCTGAAATTATAGACTTCGACAATATTCGATTTCCTGAGCTAACAATTCTCGAGTTCGCTGCGCCTTCACTATTTAAAGAAAATAAAGTGTGCTTTTTAAATAAGGGCGGCAGTGTAGATAATTCGACTGATTGGAACTCAAGTGAAAAGGATAAGTTGTGGCTATATAATTTACATTATTTCGATGATCTTAATTCGAAACTCTCCAAGGATAGTTTTGAATTACAAGTTTATTGGGTTAAAAAGTGGATTTTAGAGAACCCATTAGTTGAAGAGGGCAATGGTTGGGAAGCATACCCAATATCCCTACGAATTGTTAATTGGATTAAATGGCTTGGCAAGCATAATTACCACGATGAAAGTATTTTAACTAGTCTTTATGAGCAGGCATGTGTTCTTAGGAGTCGTTTAGAATATCACATTTTAGGTAACCATCTTTTCGCAAATGCAAAAGCCTTAATCTTTGCTGGTGTGGTTTTTAATAATTCTAAAAATGACTTTTTAAAGGTAGGGATATCTATTCTTGAGAAAGAGCTAGATGAGCAATTTCTTGAAGATGGAGGCCACTTTGAACTTACGCCTATGTATCACTCTATTATGCTTAACGATCTGTTGGATATATTCCAGTTAAAGAAGCATTTTAGTCATCAGATGTCGCGGAAAATAGAGCTTATTATTGTGAAAGCTTTTGCATGGTTGAGTTCAATGACACATCAAGATGAAGAGATAGCATTTTTCAATGACGCGACATTCGGAATAGCTCCAAGATACATAGAGTTAGAAGAGTATGCTAAATGCCTTGGTTTAAATCATTTCGATAAACCAAATAGTAAGTTGAACTATTTGTCGAATTCCGGCTACATATCGTTTAAAGATGAACGCCATTCATTGATTTTTGACGTGGGTGATGTAGGTCCTGACTACCTTCCAGGTCATGCTCATGCAGATACCTTAAGTCTTGAGTGGTCAATCCGTGGTCGGAGAGTTTTTGTGAATTCTGGAATTTCTGAGTATGGAGTGAGCGATTTAAGGCAATTTCAAAGAAGCTCGAAAAGTCATAATTGCTTAGTCATTGATGGAGAAGATTCATCGGAGGTATGGGGAGGCTTCAGAGTCGCTCGTAGAGCAAAAGTTGATAATGTAAGTTGCGCCGAGTCTGCGAGTGGCTTTACTCTGAAAGCAAGACACGACGGTTACTCTAGAATCTACAAAGGTTTACTTCACTCGCGAGAAGTTACACTAGAAGGAAACAAGTTAATTGTAACAGATAGTTTAACAAAGAAGCCTAATAAAACATTTGTGATGTTTTATCTGCATCCCGATGTAAGTGCTGAGCTACTGGATTCCCATAGAGTAAAAATTTTAAGCGGTAATAGCGAAATCGAATTGAGTAGTTCTGGTTTTGTTTCGATTTTGCCTTCTAAGTGGTTTCCTGGATTCGGAAAAGATATCGAGAGTCGAGTGTTAAAAGTTGATTTTCAAGATACTCGATGTATTACAGAGGTCTCATTTTAAGATCATGAAAATATTGGTTTTATCATTCTATTTTTCTCCAGATTTAAGTGCTGGTTCCTTTAGAACGCAAAGTCTTGTTAAACAGTTACAAGAAGACGGTCATGAAGTTCATGTGATTACTTCAATGCCTAACCGCTATCGAAGCTTTTCTATGCAGGCTAGTGGAGAGGAGGCGATAGACAAGTTAAGAGTTTCAAGAGTCAGTTTACCTAAACATAAGAGTGGAATGATCGATCAGGCCAAGGCATATTCTTCATACTATTTTGGAGCTATGAAGCTTGTTAATAAGGAAAGCTATGATTTAGTCTATGCAACGTCATCTAGGTTATTTACTGCGTTTTTGGGAGCAAGAATCTCTGCGAAGAAGAAAATACCGCTATATTTAGATATTAGAGATATCTTTATAGATACTTTGTCGGACGTCCTATCTGGAAGCATTTTTAAACTTCTACAGCCAATTTTTAATTTTGTAGAACGTTATACTTTTAAACGTGCTAAAAAAGTTAATCTCGTTTCAAAGGGCTTTGAGGAATATTTTGGCAAGAGATATCCAGGTCTTTCCTATAGTTATTTTACAAATGGAATCGATGATGATTTCTTATTGGATAAGACAAAGTTGACACCTTATAAGACTGACGAAAGTAAAGTTGTGTCAATTACCTATGCTGGAAATATTGGAGAAGGGCAAGGCCTTCATTTAATTGTTCCGGAGCTTGCGAGCAGGCTAGAGTCTGAAGTTACTTTTAATATTGTTGGTGACGGCGGACGCAAACCAGAGCTGGTTTCTCGATGTAAAGACTTAAATAATGTCTCTTTGTTAGATCCAATAGAACGCTCTCAGTTAATAGACGTATATTTAAGTTCAGACATCTTGTTCTTGCATTTAAATGACTACGACGCATTTAAAAAAGTATTACCTTCTAAAATCTTTGAGTATGCGGCGATGGGCAAACCTATTTTAGCTGGCGTTTCAGGATACGCTAACCAGTTTCTAAAGGAGAATGTAGTCAACTGTGCGGTGTTTAATCCATGTGATGTCGATGAAGCTGTTGATGCGTACAAATCTCTTAAACTAACAACGTCAGATAGAAGTGAGTTTATACAAAATTTTTCAAGAGTAGTTATTATGGAAAAAATGTCCAAAGACATAGCGAGTGTACTTGAAAGTGAAAGTAAGTAAATATTTGATTACTGGAGCATCTGGTTTCGTTGGAAGTCATTTAGTCCGTAGCATTCCAGATGAACAGTTGAAATTGATCGTAAGACGTGAGCTTGCAACCAAAAATTGCGAGCAATATATACATTCAATGACTGGCGCTGATGATTATAGTCAAGCATTGTACGAAACGGATGTTGTTATTCACTGTGCGGCAATTGCGCATGTAATGAAAAAAGGGGTAGTTACTGCTAACGACTATAATAAAGTTAATGTTGATGTGACTTTAAACTTGGCAAGACAAGCAGCGAAAGCGGGTGTAAAACGATTTGTATTTTTGAGTTCTATTAAAGTAAATGGTGAGTTTACTGATGATACTCCATTTACCCCTGATGATAATCCAAATCCATCGGATGATTACGCGAAATCTAAGTTAGAGGCAGAACTAAAGTTGATGGATCTTGCTAATGAGAGTGATATGGACGTTGTCATAATAAGGCCTCCTTTGATATACGGGTCAGGAGTGAAAGGCAATTTTAGGAGCCTCGTTAACTTAGCAAAAAAAGGGTTGCCATTTCCTCTTAAGATAGATCATAACAAACGAAGTTTAGTATCAATCAATAATTTAGTTGATTTTATTCTACTATGTTCGAAGCATGATTTAGCACCAGGGAATGTATTTTTGATAAGTGATGATAGAGACATATCAACTACTGAGCTTTATCAACTTATTCAGAAATCTCTTTCGAAACCTATACATAATTTTTATTTTCCAAAAGTACTATTCGAAATTCTTGTTAAGGTTTTTAGAAAGAAAGAGTTGCTTCAGAGGTTATATGGATCCCTTCAAGTTGATATTACCAAAAGTAAAACTCTCTTGGATTGGAAGCCAGTTGAAAGCATAGAGCAAGGTATTAGGCAAAGTTTAAAGGTTAGTGGTGATTAGTATGTTCAGGATTCTCGATGTTTTCATTTCTTTTTTTGCTCTACTTCTACTGTGGCCAATTTTAGTGCTTCTTACGGTCATTGGACTATTTGATACTGGTTCACCTATTTTTTTTCAGCAGAGAGTTGGCAGGTTAAAACGTCCATTTACACTCATAAAATTTAGAACAATGGATGTATCGACCAAGTCAGTTGCTACTCATCTGGCTAGTAGTAGTTCGGTAACGAAGTATGGAGCCTTTTTGAGAAAAACAAAGTTAGATGAATTGCCTCAATTAGTGAATGTACTTAAAGGCGACATGAGTTTAGTGGGTCCTAGGCCAAACTTATTTAACCAAGAGGAATTAATTGATTGCAGAGAAAATAAGGGCGTTTATGAGGTAAGACCGGGAATAACAGGAAAGGCTCAGATTTTAAATATCGACATGTCTCAACCGCAGAAATTAGCAGAAGTAGATGCAGAAATGATTAACTCTTTGAATTTGCGACTATACTTCTACTACATTCTAAAAACTGCACTTGGCAAAGGCAGTGGTGATAAAATTAAGAGTTAGAGTCGCAGTTTTGATTTTGACCCTAGAATAACCTCGGAAAAGACTATGAAAATGCTTTTTGAACTACTCAATGGTGCGTTGAACTCTTCTAGAAATATGAAGCGTTTATTGGCTGTGTCATTTGACTTTGTCGCGATATCCCTGTGTATTCTTATTTCCTCATGGATAGCTTATGGGCCTGATCCAATATGGACGAAAGGTGATGTGTATGTTCATTTTTTTACGCTAGTTACCTCAGTTATTGTATTCATCAAGTCTGGCTTTTATAGAGCTATTTTGAGGTATATCGGCTTGAGTACAATAAGTGCTTTGTTTGTAGGTATAGTTATAAGCACTGTCTTATACGCATCATTTTCTTATATATTTAGGAGTAATTTAGACCTGACTCAAGTCGTCCTATACTGGTCTTTTATGATTGTTTTTGTAGGTGGTTCTAGACTTTTAATAAAATCTTACATAGAGCAGCAAAATAAGGAGATTTCTTCTGTGGCAATTTATGGTGCTGGCGCTGCAGGTAGGCAACTAGCGTCCGCACTAAAGCAGGGTGACAATTATCGCGCAATAATATTTATTGATGATAATAAAAACTTACATAAATCGGAAATTGACGGTATTAAGGTTGTGGGCGTCGATGATTTACAGAAATATATTCGTAGTCATGCTCTTTCTTATATCTTTCTAGCACTACCCTCAGCGTCTCATGCTCGCAGAAACGATATTCTGAAGTCACTCGAACCATATCCTGTGAAAGTTAAAACCATCGCGGGGCTTGAAGATATTGTAAGTGGGAAAGTGAAAATAGAAGAACTAAAAGACGTTGAAATCGAAGACCTTTTAGGTCGAGATTCAGTGAGTCCGAATGAGCAACTCCTCAAATCCTGTATTGAAGACAAAGTAGTTATGGTGACCGGGGCTGGTGGTTCGATCGGTTCAGAGCTTTGCCGTCAAATTATTTTTCTGAAACCTAAAACTTTACTTTTGTATGAGATATCTGAGTTTGGGCTTTATGCGATTGAAAAAGAACTGTCTACGACGATTAAAGAGAATAATCTGAATGTAAAGCTCTATGCATTGTTAGGTTCAGTCCAACATAAAAGTCGACTACAACGATGCATGGAGAGATTCAAAGCCCAAACTGTGTATCACGCAGCAGCCTATAAGCATGTTCCTATTGTCGAGCATAATGTAATAGAAGGCGTTAGAAATAATGTGTTTGGGACTTATCATGCAGCGGAAGCTGCACTTGCTGCTGGAGTTGAAAAGTTTGTATTAATTTCGACAGATAAAGCGGTGCGGCCGACAAATGTGATGGGAGCAAGTAAAAGGTTTGCAGAACTCGTTTTACAAGCCTTAACGTTAAAGGATTCGCGAACCATATTTACTATGGTCCGGTTTGGTAACGTATTGGGCTCTTCAGGCTCAGTAGTTCCATTGTTTAGAGAGCAAATTAGAAAAGGTGGACCGATCACCGTAACACATCCAGATATTATTCGTTATTTTATGACGATACCAGAAGCAGCTCAGCTTGTTATACAGGCTGGCGCGATGGGAAAAGGTGGGGATGTCTTCGTTCTCGATATGGGAGAACCTGTTAAAATAGCTGCTTTGGCAGAAAGAATGGTTCATTTAATGGGAAGGACTATTCGCAGTTCGACACACCCGACTGGTGATATTGAGATTCAGTATTCGGGACTAAGGCCGGGTGAAAAGCTATTTGAAGAGCTTTTGATTGGTGAAAACGTTGAAGGCACTGAGCACAGTCGAATTATGAGAGCACAAGAAGAGTTTATGGAGTGGGAAAAAACAAAAAACTCACTATTACGCTTGAGCGATTTATGTGACCAGATGGACTGCGAGGGAATTATACGACTGCTATTGGAGATCCCCACTGGTTATGACCCTCAACATGAAATGTGTGATCTTCTATGGGAAGGACATGCTAAACAAGGACAGTCGGAAGGGTCTAAAGTGGTGCCTTTTAAAACTCTATTCTGAAGGAAAAAGTGCTATGAATAGAGCTATTCATAGCACATGTTTCATTAGTTACAGCCGTTGCACGTACCAGTAACTGTAAGGTTACCATTAATTTGTACATTACCATTTGAGTCAATAATAAAATCAGACTTTGCTGTTCCTACTTTTGATATTACTAAAGCTCCGTTTAACATATAGATGTCAAACTTGCTTGATTTATCGCTAGTTTGAAGGGTCAGTGCAAGGTTGTCTGATGGGTCTACCATTACATGGAAAGGACTCTTAGGGTCATTTGTGCCAATACCAACACGACCGTCACTACCTACATAAAACTGAGTGCTATCAGCAACACCATCTTGATCGATTAAGAAACTTGGCTCATCGCCGCCTTTGATATTTACGTGAAGCCGCGCGTCAGGTGAGCTTGTACCGATACCAATGTCATTATCTGCTTGAATATCAAGAGCACTCTCGTCTGCGCCAGGTCGAATACGGAAAGGAAGCGCACTGCCATTGGTTACGTCGCGAATAAAAAAGTTCGCTTCATTGCCACCGACATCCCACGCTTGCGAAGTAAAACCTGAAGAACCGTCTTGATCAAGACGCAGTGTTGGCGTGTTGCCATTGACATAGTGTAAGTCGACGGCAGGGTTTAAAGTGCCGAAACCGACGTCGCCATCTGATTCAACGACCATTGCATTTGCGCGCGCACCTGCTTCAACCCGAAAAGGAATTCTACCCGCGGTTGCATCTTCAATTGCTAGGTAGCTCGCTCCACCATTATTGCTATCGTTAGCAACGATCGTCCAATCGTTACTTGGAAAAGAGCCGCTACTACTGGTGTCGTCAAATTTTAGGCGAGTGTTATTTTCTTTCATTCTAATGGTATCGAAACCAAAGTTTTCACCATTAACGCAGTCATTACCAACACACTCACTGAAGGTAACGATTAAGTCATCATTGATCACTTGGTCGGCGATGACTAATGCACCAAATAACCCGACGGCAACGGCTGAACTGATTGCTGATTTTCTCATTTTCCTTCTCCTTCAGGTCTTATTTATCAATGCCAAGGGCTTTTTTATCGACTTCGATGAGGCTACTGTCTACCATCATGCCATTCTTAACACGGAAAGTTCCTGAAGTTCGAATTGCTTCAACGCGTTTGCGAACTGCTTGTCCTCGGCCGTTGAAATCATCAACCACGACTTCTTCACCAAGCTCTTTAATTTCAAGTACTTCGAACTTATACAACCCATCTTGAGAGAACCCCATATCTCCCGCAGAGACAATGGCATCACCTGAAAAACTTGCTGATTTGTAGTTGAACTGCTCTGGGCCGCTGACTTTAACTTCAACGCGGTTCCCATTAATTGAAGACGGTACTGCCAGTGTGTTATCAGCAATTGATAATTTACCAGCGGATACGGATGTAGCCAGTCCAGTGGCTACTAAAGCCGCCAGTACAGTAGTATGCAGGCGCATAACTCCCTCCTAAGATTATATGTATTGTTGTAAGTGTATGAGCTAGGTTGTAAAAGTTTGAACTAGGTCACATTGAATAGTAGCACCGGGCCCAAGTAACAGCAATCTCGAATACCTAATAAAAGGGTTCGAAAAACGAATTATTTCATAAGATTAAAGCTACAAACCGTCTAAGCGAAAAACTACTTGGTTGTTATCAAGACTGTCGTCTAAACTGTGTGACACTGTTCACAAATAATAATGACACACTTCGAAGGGGGTACTGGTGGATTTTCATTCAGCAGGAAAGCAGTCTCGCAGGTTTTTAAAATCATTAATCTTATTATCATCAGCAGGCATCAGTGGCGCTTTATGGGCGGTTCCCCCAAGCTTCTCCACCAGCTTTAACTCCTCCACCATCGGCCCGGGCAACGAGTCAACCTTGACTTACACCATTACTAACGGTGATAGCTTCGCAATTACTGATTTAGCGTTTTCCAATACGCTGCCTGCAGGGGTGACTATTTCGGCTAACCCAAATGCGAGTTCGACGTGTTTAAATGGATCGTTTTCTGCTCCTGCCAACGGAACAACCATATCGATCGCCGACTATGCCGTCGAACCTAACTCAAGCTGCAATGTAACGGTCGCTGTCACCGCGAGTGCCGCCGGCAGTTACAGCAATGTGACCGGTGATTTGACGTCGAGCGAAGGCAATAGTGGAACAGCCTCAGCGACGTTAACGGTTGATACTGGACGCCCAAATATTGAGCTTTCGATCACGCCAAGTTCGATGAGTCGGGGTGACATCGCCCAAGTACAGGTGGTTTTCGATAATTCACTCAACGGTTCGTTAGAATACAACTTTCAGTCGACCATCAGTTTATCTGGCGGATTAGCCGTTGCAGATTTTCCTGACGTGCAAACAACCTGCACTAACACTTCCGTCACAGCCAACTCAGGTTCAGACGTAGCAACCATTGCCCCCACCGGAACCATGACGTTGGCCGCAGGAGCGAGTTGTACATCTACTTTTAACGCAGTCGCCACTGGAGTTGGAAGTTACTTGGCAACCAGCAGTTTAACCTATCTCGATTCAAGTACGTTTTCGAACACCGTCGCAGGCTTTTCATCTGCCAGCGTTGATATTGCGACGTCAGCTGCATTAATTTCATTTTTGAATAATCCGGTCGCTCCGGGAAGTTCGACCGACCTAGAAATTACCCTGGCTAATATTGACCGGTCTAACTCAGTGTCCAACGCTGCTTTCACTATTGATTTAGATGCCGCGCTCTCTGGCTTAGTTGCAACTGGTTTACCGCTTTCCGATGTCTGCGGTAGTGGCTCTTCAGTGACTGGCACGTCGGTTTTATCGTTTACTGGAGGAGCGATCTCTGCAGGCAGCACTTGTACCTTTACTGTCCCCGTTACTGTGCCGGGTGGAGCTGCCGTTGGCACCTATTCTGGCACTAGTTCAGACATTACCTGGGATCTCGGTGGTAGTGGTGAAGTGAAAAGTGGTGCCAATTTTTCATTGAGTATTACGCAGGCACCAACCTTAGCGATTAATTTTGTTGATAGCGATGCAGTCGGGGGCGGCTCGACTAACGTCGAATTTACCATTACCAATACAGACACCTCTAATGCGGCGACGGCGATCACATTTCGAGCGAGCATCAGTGACTTAGTTTCAGGATCGTCGTTTTCAAGCTTACCGGCGAGTGGCTATTGTGGGGCAGGCTCTACAGCGAGTCAGACCGTGATCACCGATGAGTTGTACCTGCTTGTCTCAAACGCACAGTTAGCGGCTGGAGCGAGTTGTACTTTCACCGTAGGTATAAACATTCCTCAAGGCGCGCCAGCCGGAGTCTCAACGCTTCAGTCGTCGGACTTTTCTGCCACAGTGAATGGCTCGACATTAACCGGAGAAACGGCAAGTGACAGTATTAATATTGTGGGTGGACCATCACTCAAGTTAGCATTAAGTGAACTATCGATTAATCCAGGCGATACAACGACGGCAACCTTTACTCTGGCTCACAGCGCCAGCGCTTCAGCGAACGCAACAAGCATGGCTTTCACGCTTGATCTTGATGCGGCCATCTCAGGTTTAACAGCGGTTGGTCTGCCTTCTGTAGATGTGTGTGGTACGGGCTCGCAGATCAGCGGTACGAGTACTTTAACGTTTACCGGTGGAAGTCTTGCTCCCAATGAAACCTGTAGTTTTGATGTCACATTACAAACCCCCGGCAGTGTTAGTTCGAATATATATACGCTTACGACTAGCAGCCTTGACGCTCAAGTCTCAGGGCTATCAACGTCTTCGATAGCGGGCTCAGCGTCTTTGCAGGTGTCGAACCTCGAGGCTGCCATGGCGTTTACTAATCTGCCGGTCGCGCCTGGTGGAACCGCGAATTTAGAAGTAACTTTAACTAATGCTAGTGCGACAGAAGCGCTAAGCGCTATCGTGTTTACTTCGAGCATTTCGAGTACGCTAAGTGGAATGACGGTCACCGGATTACCCGCCAACGATATCTGTGGTGCTGGTTCACAAGCGACTGGAACAACTACTTTGATAGTAAACAATGGCAGCCTAGCGGCGGGCGGAAGCTGTACTTTTACCTTGAGCTTAAGTGTTCCTGGCGGAGCCAGCGATGGTACTTATCCATTGGTAACCAGCAATATTGGCTTTACTGAAAATGCGGTCAATATCAATATCAACAAAATCAGTACGACTTTGATCGTAGAAACGGATGTTGCGCCCAATGTCACTTTAACATCATCCGCTTCACCCAGTACCAGTGTCAGTCCGATTCCTGTCTCGATGGTGTTCAACGAAGATGTGACGGGATTTGATGTTTCCGATTTAACCGGCAGCGTCACCAATGGTTCCTTGAGTAATTTTCAAGCAATTTCAGCGTCTGAATACTCGGTCGATATAACCCCGGCAGCAGCTGGAGACGTTACGCTGCAAGTTCCGGCGAGCTCTGCTATCGACAGTGGAACCAATGGTAACAATGTATCTGATGTACTTACGATTACCTATGATCCCGTTGCATTTATTCTTCCGACGGCTGTCATTGGCGCTCCGGATCAATCATTGACCAATACAGGACCGGTTAATTTTGCGGTTACTTATTCTAATGCTGATCAGGTGAGTCTTGATGATGTCGAAGTGGTTCTGGTGACCACAGGCACGGCAACCGGTGATGTCTCGGTAGCGAATGGAAATACGACAACGCCAACCGTTACCTTGTCAAATATTACAGGAGAAGGAAGCATTGCCATTAGCCTGACGTCAGGCACTGCTCGAAACAGTTTTGGAAATGCGGATGCGGTTGGCACAAGCGCGGCATTTAATGTTGATAATACGGCTCCGGATGTGTCGATCTCTTCGGCAGCACCTGATCCCACCAATGCTGCTTTTGATGTGACGTTTACCTTTACTGAAGCGGTTAATGATTTTGTAAATACCGATGTTACAGCATCAAACGCGTCGGTTTCGACCTTATCCGGTGGCCCGGTTGTTTATACCGCAACAATAACGCCAGACACGGACGGAACCGTGACATTGGATGTACTGAATTCTGTTGCTTCAGATAGCGCAGGAAATGGTAACACCGCCGCAACCCAATATAGCTTGCTGTACGATGCAACGGCACCCAGCGGGTATGATATCAACATTGACCAATCGTTTATTAATGCGGCCAATGATACGGCGATGAGTTTTAGTTACACCGGAGCCGAAGTTGGCGCTGATTATAATTATTCGGTCTCTGACGGATCGTCCCAAGTTTCTGGCGTTGGTACCATCGCGAGCGCGAGTGATAGCGTCACGGGTATCGATGTGAGTGGGTTGGCTGAAGGAACCTTGACATTAACCTTTGTGTTAACGGACCCCGTTGGAAACATGGGTGTTGCGATTACCGATACCGTAATCAAGCAATACAATGATGCACCCGTGATCACCGAGGGAGCCACCATCACGGTTAACATGAGTGAAGATAGCACTCCTACCGCATTTAATTTAACGTTGAATGCAACGGATCCAGAAAATGAAAGTTTAACTTGGAGCGTGATTTCATCGGCGATCAATGGTGTAGCGGATGCGACGGGCACAGGCAACAGCCAAGTGGTCAGCTATACGCCTCTTGCGAACTACAACGGCAGCGATAGCTTTGTGGTTGAAGTGACTGACAATAATGCGCTTGAACCTTTGACCGATAGTATTACCGTTACCGTACAAATCACGGCGGTCAATGATGCTCCGACATTTACGTCCAGTGCTCCAGTCGTAGTGGCTGAAGACGCACTTTATACGTATTCAATAACGACAAACGATATCGATGCTGGTGATACATTAGCGATTACTGCGAGTGTTATCCCTTCGTGGTTGAGTTTAGTCGATAATGGTAATGGCACGGCAACCTTAGCTGGCTCTCCAACCAACGATGATGTCGGTGTGCACTCAGTTACTCTTTTGGTAACTGATAGCAGTGGTGCATCGGACAATTCCGCGACACAAAGTTTTAGTGTGGCGGTTTCTAATACCAATGATGCACCGACCTTTACTTCA
>Ga0070728_10004007_pt1 | contig 15695 bp, 12 predicted proteins | sample tdDd471_FD_66723 | JGI IMG/M metagenome (GOLD analysis project Ga0070728, IMG submission 66723) | Marine sediment microbial communities from the Atlantic coast under amendment with organic carbon and nitrate - tdDd47.1 | ecosystem: Environmental > Aquatic > Marine > Coastal > Sediment | place...
CGTAAATGTTTATAGTTGACCGATTAAACCGATTAAGGCAATAGACTATACTTGGCATGATATAATACTAAGGGTATTACTTATGAGTATACCCTGGTAGTACACTAGAGTATTACTACCAGTATACAGTTAGTACATACTACCAGTGTAACAGTTAGGGTATTCAATATGTATTTAAGATAGGGTATAGTCTACCAGGTTATTCTTACCTAAGGTATATACCCAGGGTATTACTCTAGGGTAGTATGATAAATGTTTCTGAGATACATTCAAAGGATGTGCGTAGGGGTAGCACCCCCGTGAGTACCATGTGATGAACAAAAAGATACCAATAGGTACCATCCAGCAATACATAGGGGTGGGGGGTGTTTTCCGTGGGGTATGCAACCCTGGAGACAAGACGAGACCCCCCGTACACCCCCTCCCTTACCCCCTTGTACACACACAGCACCTGTGAGTTTTCACCCCTTAGGAGGTCACTATCTCCTCTACCCAATGATATAGTAATGTAGACAAGAAGATAAACATGGAGGAAATCATGAAGGAACTGTACCAACCAAAGGAAGAGTATCTCGGTCCTGTACTTGAGTTGACTGTCCGTAATCACTCACAGCAACAGATAGCTGATTCCCTGGGTATAACCAAGAAGAAAGTACAAGTCATACAGCAGAGGTTTCGTAAGGACTACTTAGCCTTCTTAGCTTCTAAGGCTCTCATCCCCAAGTACTACAATGAGAACCTACCAGAGAAGGATATCAATAAGGAGTTCTTCGATAAGTTAAGTAGACCTGACTCTGCCTTAACCACAGAGGAAATGCTTTACTGTGCCTTCTATGTATCTACTGGTAACTCTATAGATGCCTTAATCAGGAGTGGTCTTGACTGTGGTATCGAGAAGGGACACGAGGACGTATACACTTCTAACTGTCTCCTCCGCAGTGAGATGCTCAAGCGTAAAGCAAACATACAAGAGGAGATCAGGAGAGTCCAGCAGGAGAAGCATGAGTACAGGGAGATCAATAAGGATCGTATCTTAGAGATGCACTTAGAGATGATCGAACAGCTACGTGAAGAAGGTAACCCAAAGAACAAGAGCTACATCATTAAGCTACTGGATCAGGTAAACAAGATGGAGGGTAACTATGCCCTTAAGATAGAAAGAACCGACATCTCAGCTGACGATGTACTGGACGGTATGCTAGCTCGAGCACAAGTAGCTAAGCCTCCAGAACTACATGAACTGTATGAAGAAAACGAGGAGATTGAAGATGAGGATGATGAAAGCAAAGAAGCTTATTAAGGAAGCGTGTATTTCTAAAGTAGAGAGAGTGGTAAGGGGAGCTAAGATACCCGAGTGGGTAATGATTCAGCCTGACCTGTCTGCTCACATTAAACAAGCTCAACACGATGACTTTATGTGCCTCACAACCGAAGGGTCTGTACGGAGGGTTACTTCGGGTGAGGACTTGTATACAGCCATAGAGATGATCTACGGTCTGTAAGTCGAACCGAGGAGGGTGACTATATGTCGGTGGAACAGAAGGAAGAATACGTTGATCCTGAAAGCCTGGAGTTCTCACATGGCTATACATTACAGGGTGACTTAGACGTATCGGCTAAGACCAGGCAGTTGATAGCAGAGATAGATAAGGACCCAGTACAAGGAGTCTTTATCCTCTTTGGTGTCTGGCCTACTAAGCAGCAAGCCGAGCTTATCAGGAGGGTCTGGGAAGAAGATTCCAGGGTAGCAGTTAGCTCATGTACAGGTGCGGGTAAGACTACTGCTCTTGTCTGGCTAACATATATGTTACTGTTGTGTAAGATAGATTGCAGGATACTTATCACTTCACCATCGTTCCAGCAGTTAAACCGTGTCTTCAATGCAGAGGCAAGGAAATGGTTAGCAAAGATGGATGCACAGTGGGCAGACCTCTTCACTGTGACAAGAGAAAGGATTGTACTAAACACAAAGAAAGGTGTACAGATCGCGAACATAGTCACTGCCAGTGCAGAGAACGAGGAATCTCTTCAAGGTGGTCACTCGGAGAACTATGTGATCTTAGGGGACGAAGCTTCGGCAATAAGTGAGGATGTCTTCGATGTACTTCAAGGTACACTGTCTACTGGTATAGGCAGGTTTGTGTTGACTTCCAACCCCACCAGATCATCCGGTAGGTTCTTTGATATCTTCCACAGGATGAAGGACAAGGGTGACTCTGACTGGTCAACCATGTTCTTCTCTGCCTATGACTGTCCACATATCCGCGAGAACTTCATCAAGGAGATGATCAACACTTACGGTAAGGACAGTGATCAGTACCGTGTTCGTATCCTGGGGCAGTTCCCACGTACCTCTATCGACCAGTTCGTACCTACCGACATAGTAGAAAACGCTATGGATAAGCAGATCATGGCTGGTGAAGTTAAGCAGTTTCCTAAGATATGCGGTGTGGATATAGCCAGGAAGGGTGACGATGAGACTGTCTTTATCACTCGTCAAGGTCCTAAGCTAATGGACGTAACGGTATACAACGGACTGGATGGACCTGAGGTAGCTGATAAGTTACTAGACTACTGGAGGGTACATAATCATAAGGTAGTGTTCATAGATGCTCATGGGGTGGGGGCTTCTCCCTACGATGCAGCCCGTAGGCTTCCTGGGCTAAAGTCAGTTATTCGACCCCTAAATGTATCCCTACCCAGTACCAGACCTAACGAGTATGCCAACGTCAGAGCACACCTCTGGGGTAGCATGAAGAAGTGGCTAGGTGGAGATGTAGATATCCCCTACGATACCACACTGAGGGATCATATAATAAGTCAGACGTATGGGTACAACGGGAAGCTTGCGTACCTATTAACCGCTAAGAAAGATATGAAGGCTCAAGGCATACCGTCACCAGATAGAGCTGATGCCTTGACCTTTACATTCGCGGAGGAACTGAACGAGGTCAACACTATCAACACTACGAAGAGAAGGGTCGTAAAGAAGAGGAGAAGAGTTCCTGGGTTTGCAAGGTGAAATAATAGTATAGAAAGAATTTACAGGGACTTCATTGCTAATCCTCCTACGACTGCCTCCTCCTCAGTCGAGCAGTGTGGTCCCTGTTTTGTATCTCAGATACATTTTTACATAGAGGAAAAACCATGAGGGAAATGAGTGATCTTCTTGGCAATCAGCCAGGAATCGCAGTCAAATCAGCACAGCAAGTACTGGACGAACAGATTGGTGAGCAGAAGGAAGCTGAAGCTCTGGAGGCAGAGTTAACTTCGCAACCTGAGGAAGACCTTGACATATTAGCTGCTCACGTTCTTAGCTCTTTCGAGACTAACAAGAATGCTCGAAGGGAGTCCGGTATCGAACAGGACATGATCGATGACCTGTATCAAGTTGCTGGTATGTATAGAGAGTTAGAGCTTGATGACTTGAACGGTTCTAACATCTACATGAACATCACCGCTACCAAGCAGAGAGCTGCTAAGTCTTGGATCAAAGACATAGTAATGCCAGCCAACTCCGATCCATTTGATATCATCACTAGCTACAAGGAAGAGATACCTGCAGCAATAAAGGAGATGATCTATGAGGCATTGCTCGAAGACGAAGAGAGACTATCGAAAGAGATCGAAGAAAAATATGCCGAAATGCAACAGAAGGCTCAGGGTGGTGGAGAGAAACCCCAAGGACCGTCTGAAGCTGAGATGCAACAAATGTCCCCTGAGCAGCAGCAGCAAATGCAAGCCCAGATGGAGCAACAGCAGAAAGCCAACAAGCTACCTGCATCAGCACTCATTGTGTCAAAGAAACTTAAGGAAATCGCTAAGCTCAAGAGAGATGTTGAGGAAAGCATCCTTGGAGAAATCCACAAAGTAGCTAACCATAATGTAAAGAAGCTGGACAAAGAGATCAAGCAGCAGATGTCAGACAGTAAGTTTGAAGATAGACTCAATGAGTTTATTGATGACTTCACTACGTTCCCTACTGCTTTTATGAAGGGTCCTATTACTGCTCATGACGAAGAGCTGTACTGGGATATGGGCGTACCTAAGACTAAAGAAACAAAGGTATATAAAGACTACAGGGTTAACCCACTGGATGCTTATCCTTCTCCAGGGGCTAACAACATCTACGATGGTGACTTCATCGAGCACATTAGGATCACTGCTAAAGAGCTTGCATCCTTTGCTAAACTTGACGAAGCTGCTACAGGATTCAGAACAGTAGACATCATAGAGATACTAGAGAACGAGAAGACCGGACTTCCATTCTGGCTGTCCTCCGATATAGAGGAAGATAAAGCTAGAATAGAAAAGAGGGGCAGTCAAACCTACAGCAACACAGACATCTACCACGGTCTCCACTTCTGGGGATCAGTACCTGTAGGTAAGTTAATAGAGTTCGGTCTTCAAGATATAGAGTTGGTAGGTAGGTCTAACTGGGAACACGTTGAAGTAGAAGCTATGATGATCACTGGTAAGATCATTAAGCTCCGTATCAACAAGGACCCACTGAAACGTAGGCCCTACTATGCAGCTTGCTTTCACCCACGTAACGGATCGATCTGGGGTAGATCATTACCTAACCTGATGAGAGATATCCAGGGTATGTGTAATGCTGCAGCCAGGGCATTAGCTGACAACATGGGTATGGCATCCGGTCCTCAGATGGCTATCTTAGTAGATCGCCTAGCTGACGATGGAGATATAGAAGATCAAGAGCCATTCAAGATATGGCAGTTCCGTAGTGATCCACAAGGTAACGGAGGGAAACCAGTTGAGTATTTTATCGCACCTTCAAACGCTCAAGAACTACTTGCTGTATACGAAGCTTTTGAGGTCAAGGCTGATGACGTTACAGGAGTTCCCCGATACGCCTATGGAAACGAGCGAACTGGAGGAGCTGGACAGACTGCTTCAGGATTGTCGATGCTGCTTGAAAGTGCTTCTAAAGGAATCAAATCGGCAGTAATGAATATAGCCAGGGGATTGATTGTACCTAGAGTAGAGTTCCAGTCCTACCTGTACTTACTGTCACAGTACGAGACAGAGGAACCTGCATTCAAGTGGAACGGTGACCTGAACGTAACTGTAAAAGCTGTCGAGAACATTACCATTAAAGCAGCTCAGCAGCAGCTACGTAAGGAACTTCTCCAGGTAACTTCTAACCCGCAGGACATCAAGGTTATGGGTTACGAAGGTAGAGGTATCCTACTGAGAGAGCTGTTTAAAGACGTTAACTTGCCTGAGGATGTTATACCTGATAGGCTCGAGCTTAAAGAACGTCAGGCCAAAGATGATGCTAATGAGCAGAAGATGATAGACGCTCAGAGTCAGAAGTCTGATGTAGGACTCAAGGCTACAGAGACCCAGGTACAAGGTCAGATGCAGATGCACCAGCAGACCCTGGAGACCAAGATGCAAGAACTCCAGGCTAAGCTTGACCAGCAGGAGAAAGACCGTCAGATCAAACTGGTCGAACTGGAGCAGAGGAACATAGACAGTGCTCGTAGAGAAGCGGGTAAACTCGAGGACAGCAGGAGGACTGCTTCTACTAAGGTAGCTATCGAGACTGTTAAGATGAATCAGAAAGAGCGGGAGGATTTAAGAAATGCCCAAAGAGAGGCTGAGCAAAGAAGAACTGAAGAGACTTAAAGGTATGTGTCGGGAGGGGAAATACGAGGCAATCGTAGCTCTCCTCCAAGTACACCTTGAAGAAGCTATGACTAGATGTGCTACAACCCAGACGGATCATAGGTTTATACAAGGTAAATTCCAGGGGTTACTTGACTTCATGGAAGACATAACTAAGCAATCTAAATGATATAGTAATAAAGAAAGATTAACTTGTGTGTTAATTTTGGTATGGGTTTTATTAACCTAGTTATTAATTTTATTTGGATCGCCCCCAACCGGAAGAACTCATCTGTCCTTAACTACAACCTGCCGAGGGCGTAGTGAGATCACAGTGGAAGCTAGTACGGTGGGACCGCGAGAGGAGACAACATGAGTGATGGGCTACAACAGAAGCAAAGACTGTCCAAGTTAGATGAGGATATAGCTAGGATGGAGGCAGAAATCTACGGAGATGCTGCCGAACAGGAGAAACAAGTATTGGGTGACGATGAAGTTACCGATCCTGATCAGTCTACTGAGCCAACTGAGACATTGACGGATGATCCTTTTGAGACAGTAACCACTGATGAACATACTCAGCCCGATAGTGGTGAGCTTGCTAAACTGCGTAGAGAATATGCAGAGTTAGAGCACCGAGCTAACCGTTACAAAGGCAAGACTGACCGTACCATTTTTGACTTACGTGGTGAAGTTGGTAGGCTTAACAAGTACGTTGCCAACTTACAGAAGGCCAAGACCGAACTCCAAGCAAAGCTCGATGAGCGCGAAACAACGCTTGATGAGGACCAACGAGATATCCTCGGGGAAGATGCTGCTAAGATCATTGAGAACTTACAGAAAGAACTGAGAGAGATTAAGAGGTCCAGTGAGGTTAAGGAAGCTTCTGACTTTGAAGAGAAAGCCGAAGACTACAAAGTTGCTAACTCAACGGAGTTCATGGATAACCTGAATCGATTAGTACCTGATTTAGATGATATGAACAAAGACCCAGAGTTCAACGAATGGCTACGTCAAGAAGATGACTACGGTATCGAAAGACTTGCAACCCTTCGTAGCGATCAATCTCGCGGAGATTACGTGAGAGTCGCTCAGTTTTTTGATGAGTACAAAGCTCAGAAGGCAACGCTAGATACAGTTAAGAAGGACGCCAAGTTCCCTGATTCAACTGATGCTTACGCTGGCCCCACTGGGACCAAAGGAGATTCTTCTACTAAGCAGATTAAAGAGAGCAAGGATGGCTGGATCAAGCAGTCCGAGATCAATAAGTACGAGAAAGAAGTCATGGCTGGAAAGTACAAGTATGATTCATCTGTACCGGAAGCTATGGAGGCTCGGATATTCAAGGCTTCAATGGAAGGTAAAATTCACGCAGACGCACCTCCGCTACGTAGTTTTAAGGTGCGATAACCCATTTTCACAAATAAGAGGTAATTAACATGGCTGGTCCTGCTAGCGCACGATACGGTTCTGATGGAACCATTCAATATAATCCTTTGCTGTTCTCCAGTAAAGTCATGCGTCTTTTCACTGAGATGTGTGTAGCCAACGAAATCTGTAACAACGATTACGAAGGCGAGATTAAAAACAAAGGCGATCAAGTACAGGTTCGCGTAGCTCCTACTTACGTTACTGTAGGTACCTATGCTGTTGGTACTCCGATCAACTACGCCACTCCTGGCGAAGACGCTCGTACCCTGAACATCGATCAGGCTAAATACGTTGCGTTTAAAGTAGACGATGTTGACGCTGTACAGTCTGACCTGCAGCTGATGAGCATCTTCGCAGAACGTGCAGCTCTGTCTGCCAAGATCGACACCGACTCTGCAATCCTTACCTACATGAAAGGTAAAGCGTTTGCTGGTGCTCGTGAAGGTATTGATGGAAACGACATCAATGCAGCTTCCTCGGGTAACCTTGGAACCGCTGCTGGCGTAGTTTCTGCTTCCTTCAACTTGGGAGAAACCGCAGGTGCAATCACCATTACGGCTGCTAACGCCACCGACAAGATCGTTGATCTCGGTGCTGTACTGTCCGAGCACAACGTACCGGATGAAAACCGTTTCGTAGTCATCCCCAACTGGTATGCTGCTATGTTGAAGAAGTCTGATCTCAAAGCAGCTAACATCACTGGTGATGGCAAGTCGGTTCTCCGCACTGGTCTCATTGGCGAGATCGATAGCTTCAAGGTATACAAGTCTAACTTGGTACCGACCTCCTCTGATACTGGTCTTAAGTACCACGTATTTGCTGGTGTGAAGAACGCTACCACTTTCGCAAGCCAGATCAACAAGTCTGAGACTGTCCGTAGTCAGGATCAGTTCGAAGACCTCTGGCGTTTACTCCTGCTGTACGGGCGCGAAGTCATTCAGCCCGAGGCTCTTGCAGAACTCTACTGTAATCCTTAAGCAGCAGCTAGTCTAAACTAGCGCAAACCCCCAGTGATCCTAGCGGTTGCTGGGGGTTTTTCTTTGTCCTACCCATCCCTCCTTCTCGTTACTGAAATAATAGTAAAGGATAAATTCTACGGAGGTTCTAAATGAATTTCAGAGAACTCGCAACTAAAGTAAGGATTCACTCAGGATTCCAGGGAAGGATTTCCAGTGTTGATTCTGGAGACTTCACTGAGTATCTTACTGAGGCTATACGGTCTTCATGGGTAGACCTGCAGAATCAGAGGGAAGACTGGAAGTTTATGTGGGAGAGAGCTACACTCACTACTGATATAGGCCAGCATTTCTACAGCAATGACGATATCATGGATGGTCTCAGCAACGACTTCGGAGTAGCCAAGTGGGACCGTTCTTCCTTCCTTCGGGACGGTGAGCAGATCGAAGAGATCAGTTATGAGACTTACTTGCTAGAGAAGGACACCTGGGATGAGAAAGGTACAGGTATCTTTGCTGTCAAAGAGTTTCGTACTGCTGGCTTAGTACTGCCTACTCCTCTAGCCCAGGCAGATATTGAGGCATCCTACTACAGGACTCCTCAGATACTTACCAACAACACAGATATACCTCTTCTACCTGAGGAGTTCCACTACTTGATAGTATGGAAAGCTCTGGAAGACTTGGCATCTTACGTTGGGAACCCTTCTATCTACGAGAGACATAGCTATAAAGCTGACATACTCGAGAACAAACTGATGAGGTCTCAGGTACCTGCAAAGACAATCAAGAAGAGACCTATCTATAAAGCTAGACGATACTGGGGTTAATTATGAGAAGAAGGAACAATATATCCTTTCCTCGAACTAACAGTAAGACAGTAGTATATACTGGAGGAGTCAATGAAGGTATCACTAACCTTGAACTTGGTGCTGGTGATCTATTCCAGTGCTATAATTATGAGGAGATAGATGGTGCCTTTCACGGATACAGCTCAGTCGAAGGATACGAAAGATACGATGGTCAGTCTTCTCCATCAGACGTACCAGTGGAGTTCCTTGAGGACGAGGGTAATGATGCTTACGCAATCGTACTACTTGAATCACAAACCAGTGAAGACATCACGGATAAATCAGAGTCGGATCGAGTTACTACACAGAGTAATCTTAGCTACTCCTCGGCACGTCTGCAATTCGGAGAAGGAAGTTGGTATTTCAACAACTTGGTCTCTTGTAACTGGACCTGTGATCTATCTGATGAGCCTATTGACTTCGCGACTGAAGTCTATACTCTCGATGGAGTTGTCCAAACAAACGACATCTTCTTATCCACAGTTGTTGTCGCAGAAATCTCAGGTGTCATCAAAATCACTTTAGAGGAAGGAATCACTCACGTATACCTTACTACCTCATCTGGTGTAGAGGAGTTCGTTGGTACCTCCCTGGCTAACTCAGGTAGATGGTACTTCCTCTCTGTAGTCGTAGAGCCTAGCGCAACTACTTGCGATGTGTACATAGGGCTGAACGGTAACGTAGATAGCTTCACCTCTACTGGAGCAGGGGTACATGCAGCTAGTGATCTGGTAATAGGAGATGGTGACAACTCTGATAAAGACTTGTATGTAGATACCCTCCGTCTTAGTAACGTAGCTAGGTGGAAATCTACTGTAGAGTTTGCATACACGATGGACTACCCTTTCAGTGACTACAGATACTACGTATTCAACGCTGATGATGCAGATAGAGAGACTGCTAGAGCTTTGATAACGGAACTTGAAGAGACACCAGACCAGTGCCAGAACGGTGTACGAGATGTACACATCTATCAAGGTAAGGCATACGGAGTAAGAGACAAGACTGGTGGTGCTTCTGGAGGTATCTTCGAAGAGAGTGCCTCAGGGTGGGCAGAGTTGACTAACACCAGATATACCGTACCCTACATCGAAGGAACTATACCAAGCACTGACCTTATCTCAAGGAGTGGAGAGGCATGGACTGCTTCAGGTGGAGCTACAGGTACAATAGAGTTCGTCACTATAAACACTGGTGACTACACTTCTGGTACTCCTGCAGACCAAGCAATAGGAGCAGCAATAGTCACAGTAGCTACAGGTACACTTGGTACAGGAGAGACTGTTACATTAGACAGCTACGTTACAGAGCTGTTCAAGACTTCAGCTGCAGCCTCCCTAGTATCTGTAGGGGCAGGATCAGATGTTGACTTCACTGATGGACGTTTTGCTTACTTCCCTGGTGGTGCTCCGAATACTCACACTATGTACTTCGTAGCTAACCAGCCTGGTATATTCTATTACAGTAATACAGAGCCTCTAGGGTTCATAGCTGGACCTGACGGTATAACTGACAACCCTACCCACGTAGTTCTATTCAAGGATAGATTGTGGCTAGTGTATCCGAACGGACACATGTTCTACTCAGCTCCTGGTGATCCTACCCAGTGGTCTGCAGAGTTTGGAGCAGGAGAAATATTCTTCGGTGACGAGATAACTAACGCAGAAGTTGCTCCTGGCGATACGATGGCAGTCACTATGGACGAGACTATCAAGCTTCTGAAAGCTCAGCCACCTACTACTGCAACGATTGATTACCCGTTCAGTGTAGAGGACTTCTCTACTTCAGCTGGTGCATACGAGCACTCTATAGCAAGTCTCTTGGGCGATCTGTACTTCTGCGATGATCGTGGTCCTACTAGCATGACTCAGGTAGATGCAGCTGGTGACTTCGCAATGGGTGATCTTAAGAAGAAAGCTCATATCACTTATCAGCTTTACAAAACCTCGTTTGTAGGAGCTTTTGTACAGAGGAAGAAGTCACAGTACAGAGTACACTTTCACGATACTGCTACTGAATCCACTAAGATCATCATCTACACTTTCAGTGAGAAGAAAGTAAAAGGAGTAACCCTAGCTGAATACCCTGTAGTAATGAGCAGGTTCCATGAGGATGAAGATGCAGACGGTAACATATTCATCGTAGCTGCTGGTGCTGATGGGCACGTATACAAGCTAGAGACAGGGGCATCTTTCGATGGAGAGATCATCGAGACCTCTATGAAGACAGCTTACTACCACTACGGTACCCCGAGATTGTGGAAGAGATTCTATCGTGTCCTCTTTGAGATTACCTCCGCGAACAAGATGGTATTCGAAATCCGGTCAGACTACAACTACTCAAGTTCCGCTTTGATGTCCTCTATACAGAGGGAGATTCAAACAGCTGGACAGGGTGGTGTCTGGGGAGCTTCGATCTGGGGTGACTTCATCTGGGGTGGTGCTATTATCAGTAACCCAATGCTGTATTTAAACGGATACGGTGTCAACATGAGTATAGAAATAGCTACCTCTAGTAAACACCATGAGCCACACACATACCACAACATGGTTGTAGACTATGCCAACGGTAGCAGGTTCATGTAAATGTATCTGAGAAACATTCTGGGGATATAATGGGAACATATTTTGATCCGACAGGACTATCAGTAACTGATGGCGAGACTGCTAAAGCTAGTGATGTTAATGCCTTTCTCACCGAGACTGATGCTGCATTCGATGTAGCTGAACAGGATATTGCTGCACTATCTGGTAGGGGTGAAGCCTGGGCAGAGAACGATCCATACGATCCAGTTACTATTGGTAAGTACTCTGCGAAACACTGGGCTACATTAGCTGAAGATTGGGCCATAGGTACACCTACAGATAACGATGGGGTACCTACTGGTGATCAGTCAGCTAAGAAAGAGGCAGAGGATGCTGCTGCTGCTGCACTTGCTGCTTCGACTAGCGAGACTAATGCAGGTAATAGTGAGACTGCAGCTGCTGGCTCCGCTCAGGATGCAGAAGACTGGGCTGAGGCTATTAAGGGAACTGGTGACCCTGGTATTACTAATGCTTCGGCAAAGGTATGGGCAGAAGAGGCAGAGGACAGCGAAGTAATAACAGGCTCTGGATTATACTCTGCGAAACACTATGCAGCCAAAGCTGCTACCTCAGCTAGTAATGCTGCAACTTCAGAGAGTAACATATTCGGAATAGAGACCACAGTAGAAGGGTATAAAGACGATGCTGAAGCTGCAAAGACAGGAGCAGAAACTGCTAGAGACTTCGCTAATGCCTGGGCCACTGAGCCTACTAATCAGATCAACGATGGAGTTAATGCACTAGACTACTCCGCAAAGTACTACGCTAACTTAGCAGGTACATACCAAGCTCAAGTAGAAGCGGAAGGAGATACACAAGTAGCTAGGGTAGCTCAAGAGGGTTCAGATCAGTACGACTACATCAACACCCTGGATGCTATCCTTAAGAACGATGGCGATACAGGTGCTGCAGGAATCCCCGCAGGAACTACGGTGGAAAGACCAGCTATTCCCAGTACAGGTAACCTCAGGTTCAATACTACCTCAGGTGACTTCGAGGGGTACAACGGGTCCACTTGGGTCCAGCCAGGTACAGGAGCCTCGGTAACAGGTATCCCCGTAGGAGCTATTGTACCGTTCATTGGAGGTTACTTCGGAGATGGAAGCAACGGTACCTTTACTAGTGTACTAGGCAACGATGTAGCTACTGTTAATGCCCTTCTGAATATCGATGGGTTCTATGTGTGTGATGGCTCAGCTCTTAACCTGACAGCTTCTCCTATATTCAACGGAGCTGGAAGATACCTCCCTAACCTTACAAGTGATATCTTCTTAATGGGAGACACTGCAGCTGGAGTAACTGGTGGTGTAAATACTGATAGTCATCAACACTACGGTCCTGCTCATACCCACGATATGGGAGATCATACTCACTCAGTTGATCCACCATCTACTGGAACCAGCTCTACAGGTTTATCATCTAACTACAACGGTAGTCATACACATAGCCAGATGGGTAAATCTTCTGGTGGTTGGGATTTTGACTATGGTTCTCGGTCTTTCTCTGATGATGTCAACACTAACACAGGCAGTTCTGGCTCTGGCTGGGGCCACTCCCACTCAGTAAACATAGGAGCATTCACATCAGGTGCAGGAGGCCTTGGTGTTGAGACAACTACATCAGGTACTGCAGAGACTTCAGGAAGGACAGGCAATACAGAGAATAGACCTAACTTTCTCACTTGCTTGTATATCATGAGAGTTCTATAAGGAGGAACCATGCAAAAGTACAAAGTGAAATATAGATTACATGGAAGGAGATTCTTCAAGACTTTAAAGAATGTAGTAGGAGATGGGATGGAAGGTAACTTCAGGTTCTTTGCCCTGGATGATGAATCCTTGATCCATGTCCCTTGGGATACTGAGGTGCGGTTCTCTAAAGAAAGGGCTGTAGCTATTAGAGAGAAGATGAGTAAACAAGCTGGACAACCAATAGTGTAGGTGCGGAATGAATAACAAGAGTAAGATAAAGCCAGGGATGTACGAGCGTATATGTGTAGTCCCTGATGACCGTCTAGTTATTGTAGATGATTTTGGTGCCTATCTACCAGAGGAAGACTTCGCTCAGTTCGAGCCAGACCTTAGGATGATATCCTATTGGGGTCTTGACACTGCAGAGATGGAGTACCATACTCACGAAAGGTTCAACGATATTATAGACAACATAGATTTCTTAGAGCCTCTGGTACTTAAGGTGCTGGAGATCAAGGATATAGAAGAGAAGAGAAAGACTGATCCTCTCTACGGATATGAAGGAGAGGAGCTTAAGGAGAAGAAGAAAGAGAAGGACAAGGAGAAGAACGCAGAGGAATATACAAATAAGATCAGCGGTTACATCGTTGTGAACATACCGGAAGGAACCTTCAAGTCTAGGATCAGACGAGACATCCTTCTGAACATGCTTATATTCATCGACACTGCACGATATAACCTCTCCCCTACTGCCACCCTCTTCGACTCTGACGATGAGCCTATGGTCATGTCAGTAGCCTCAGCGACAAGAGTACTTGCAGAGGCTGGTAAAGCTCTCGAGGAAGCAACATACGAGAAGATTACCAAAGACAAAGAAGTAGATACAAGAGACTAATTAATTTGATACAAGGAAAGCTAAATGTCAAATAGATACTTCACAAAGACAGGGCTTGAAGTTATTGACGGTACGCTAGCTCAAGGGAAGAACGTCAATCAGGTAACTGATGAGACTGACTCTGCGTTTGATTTAGTACAGGGCGAGATCGATACTATACAGACGGTTGCTAACGATGCCTATAAGTGGGCTAATAACGACCAAGGTGATGAACCTAAGCCTATTGAGCATCCTGATGAGTACTCTGCCAGAGCTAACGCACTAGAAGCTGAGGGACATGCTAGCGGTACAGAAGGTGTGTCTACTAGAGCAGATGGTGTAACTGTTATCCAATACACTGCGAAGGATAGAGCACAAGCTGCTAGAGATAGTGAGCTAGAAGCTATAGCCTCCGCTGCAGCTGCTCTTGCCTCTGAAACCAAAGCAGAACAGTGGGCTACCTACACAGGTGGTACGGTGCCTGGAGAGGTAGAATACTCTGCCAAGTACTACGCACAGCTCTGTGTAGCTTACTCCGATTCTGCTGCTGCTTCTGCAAGTGCTGCAAGTACCTCTGAAGGTAATGCCCTAGCTAGCGAACAAGCTGCTGCTCTCAGCGAAACTAATGCAGGTAACAGCGAGACTGCTGCAGCTCTTAGTGAATCTAATGCTGCCGATAGCGAAGCTGCTGCTGCTCTCAGTGAATCCAACGCTGCAACTTCTGAGGCTAACGCACTAGCCAGTGAGCAAGCTGCTGAAGCTGCATTTGATGATTTCGATACAAGGTACCTCGGTGCTAAAGCAAGTGACCCTACACTGGATAACAATGGTGATCCACTAGCCGAAGGAGCCTTGTACTTCAACACTACATCTGATGAGATGAGGGTGTATGACGGAGGCTCTTGGACGGTAGCTTATGTACCAGCTGGAGATTATATACTCAAGAGCGACATCGATGATACCCCAGTTGACGGAGTAACGGATGCTCCTATCTCCAGTAACTGGGCCTATGACCACGAGAACGCTACAGCACCTCATGATGGTGTTGTTGTTCCTCAGGACTCCGACACCGGAGCTGCCAGTATACCTGTAGGTACTGAGGCTCAACGACCTGGCACTCCTGCTTCCGGCATGTTCCGATTCAACACTGACGATCAAGTCTTCGAGGGATATGACGGAACAGACTGGGACACCATAGGAGGCAGTGTCCAATGGCAATCTCCGATGGTTGGAACTGCTGACCTATTTATAAACGGTGACTTCTCTGATACAGACCTTAGTGACTATATCAATCCAGGTGCAATAGCTGTAGTTGAGAATGGCGAACTTAAAGTAACTAGAGATGCTCAGTGGTACATAGCACAGGCAGTAACTGTAGAGATAGGCCGTACCTACGTCCTTAGAGGAAAAGGTAGACCATCTCCCACTAATGACGAGTGTACGTTCAGGGCTGGTACCACAATAAGTATTGGACAATACTTAAACCTATCTGCCACTGATGATACACAGATGACTACGATGCAGGGGGAGTTCGTAGCCACTAGCACAACTTGCTACGTGACTCTCGGTGCTGGTAACGCAGGCGATAAGACAGTATACTATGACGATATCGAGCTATACGATAAGGCTGGAGCTTATGGTGCGGAAATAACTGCTGAAGCTGGCAAGGGATATCC
>Ga0070728_10004008_pt1 | contig 15693 bp, 13 predicted proteins | sample tdDd471_FD_66723 | JGI IMG/M metagenome (GOLD analysis project Ga0070728, IMG submission 66723) | Marine sediment microbial communities from the Atlantic coast under amendment with organic carbon and nitrate - tdDd47.1 | ecosystem: Environmental > Aquatic > Marine > Coastal > Sediment | place...
CATGTCTCGGGAAAAATGCAGCGATTTGACTGAGTATTGTGTTAGAGTGCGCCATGGCTCGGATCTCCTTGTGATTATGTGTTATTTCGCAATTTCAATATAACACAAAGAGCTCTCCGATCCTGCATTTATTTGATATTATTCACATAGTTATGAGACAGCAATGATTCTAGTTATGAATTTGAGAGCTGTGTGAGCTATTGAAGAGACAATTCAATTTTGCTGTCGTTGGAAATTGCTGTATCATGAAAAGATGAAAAAACTATTCTTTCTCCATTCTCTTTTAGCCGTTTCTTTGGCTGCTTTGTTTTATACCCTCTATTTCTATTTCCCTGTTCAATATGTGTATGCAGTTGATGAAGATAGCTGGACTGAGTATTCAACTTTTGTTTTTTACATCATGTCCTCTGTTACTCTTTCATGGATTATTTGGAGATATAAGGGGTATAGGAAGCCGGGAATTATTATATTAATGCTGATGACGACTGTGATTGCTTTTGAGGAGATCAGTTGGGGGCAGAGGATATTTGACGTTGCTACGCCATGGCGATTGTCTAGGATAAATTTGCAACATGAGTTCAATTTACACAACATAGAGGTCGTTCAATCAAAGCTGCAGTACGTGAGTTACTGCATGTTTGCATGGGTTTTTGTTATGCCTTTCCTTTGTCGGAAATGGACATTGTTGAATTCTTTTAGAGATAGATTTGGCTTCCCACTTGTTCCTGTGTATCTGTGGCCGTATTTTTTTGTTTTAGCTTATTTGATGATTGATTCGACACTTTTTCATGTGCAAGAACCATTTGAGGTCTTGCTGAGCTTTACATGCGTGATGTTTGTTTATGATATGCTTATTAAGATAGAGCAAGAAGAGGAAATAAAACGTGGATGGAAAAGATCTGTGATCTTTTTTGGAATAATTCCTCCGATGATGATAGCCTGTTTAGTTTATTTTTTTCCGTGGCCATGGCATCTTCAGTGGCGATTTAAACAATTGACCCGCGTTTATCAAAAGCGTGGACTTGATGATCAAGCGGAGATTGTTTTTGAATATCTCTATAACACTCCGTCATTGCAGGGAAAAAGTACTCTTGATGATTATGCTTTATTTTTATTGCGGACGGGTCGGGAACAGAAAGCACTTGTTGTGTTGAGCAACGATCTAAAACTTTTGAATTCCCTTAAGAAGGCTAATACGAATAAAGAATAATGAGATAATGAAGATTTTTTGCGGCCATAAGAACAAAGATGTTCGTCTCGCTCAGCGAAGACGGAATGAATCAAGACAAACATTCATGGATAAATACAGAGTTCGGCCTGTTAAAGTTTGCAAATAATCTCTTTTTACTATGCTTTAAGATTCCTTTGTCTAGTCTGACTGTTCTGGTGTATGATTTTATAAATTAAATATTTTTACTATTCTCGTTTTGCAACATTATTGATGTAAAATATCTTGTTTTTTTAGTTTTCTTTAAACGTTGAATTTATGACTAAGATACTCATGTTGAATCTGGAGTTCCCGCCTGTCGGGGGCGGTGCAGCAAATGCAAATTATTATTTGCTCAGAGAGTTAAAAGAAAACCAGGAAGTTTCCGTAGATTTTATAACTACAAGCTCTAACAATATTTATGAAACCGAAGATTTTTCAGAGAATATTAGAATTTACAAATTAAATGTCAGGAAAAAAGGTTTCTCCTTCTGGTCCATGCCAGAAGTCATTCTCTGGACATGGAAAACATTTTGGTTTACAAAAAAATTATTGCGTAACAATCAATATGACCTTCTGCATTGCTGGTTTGGGTGGCCTTCAGGTATAATTGGTTATTTATTTAAAAATAAACTTCCATATATTATTGCCCTCAGAGGATCAGACGTTCCTGGTTATAATATTCGACTCAAGTATTTAGATAAATATGTCTTTAACAATTTGTCTAAACTGATCTGGAAAAATGCTCAGGCGATCACAACTAATAGTAGAACACTAAGGGGATTAGCTCAAAAGACCTGGGATGGGAAAAAAATTGACCTCATTTACAATGGAGTTGATCTCAAAAAATTCGCCCCGAAAATTTCGCAGAAAAATACTATTACAATACTTTATGTTGGAAGACTGATAACGCGCAAAGGTCTTATATATCTGCTTCAAGCATTTAAAGAAATCTCTAGGACTCAATCAAACTGTTATCTCAACATTGCAGGTGATGGCCCAGAACGCAATAAATTAGTTAATTTTTGCAAGGATGAAAAAATAGATACTTTTGTTAACTTTTTAGGAGACGTAAGTGGAGAGCATATCGCTCAATCTTACCAGGATGCTGACATATTTGTTCTCCCTTCTTTGAAAGAGTCTATGGCAAATGCTGCCATGGAGGCAATGGCTTCTGGGTTGCCTGTAGTCACAACTGATACTGGAGTTGCTGAACTTGTTCGAGGTAATGGCATCATAGTTGAGGTTTGTGATTGTAAATCCATAAAAAATGCACTCTTGAAATATATCAAAGATCCAGATTTAATGAAAAAACATGGTATGAAATCGAGAGAAATTGCTGAAAAAATTAGTTGGCATAACAATATGTTTAGGTATGTTCAGCTTTACAATAAAATTATCAATTAAGGTGTGTTGCACTCCATGCATCTCTATCACATTCTAACACAGCCAGAGTCAAATTTTCCTGTTCAGGAATGTGCTAAAATCAATTATGTTTAAACTCTCTCCAGCCATTGCCATTGAATTTTTTAAACTTCAAAGAGCCCAATGGGCGTCTCCTGAAAAATTAGAAGAGTTGCAAAGGCGTCGATTAAAAAAAATCATCAATTTTGCATACGAAAACACTAAATTTTACAGAGAACGATTCAGGGCGGCAGGAATTACCCCGGAGGATATTAAAGATAAAGATGATTTAACCAAAATCCCCATAACTTCTCGAGAGGATTTGCAGAATGCCGACCTGCTCATTTCGTCACCTTACAGGAAAGAAGACCTGAAATATTCTATGACATCTGGTTCATCAGGAAGAAGAACGACAACCTTCTTTGATGCCCCAGGATGGATTAAAGCTAAAATTCTGTTAAAATTACGAGCTCGGCTTGCTTGTGGTCTTAAACCATTTGATAAAATAGCAGTTTTTTCAGAATTAACTGCTAAAAATAGTTTTGCGAAAGAGTTTTTGTTGCGTCAGAAATTTTTTTCAATTCTAGATGATCATGAAGCTCACTATTCACAACTTGAAGAGTTTAGACCGTCTGCGATGTACGGTTTTCCTTCTGCCTTTGCTAATCTTGCGGATCATAAAGTAAAAATTAATCCAACTCAAATATTTACTTCTTCTGAATTGCTCGACCCTTTTACAAGGGAAAAAATTGAAAAGTCTTTCGACTCAAGCGTTTTTGACGTGTATGGATCTACCGAAGTAAAGGAAATATCTTGGGAATGCCCAGAGCATAAGGGGTATCACATTAATAGTGATTGGCTGGTAGTAGAATTTATATCAGAAAGCAGATCCTGTTTGGACGGGAGTGGGTCAATAGTAGTAACTTCGCTTTATAACTATGGCATGCCGCTTATTCGATATGAAATTGGGGATACAGGTAATCCTCTGCCAGGAAGATGTCCATGCGGTAGAGGATTGCCGCTCATGGCTCCTACTCAAGGAAGAAATGTTGATTATTTTATATTGCCGAATGGAACATACATATCTCCATACAAAATGACTTGTGCAATAGAAAAAGTAGATGGCATGAAACAATACCAGATTAGGCAGGAATCCAAGGAAAATATAGTCGTTAGTGTAGTACCTCAAAACTCATTTCGAGATTGTAATACTTGTGAAATAATTTCGGCTTTAGAGAACATATTACCGGGTTTGAATATTGAGGTTCGCAAAGTAGATCACATAGAAAAAGAAAAAAGCGGCAAGTACAAAATTGTTGTTTCAGATGTTTCGCGATAATAATTATCATTTTATTATTTAAAAAAATTAGGGTATGCAACGTGAAAGAGCTAAAGAAAATAAGTAAAAAAATTATAGTAAACTTCACCCCCACAGGGCTTATTCCGACAAAACAAATGACCCGTGAAGTTCCATTGCAACCTGCAGAGATCTCTGAACAAGTACTAGAGGTAGCAGAACTCGGTGTTAACATGGTGCATCTACATGCCCGCGATCCGGGTACTGGATTACCTGCATATGAGAAAGAACTTTATGCTGAAATTATTGAAGGTATTAGGCGGCACAATAAAGAGCTCGTTCTTGGTGTTTCAACGAGTGGAAGAAACTTTCAGGAGTTTGAAAAACGATCGGAGGTTCTGGAGCTGAAAGGGGGTCTTAAACCTGACTTTGGTAGCCTTACATTAAGTTCTCTCAATTTCAATAAACAGGCAAGCATCAACGAGCCAGAGATGATAAAACAGCTTGCCCAAAAAATGATCACCAATAATATTCGTCCAGAATTGGAAGTGTTCGACCTGGGTATGCTTAATTACGCTAATTATTTGATTGCAAAAGGCTTAATTAAACCACCTTTCTACTTCAATCTCATTTTAGGTAATATTGCCTGTGCTCAAGCGGATCTGCTTAGTCTAGGCCTTATGGTGAAAGAACTTCCTGAAAGTTCTATATGGTCAACAGGAGGCATCGGTGATTCTCAACTAAAAATGAATGCCATGTCGCTTGTTGCAGGGGGAGGAGTCAGGATTGGCCTTGAAGACAATATCTGGTTTGATTCAGATCGTACTCAACTCGCAACAAATCGCTCTCTGGTAGAGCGAATACTTGTGATTGCCAAATCCTTGGGTCGAGAGCCGTATAGCCATAAAGAGGCAAGAGAAATCCTTGGGGTATAGAACACCTATAGAGGGAATTACCGATCTTCCGCAAGAAGTAAGACTTGTTCTCCTTATAATCTGCGGCTAAAAGATCTTATTCGCTTAAGTTTCAGAACCCATGGCTGTATGCGCTATTCAGCCTTCTTGGAAAAAGGCCATATTCATTTGGCAAATGATTTTACTGAAGAGAGCTTACCGGACTTTTCACGGTCAATTCTTTCCTTAAAATCGACCCTGATGTCAGCGCCAGGGAAATCTTTCAAAACATTTTCCTTCACTCTTCTCTCTATTTCTTCATGGGCAGAAGAAATAGGGACAATCTGCACATCGAACTTGTCTGTAGCCTTCTGAATTATCTGAAATTCTGATATGCTCTCAGCCAATGCATCAAAATGGCCCAGTAGACCCATTGGAGATTTCTTTTGGCCGTCAGGATACAAAAGATAATCATCTGAACGCCCTCCCGACAGGGATATTAGAGGAAAGGTCCTACCGCAGGAACACCCCCCCCCCAGTTGAAAGGCCATATCATGAAGGTTATACCGGATAAAGGGCATGGAGAAATTATCCAGGACTGTACATACGATTTCACCTTCCTGGCCATCCTTTACGTTTTTTCCGTCTTTCACAATCTCCAGAACGACTGAATCCATTGCAATATGATATCCTTTCTTCATGGAACATTGATAGGCGATATTGTCTGTCTCAAAAGTACCATATACGTCGATGATAGGTGCTTTAAAACCGGCTTGTATTTTTTGTCTCATGAGTGAGGTTAAAAGCTCCGAATCAGTAAACACCATTCGCGGAGGAGTAATCTCAATATTTTCACTCGATATTTTCGAAGCAATAAGTGACAATGTTGCCCCGTAGCCTTGTATGATGGAGGGATGCAATTTCTGTATACACCTAATTTGCTTATCAATATCTTCGGAAGAATCCATGCATTCTTCTCTCATCAATCCAATATGCTGAAACCATTTTTTCTTTGGCTTTTCAAATATGCTAAACCTCAGAATCGTATCAGTTATCTTGCGGCCATTTGAGAGATACGGCCTGAGGTAGTTCGCCTTTCTATATTGATCATATTTCCTGTCAATATAAAAACTAAGGGTGGTTCCGCTTGTTCCTGATGTTTTAATATTTATGAGATGGTCTCTGTTCCTGCACCGCTTATCTAGAAATTTGCCCATATCTCCCTGGTGAAATACTTTTTTATCTATGATTGGGAGTTGTTTTAGGTCTTCTACTGACCGAATATCTTCTGGCCTTATTTTTAACCTTTTAAAAGTTTTCTGGTAAAATTCGACGTTTTTGTAAGCATGATGGATTAGTCGTTTTAATTTTGTATTTTGAATATGAATCAATTCGTCTAAAGATATACTTTCATTTCGCATTAGCGATGGGAGGAGCATATATTTGTTTGCTGGTAAGTGTATCACTGCCTGCCCTCGAAGTTAAAAATAATCAATTCGTTTTGTTTCGTTATATAAAGCTTATTGTCCCACAACATAAATCAAGAGCAAATTATGAGCTGATTAAAAAGAATATCACATACTCCTAAACCCCGCCAGGACCATATCATTTCGATGGACAAAATATAAATTGAGGAAACTTGAGAGTGAACTTGGCAGGAGGTGACGAATTTTTGTTCGGGCATTTGAGAAATAAAAACGAGACAATCTGAAAGAAGACAGCGACGGTTGTTTAAAATTAAAGAGGATAGAATACCTGGCCCCATTCGGGTGGGGGGAGAAGCAGTATCATCCCCTTTTAGGGGGAAACTGATGTTCATCTGTTTAGCGGGTGAATCTCTACTTTATCCGAATTAGAAAAACTATTTATGGAATTTGTTAATCTCACTAAATATTGAAATTTTGATATGCCTAGTATATATGTTGTATAGATTTGAAATGATACGAAAAACAAAAGCCTGTTTGGGCCTACGTAGCTATGTATGAGATCGCATGGGTAGCCGCATCTCATTCTAACTTCCCAAGTTTTCAAAACCCGTGGATACATGAATATTTTTCTTAATCGTTCTAGATCTTGGTATACTTTCTACAAGTGTTTATTGGACAAACGGCGCCGCCAGGAAGCCAGAAAACTAAAAGCAGGAACCTACCTGAAGCTTTGTCGGGCTGGTTTTTTTCCAAACAAAAATGAACTCTACCATTTCTCCAGGTTTGAAAAAAAAGACTATATAACTGATCAGCAAATGCTGATGACGTCATATATAGACAGAGAGTATGCTAATGTGTTGAACAATAAGGTCCTTTTTGAGCTTGCTATGGGACCATTTGTTCATGTTCCACATAATTTTGCTTTCATACATCAAGGAATTTTTATCTCTTTGGATTCCAAGGTTCATGAGTTCTCTGACATCAGGGATATACTTCTTCGTAATAAATACCTCATTGTTAAACCGACTAATGGGGTCAGTGGTCAAGGAATTACCTTGCTGCATTATAATGGAGAAGGGTTTCTTGCAAACGGACACCAAAAACGCTGGAGCGATATCTTAAAAAATATCTTGGCCTCTGATGACGTATTAATCTGTGAATATGTCCAGCAAAGTGAATTTGGCAAAACATTTTTCCCGCACACTGTAAACACGGTTCGTATGCTGACCATGCGCAACCCTGAATCACGGACATCCTTTATTGCTGCTGCTGCTCTCCGCATTGGAGGTTCATGTTCTATACCTGTAGACAACATTTCAGCTGGAGGTTTGGTCTGCGGCATTGACCTCAAAAGCGGCTGCCTGCAGAAGGCGGCGACAGGATTTTTTGGCAACGGCACTTTTCGATGGATTGAAAAGCATCCTGATACGGGGCTTCGTCTAGAAGGTATAACTCTTGAAGGATGGGATATCATGTGCAAAAAAATCCAGGAAACAGCAGATAAATTTCCATATCTGCCCTACATTGCCTGGGATGTTGCCATGGGACAAAATGGGATCGTCGTTATTGAGGGAAACACCTGGTCAGATGTCTCTATATTTCAGATTTATCGTCCAATGTTATTGGATAGCCGTGTTCGCTCTTTTTTAAAATATCATCGAATTATTTAACGAATAAGTATAGATCGAGAGGGCGAATCGATCCACGAGTGTCACCGGCGTAGTCGTTTCTTGGTTTGCCAGTCGCAACTTATACACATGTTTTCAAAAAACATTAGTCCAAATCGGTCCAATTTGACGGTACTTCATGAGTAATTACCCAAAGGCCCTACAGAATACTTTTCAAACTGTTCTGTGGTTAATTGATCAGGGAAGCAATCAAAATGCTAGTTGACTCGACCAAGGTCGCGTAGGGAGGCTTCGATGCTCTTCGGCTTTCTTAATGGTATACTTTTGTTGTTGTAAGTGTCTGGAATAAAAACCTTACAGGAATTATATACTATTTGCAGGTGGCTTTGCGGCCATGCAGTTGCTTCGTTCAGTAATTCGCTGGAATAAGGAGTAAAAAACAACGATGATTATACATAAACCCCAGGTTACCAAGACCGAGAAAGAAATCATTGTTTCTGCCAAAATAGAGAGCACAAATTTTCTCATTGAGGCGCCTGATACGCTATGGTTCAAATTTCCTCTAAGCTATCAGGATTACATTACAGATCGAGCAGACGGATTTGTAGTGGGGTTACTTCCCACAGCCATGAAACTGGGAGAGAACATTGAAGTAGAAGGAGATATGTCACCACGCCTGGCCCATGGAATTGAAGAATACCAGCAAGTTCAAAAAGTATGGTGGCCCAGACAATTCAAGAAAATTGATATTATTTACAAATCAGTTAAGAAAGATGCCGATACAGGAAAAAAAGGAGCAACTGGTTGTTCATTTTCAGGGGGAGTTGATTCTTTTTACACCCTATGGAAGCATCTGCCTGAAAATGAGACAATACCAGATTACCGGATAACACATTGTCTGCTTATTAATGGCTTCGACAAGGACGTCGATCTTGAAAATACAGGCCTTTTTGATCGAACCAAGCAGGTCTATGAACCTATGTTTCATGAGTTGGGGCTTAACCTTCTCATATCATGCACAAATCTCCAGGAATTCAGGCTTGCAGCGATAGAGTCGAGAGATCTTCATTGCTCTTTTGGTTCAGCAATCACCGCTTCGGTTCTCGTTCTTGGCAATCTTCTCTCACGATTCTATTTGCCGGGTTCCCATACCTATGAATATGACCGCTTGATTCCCGAGGGTGCTCATGCTGTTTTGGATCATCTGTTGAGCACTGAAAATTTGGAAATTATCCATGACGGGGCTGAAGCTTCAAGAGTTGAAAAGACGACTACTATCTCAAATTGGCCTGCAACTTACTCGAAGTTGCGTGTTTGCTTTAACAAGACAAAGTTTAACAACCAGACTGGGGTCATTGAGAACTGTTGCAGGTGCGAGAAATGCATTCGAACAATGATCTCGCTTGACTTACTCAAGGCATTATCCAAGTATGAAACTTTTCCCATAACATTGCAGCTTAAGAATATCTGCAAGACCCGTTTTATAAACAAGGGGTTTCGTCTTTTCTGTAAAGAAAATTTAAGAATGGCGAAAAAGAAAAAAAGACACAGAATGACCCTTGTATTATTCTATTCCATTATCCAAGGTCTCGTATTGGAAAAAATCATACGCCCTATCTACCGGAAATTTATAGTGGAAAAACCGTAGCAATAAAAGAATAAGAGTCATTTTTTACTTAGAGATATTTTTTGATGAGAGAGCGTTCTTTTTTTGATAATATTTTGAAAGAAAAACAAACCAGAGCTTAATGGCAATATCGGATAATTTATTAGAGGGTTTATAGAAAAAAAATTGATTACCGACTTTGCACCCTCTCCTCGTTTTCATTTCAATCATTCCCAGACCTTTATCTATTCTTTTAATGCCATGTGTTATGGCGTCTATCATGGGTCGGTGGAAGCTCATGATGAAAAAAGTCATGTCTTTTCCCGCTAATTCTCTATCAACCGCTGTAATACAAACATAAAGGGTGCTATTTTTTCTAAGAACAAAAGAAGTGGCCGTAATAAAATCGTTTTTCCATGCAATATAGAATGTGCAGTCCTGTCCTGTATACTCCTGTACTTTAGCTATAAATTCCTTTTTAAATTTGAATGGTACTCCACTGTGCTTTAAGTAGTGGTTGTTGATGAGATCATACAACCGATCGGCGTATTTCCCTGGTTCCTTTACTGACTCTATCTTGACCCCTTCCCTTTCATTAATCCGGATTTCTTTGGTAAATGATTGTTTAATCTTTTTACTGATTCCCCTTAAAGAATTAAGATATTCCTCAAAAGAAGTCCATTCTATATCAATATACAGATAAGGAGCGACAGGCGTATGGCTAAAGCCCTTTTGTTTTAATATGTCCATCAGGTTTTGTTCGTTATCTCTAAGGTATGGGAAACATATTGGCAACCTATGCTTACCCGCCTCATCCACTATGGCATCCAGGATTAAATCTTTGATGATGACATGCTCTTTTGTATCTTTAAGTCCTTTTTCAATTAAAAGATGTTCACCCGTGCAACCGCAAACAAGAGCAGGGAGGAATGAGACTCCCACTTTAGCGGTAAACTTTTTAAGCCTCCCAAGCAGTTCACTATCAACATAAGCAAACTTATCTTTTTCACGAGCAATTGAGCATATCGCTCCTCCAACAATCTTTTGTCGGTTTTTAACTACTATATATCTTCGATCGATACTGCCCGTATACGTTTCTTCAACCGTTCTCAACCATCCATAGCTTGATAGGGGGGAATCTCCTATGGCATCCCACTCATCCTTATTTAACAGAGTCACGCTATCCACAGTTTCAACTGTATACATCATTGCTGTCCCACAGTTAGTTCCATAGTAAGAGTTGTTGAGAATTAATAGGTAGCAATTGATCGGGTGGCTTCAATAGTTCAAAAAATGAGCGTCTTTCAAACATGTTGAGTTGCAATACTCGAAGAATCGCCGAGAGAGATGCTCCAATTTGGGCCTTGAACTTTAAAAACGACAAGAGGAGATAAACGCAAAGCGCTATCCATAGCTGGGTAAGAACTGCATTTTCAGAGGTTCCGAGAAATGTTTTCACTTTTAAGTTTTGCTTGATCCATTTGAAGAACAGCTCGATCTGCCATCGCTCTTTGTAGAGCGCAGCGACTTCAACTGCATCAAGCGTCATAGAGTTGGTGAGAAACTGATATTCTTTGCCCGTTTCTTTATCAACGAACTCGATCAGTCGAAAGTCTGCACGAATACCTTTAAGCTTTATTTTCTGATCTGATTTAATTGAGTCGTCTTTGATTGGTCGACGATTGCCAATCCTGTAGACAACAGCATTGCGTTTCAACCGTGTTATCAGAGTGATATTTTTATCCGACAGTTTCTGGTACCAGGAGTAATCAGTAAATCCACGGTCAAATACGACAAAAGCACCTGAATGAAGTGTGAGTTTTTTGGCCCATTCAACCTCATGGGTTTTACCATCAGTCATATTCATGAAGACTGGCAAATAACCGCCTGCATCAAGGCCAAAATGGAGTTTCATAGCGCCTTTGGACTGTCTGAATTTGGCCCACTGAAAAACGCTTAAACATAAATTAATGGTTGTTGTATCAAGGAGGTACAACTTGCCTTCAAAATTGAATTTGTGTTTAGGCGCAAATCTACGACATTTGGCGAGAAGAACATAAAACATTTCTCTGTACAGACGGTACGACTGCTGTTCATTTACTCTTGCAAGCGTTGATTTAGATGTTGGTCGCATGCCAAGATGGTAAAGACGATGACGTTGTACCTGAAGATTCGAGGTCAGATCTCGGATACTTTTCCTGCCAGTGATTTGTGCCATGGTCATAGCAAGAAATTGACTCCATCGACTGTAGACTCTGAATTTTTGCCCAGTATGGTAAATTTTAGCCAGTTTCTCAAATTCATGTCTTGGAAAAAATGAGGCTATTTGATTTATGATTGTGTTAGAATGTGCCATGGCTCAGATCTCCTTGTTATTATATTGTTTTTCGCACATTCATTATAACACGAGAAGCTCTCTGGGCCTTTATTTATCTGTTATTCCAGAACTATTTGTGGGACAGCAATGTGTATACATATGAACTCCTTAAAAAAGGTAATCAAATGTACTTTTTCAGGATATAAGAAAATTCCATTTTTTTAAAAAGTGAAACATATATTCCTAAATCTACAAATTGAGCATTAAGTTTCCTTTTAAAATTGATAGATTGTTTATTGAAATATGCGGATATACTATAGAGTTTGGTTCGATTGAGCTTTGAAAGTTCTTTGTATAATTGGTACCGTATGAAAGGAGCTATCCCCTTTCCCCTAAAATCCATTAAAGTGTACGCATCAAACAGATAAGCCTCATTCGCAGACAAATTGAAACGTCGCCATTCCAAATTACACTCTTCCAAATCACACCATGTATAGGCAGCTAGCTGATTGTCCAACTTAACTCCCAAACATTTTTTACCTTTATTGAGCATTTTTATGAGCTCCTCTTGGGTCCTCGGCTGATCTGGAATTAAGGAAATTTCTTCCATATCTTCTGGCCCAAGAAAAGAAATTTCATACTCCTCGAAACCGGTTTCATATTGAGGCATGGATTTGTCGAATAATCCTTCGAGGACGAGATAGTAGGGCGTAATTTTGATGTTTATCTTGGTTAATCCATCAAAGATGATGCGCCAAATAGAATTGTGCTTGAATTTTTGTTTAAAGCGTTGTTGAAGATGTCCCATCGTTTACAACTCCTTTGAAGAATTCTGTTTACATTTTTTTGCTCAAAAATTATGCCTGTTAGACAGGTACTCAATGTCGTATTACTTATAAAAGCAGGGTGGAAATATATTATATGGTTCTTCCGAATTCAGCGTTATTTTCCGATTCAATTAATAACACAGCCTCGTAAACCTGGCAAATAAATTCATCGCCCTGAGTAGGCTCGTTTTAGCGCGTCAAATATCTTTTTGGACCTTGAATGGTCCTCCTGAACGATCAGTCAGCGATTAAAGGTTGAGGCTGTGATTCTTCATGAACAAATGAGTCAATTGTACGATTTACAGGTGCATAGAAGAAGAGAACAGGCGAGGAAGTATGCTGCACCGCAAACTCCCAAGTTGTCGGCGAGCGAGTTCGGCTTGGTGAATGGCAAGGAAGCACTGTATAGGGCAAAATGCACATCTTGTGACACTGGTCGACCACAAAAGTCTATGTACGCAGATAGAACGAGTGTTGAAAAAGCCCAAGGAATTGATAGCTGAGGCAATGAGCAAGATGCTGAAAAAGTAGAAGAAAGGTTCTGGGAGATTGACTCATTTGGAAGCCTTTACTGTTGGGCGTGTTGCAATTATTACTTGAATTCTGCAATAATCTAAAAAATAAGGCTAGTATTTATGTTTCGAAGAAAAATGACTTTATTGTAAGAAATTAATTTTTATGGCACTTTTGAGACTGACAATATAGCATTACGAATACCATAGCCATGAAGGATATCATATTACGTCTGACTTTATGGCTATGGAATTCATTAAGGATAACAAGCCGCTTTCTCCAAGAGAGTCAGGGGAGATTATGTGCAATGTATTAGATGACTTATCTATGCCTTTTGTACGATATAACCTGAAAGATATAGGATGGTTTACCAGCCGAAAGTGCTCATGTGGAATGTTTTTTCCTTTAATGGAAATGCTGGACGGACGCTCTTATGACTTTGTTTTTTATGAAAATGAATTGTTGAAATCCCCTCGAAATTTCCTTGGTCTTTTTGAACCATTGGTTGAGTATCTACAGGAATATCAAATTGTTCAAAAGACGAAAAATTCATTTATGGTCAGAATTGTTCCCAAAAATCACTTTAGAGAGGTGGTTATCGATAAAATTAAAAAAAGCTTGAGGGTTGAATTTCCAAATGCTCGTGTTGATGTCGAAAAAGTTGACGTGATAGAGCGTGAGAAATCAGGAAAGCTTCGAGCCTTTAAATCTTTGGTAAAGAGCTGTTAATATTTAAGTTAAAAGAATGCAAACAGAAAGAAAAATATTTAAAAATACTCTCCTTTTGAGCGCAGGTAAAGGTTTTGGGGATTTATGTTCATTTATCTTTCTTGCTTATTTCGGAAGAATATTTGGAACAACCTATTTGGGTAAATATTCATTTGCTATGGCTCTTGCCGCCCTCCTCACTATTGGTGCTAGCTTTGGTTTTAACACATTATTAGTTCGCGAAGTAAGTAAAGATGAAGAGAAAAGTCAAAAGTTTATTGGTAATCTAATAATTGTTAGAGGAATTGTTGCTTTTCTTATCTGGTTGCTTATCGGCCTTGGCTGTTATTTGTCTAACCTCCCTTCTGATACAAAATATATCCTTGTTCTCATTAGTGGCTACCATATTTTTTATCGACTCGCAGGGCTTTGTTTTGCATGTTTCAAAGCTCATGACAAAATGCATTATTCAGCAATTTTAGAATTTTTCCACAAATTCCTAATTCTTGTCTGTGGGTTGGGCTGTATAATCCTGTTTAAAAATCCAATTCTCGCTTTGGGATCTTATCCTCTAAGCATCGTGGCCGTATTCTTAATTGCCATGGTTGTTTATTGGAAAAAATTTGGCACCCCAGTTTTCTCTCTTGATTTCCCTTTTATAAAACAATCAATCAAAACGGGATTTCCCTTTTTTTTCATTGTCATTGTTGGACAAATTTATGATCGAGCTGGCATTATTTTATTAACATACATGAAAGGAGAGTCTTTTAGCGGTATCTATTCTGCTAGTGATAGAATTTTAGTTACTCTAAATGCCGGGATATTGATATTTGGCGGGGTTTTATTTCCCTATATGTCAAAGTTGTCAGCCAAATCAAAAAAAGACCTGTTGAAACTCACAGAGAGATCTATAAGGTTTATTGGCGTAGTTTTGTTTGCCTTAGCTATGCTTATTTTTATTTTAAGTGATGAAATTATTCTCCTGACCTTTGGAGGTAAATTCACTGAATCTATTAAAGTGCTTCAAATTTTAGTTTGGTCACTCCTGTTCATGGGTTTAAACCAAATCATATCAATTTTCTTAATTGTAAAATATAAGGAAAAGAAACTGTTACAAATACGTACGGTAGCTTATTTATGTTACTGTGTAATAAGTATTATCTTAATTTTGAAATGGAGTTTCGTTGGTTTAGCATGGGCTAAGATATTAGTAGAAGTGGCACTGTTCTTTATCACTATCTTTTATGCATTCGACCTTGAAAAAGCATTTAAAATTTTATTACAAATGTTACGCCCTTTTGCATCCTGCATTATTTGTATGATTCTCTATTCTTTTATTCAAGAGAGGAGTCTCTGGTTTAGTCTACCCACTGTGCTCGGTATTTATATATCGACCTTATTTCTTTTTAAAGGGATCTTCTATCATGATTTTATGTACCTTAAAGATATTGTGTGTGGTCCCCGCTCTGAAAAATCGACATAAACGGCTAAATTTTCGTTCATCGTCTTGAAAAGTACTTTGTCTTATGGCGCGTCATTATCTTCAGCTTGAAAAAAGAATTTCTTTATAACCGGATGGTCCTCTCTGCATTGATATCCGGAATGAACGCACGATTCAGGGCTTCCCTTTCAGAAATACTGCATTTTTTACGGCTCAGTCTATTTGGATGACAGTCACTTCAGTCTTGTCTGGCGGCTTGAGTAAGTCCATCAAGGTCCGCCTTTCAAAAAGATTAAGTTGTAACAACCGAAGCACTGTCGTGAGCGATATCCCAAGCTTTGCCTTAAATTTTAGAAATGATAGTAACAGATAAACGCAGAGCGCAATCCAAAGTTGAGTGAGTATCGCGTTTTTTGATGTGCCTA